>Ga0126342_10001657_pt1 | contig 32226 bp, 32 predicted proteins | sample Cyp1metagenome_FD_92528 | JGI IMG/M metagenome (GOLD analysis project Ga0126342, IMG submission 92528) | Coral microbial communities from Lord Howe Island, Old Settlement Bay, Australia - Cyphastrea 1 metagenome | ecosystem: Host-associated > Invertebrates > Cnidaria > Coral ...
AGCGTCTTACCACTGCCTTGCGAGGGATAGCTCAGGCTGGGGACAGAAAAAGTCAGCGCTTGCCATGGAAGATATTTTGAAGCCACAGCTACAGCTCTGAGCAGACCAACAATGGGTATCTTTGAGTATCTTAAACAATGATTTATATTTTGTTTAGATATCTTCAGGATATCTTGAAAGTACTTTTAAGACCAGTCGACCTGTTTGCATCGCCCAAGACTGCACCGTGAAACATCTTTGCCTGTTGCTGCCAGCTCCACCAGGTTCTCCATGGCACCCAACCGCGAAGCTAACTGCTACATTCGGTCATGACGATCCAAGGAACAAGTTCCATTACTCATAGCAACCCCAAAAAAGATACCAAAAAGTATGTCCAGCATCATGGTAGTTTGATGATGTCTTCCCCCGTCATTTCCGGTTTCCAACTGTTCTGCATCTTTTTGGGGCTTACTATAGCTATAACCCATGTATCTGCCTTTTGGGGGTCCCGGGAGTCCCGGGACACCAACCAGTCCTGCGCAAAACTGCTCTTCTCTGTGTATCGGTAGACCTGAATCGTTGTCAGCTGGGTCCCTATGCCACCTGCTTTTCTGGTGGATTATTTTTACACATTTCTACCACCCATTATGGCATTGGCTGAAAAACCACATCAGTAGTGGGGAAACTGACCCAAACTGGCCTATCATTTGCGACTCCTACCAGATTCTCTGGGTATTGGGTGGCCATTTTTCACCGGCTTGGTTTGGTTTGACCACGTGGGACCCACGTCTCGGAAATCGTCGTCCCACGTATGCCTAGCATGCGCCACTTGGGATAATCATCCCAGGTCTGAAAAATAACGAAAATGTACAGTATGTAGATATTTATTTTATGTATATTAGTATGATTATTTATGTATGTAATAGTGTTGCACTGGTGGGGTGGAAGCATGGGGAGAAAGCACACCTCTGTCCCTAGAGACATGTCATAGAACGTGAGCGAATACACCTTTCAAGATCTTCACTCCTTGTCTGACAAGGCCACTGAGGCGTCTCCAAGAGATTGCTCACACAGAGATGTCGCCTCTGACAGCAGTTTTGGTTCGAAACTAACAAGGCGAGACGATTCCTGCACTGTTGGACTGGAATGACTTCCTCTCCGCTGCGCAGCTATTGGAAGGAATGGTGGTTGTTCAAAACCTTGGCGACTCACGCGATGGAATGTCTGTGACTGGTCCACCAAAGTGGCTGTTTCTTGGCAAAATGCAAAGCATCAGGACACGGCCCACAAGCAGATCGAATGTCTACCTCATCCCTCTGAAACAATAACAGAATTAAACCGACTTAACACCAATCACTGAGTCAAAACCTTGGTACCCTGGAAAAACACCAAAATCGTTTCTATCGCTGTAGTATAGCTGGGACATGATCAGTGTCAGGACGTACCCTGTTTTGGAGAGAACCCCTGAAATCATACGTTGCTGAATTGATTTCAACCACTCTTGTTCGTGGGTCAGACCGCAATTTAGTCGGTTCAATCCCCGCTTTGCTTGGTGCAGTCCTTCGACTTTCTCAGTCCTTCAACTTTCGAAGAAAATCATAGTAAATCCCAAGAAAGTCCCAAGTTTACGAAACTTAGTTGAGCTCTTTTTCAGTTTACTAAACTTATGAAAGTAAACCAACTTAGTTTACTAATCTTATGGGATTTACTATGATTTACGATGATAAGCCACTGATTTCTGTAGACCCCACAAGATTCGTCGCTGATCTCTGAACACAACATGGCCCCACCTTCGAGCTGATGCCCAGGGCGGAGATCAAAGTCTTGCCTCATTTTTGGGCGCAACGCACAGCAATAAAAAGAGGGGGACGTTGACCAATTTGTAAGGTAAAATCCTGTGGTAGTATAAAATCCTATGGTAGTATAGATGGATATTTGGAGGTTTCCATAAATGGAGGTACCCCCAAATGGATGGTTTATAAATGTTTATTATGGAAAATCCCATTAAAATGCATGATTTGGGGCTACCCCCATTTATGGAAACCATTGGAAACCTCCATGTCATTCCATATCTATATACTAATATGTATCTGTACATAGTTAATATCAATATTCATCTATTAAAATCTAAGACATGTTAAAGCCCTAGTTGTCAAGCACTTTTGAATCAGGACAGCTCGCAAAATCCCCCGGATACATTTAGGTGGTAAAATTGTAGATCAAGGAACAAGAAAACCTCTTTTCAGCCCCAAAAGTGGCTATCATGTAATTACCTATAATGGCGTAGGGCAACCCTGTTGAGTATATAATCGGAATTAGCATTGGATAAGTATTATTGGATTGTAATTACAAGTATTGATTCTTCCGGGTTATCATCATTGTTTGCTTTGAGTATTTTTGAGTACATTAGCAAAACCTACAATAGATTGTTGGTTGGTTACCCTCTGGTTATTAAACATAGCCATGGAAAATGGCCCATTTATAGATGGTTTACCTATTAAAAATGATGATTTTCCATGGCTATGTTAAATAACCAGATGGTATATCATGTTATATCATCCCCCTTGAAATATTGACTGGAACCTGGGAGGCGCCATGTTATAGGGATACCCCCGACTGGAAATTTCAAACCTACCCGAAATCGGGGCTCTAAGAAAATCATGGAATCCTTGAAAAGTGACCCTTTTTCGCCACCCGTTGATGGGTTTATACAGGGGAATAATGTATCCATGGGTCCATGAGTATCCCATGATTATTCATGACCCGAGCCGTTCAACCACATTTTCCGAGGCGTTCCCCTCGAAATTCCCCACAAAATGTCACCGCCAAGCAACATTGAGCGTCGCTGATGCCCGCCTCCTGCGGAGGAAACACACCCGGTCGCAAAATTGATCTGAAAATATGGAAGCGATTCCAACGCAAATGACCAGCTGATATCATTTAATACCATCTAAATTGACCAAACTTTGACTCTTGTTGATTCAAGTTGGTCTCTGAGGTGGCAAATCAGTTGGTGTCTCTGTGGGAGTAGATCCACCAAATCAGGTTTCTTCGCAGGCTCGGTGGAAGGGATTTCTGTGGTTGGCCATGGATATGGATGGATTTGTAGCATAGGATGCACCCTCGAAATCCCATTGGGGTACCATCATGTTCCCCATTGAATGATATCAAATGGCAATTTTGGGTGCATACTCGCACTTTCAGACAGGCCCATATTGGAACACAGGGTAGATCCAACATGTCATAAGCAGTCCAAAATGTCTGCCCTCTCGACGTGCCTTCATGCCCTGTTTGAAGATCTCCTGTGGCGTGCGACAAGCAGATTTTCCGTCTCATTTCTGTAGTAGAGACCAGAAACATACAGTAAAGGGGAAACTCATGATGATGTCGTCGTCGTCGTCAGCATCATCATCATCATCATCATCATCGTCATCGTCATCGTCATCATTATCATCATTGTTCATCATATCATCATGTTCATCATGATCATCATGATCATCATAGTCATCATGGTGGTCATCACGGTGGTTCTGATGGTGACATGGTGACATGGTGAACTGGTGAACTGGCGAAGTGGTGAAATGGTGAAATGGTGAAATTGTGCCCCAGTGTTACGTCCCAATTTCTGAACTTCTATATACTATCACCCCAGGATCGACGAGAATCTAAAACTGTTTGGGGGACTCTACCAATGCCTTTTGGGAGAAAGAAGGCATCATTTTCCACTTGGATTCCCCTGTCGACTGTCGGAACAAATGCTGAAAACAAAAAATCACCCTCATTTAATTTGGAACATCATATTTTTCTATTCGTACCATTTTATATATACCTGTATGATTTTTAAAGTATAAAGGTTCACCATAAAGGCCTATACCATTCACTAAGGTTTCCCAAATCCCGAACAATGGATCCATGCTCAACCCCAAACCCAGAATCTAAATCTGAACTCTTCTGTGGGGATGCATTTTAGGTAGTCAGCAAACGTTTGAGATTTGGGTCAAAAAAATTGGACTGAACGGTATAGGTCACAATATTGTGGTTGGTAGGTTCCACCCCATGAAAACAAACTATGATTGTAATTGGGGATCGTCATGCCACTTCTTTTTTTGCAAACAACAAGATGTGAAGCCAGCAACCAGTAAAAAACAAGGAATCTCCCACAATGATATTAATAAAGCAATGTCATGAACCAGCCATATGTTCATGGTTTCAGCACCCATAAAATGGTAAATTTGGGGATAGTCTACTATTGCTTTACTAACTTTACCATCCATTAACCCTCCATAATCCCTATCTCGTCAGTGCGATCCATAGACTATTACCATTAGATTCATTAGATCATAGGATACAGATAGTAATCATCAATCATCACAGGTAATAATCATAGGGTAACTATATAAACACTAGTAAATAATGAGATTTTCATGGGATAAACCTGGATAAACCATGGATTTTCATGGGATAAACCACATGAGATTCATCAGATCCCATGGAAAATGCGGCTTCACCCGAGCCGCCTGGGACACGCAGCCGCGGGAGGTGTAGGGGACTTCCCAGCCCGCGCGTGGGGGGTCCATGGTGCCGCCGTCCTGGGTGATAGCAGGACGTTGCCAATGGGCCAACAAAACGATACCCTCTGGTTATGTCAAAATAGCTATTGAAAATGGCCATAGAAATAGTGAGTTTTCCCATTAAAAATGGTGATTTTCCATAGTTATGTTAGTTTACCAGAGGGTAAACTAACTAACATAAACTAACATAGCCATCGAACATCACCATAAACTTAATAGGTCAATAAACTGTAAATTACGATTTTCAATAGCTATGTTAAATTACGAGTGGGGAAAACCCAATTAAATTGATCTAAAAATGGTGGGTTGTCCATATGAACGAGGCAGTTTGCTGGAGGGGAAATCCATGCTGAGGATTTTGAGCTGGGTATCAGCGAAATCCCCGAAATGACCGGAGTAAAATCAGCATTTTCAGACATACCCAAAAATCATACTGCAGGTTAGATATACAAATATATACACCTAAATATTTTATGTTTATATATATGTATTCATTTATTTATTCATTTATTTATTCATTTATTTATTCATTTATTTATTAATTTATTAATTAATTTATTTATTCATTTATTTATTCATTTATTTATTCATTTATTTATTCATTTATTCATTTATTTATTCATTTATTTATTCATTTATTCATTTATACACATACATGTGTCCCTTAAAAAATTGTACTAGATCCCCAGATCTGTCGGAAAAAACCATGTCCTGCATGGGCGCGGATGCCATTATCACGTCGGGTTGCTCCTTGTGAACCACCTGGGGTCGAGCCAATCAACGGCCTTGCTGTGGAAAACAACCGCGTTTTGCCTAGGAAAATGATCTAGTTTACAGGAGGTAACCTGTGTGAATTAGTGTTTTAAAATGTGTTTAATATGTTTTAATGGTTTCTATATGTGTGGTTGATGAAATATTGCTATGTCGGGATAAATGAAGGCTTTAATATCATTTGATAAACATATCATGTTGATCCGTTTTGTTGGTGGAAACGGAGGATTTGACCAACAAATTCTGGCGTCTGGCTGGTAATCGAGCCTGGCAACGGACAGTTAACAATCCCCCACTTGCCATCTGCACTCATCCGTGGGTTTACCCAAAGTTTGCTCTATGCTGGGTGATCTTCCGGTTTTTGAAAAAAACACTGGATTTGGGGTATGTAGCATGTTCTTGGCAAACATTGGGAAATGATGTTTGGTATATTATAATATATTGGTTGGTATATTATAATATATTATGGAATATGTAATGTATATATGAAATAATATGAAATGACGTTTTAAACCAAACCAAGGTTTGTCCAGTTCTTGCATCGAGAGACTTTCCAGATCTTCTTGGTTGTGTCGCAGCACATGATGTGCTCCCCGCCCCTGGACAGGGACAACGAAGATGGAACCCAAGCATTCTCTCCATTGGATACGTGACTCAGTGACACATGCGTGTATACTCTATACATATACAAGCGTTCCAAACCCCCCCTGGCCATGGTCATGGGTCAGCCATAGTACTGTCCCCCTCCCCAGGTGTGTGGTGCGGGGTGTGTGGTGCGGGGGGGTGTAGTGTATGTATGACAATATATATATATATATATATGTGTGGCATGGTGGGTATTGTGAGTATGGTATGTAATTATCTCATGTACGCTATGTTTGATATGTATGGTATGTGTGGCATGTATGGTTGGTATGGTATGTATGGTATGTTTGGAATGTATGGTATGTTTGGTATGTATGGCAGGTATGGTATGTATGGCACGTATGGTTGGTATTGTATGGATGGTAGGTGTGGTATGTAAGTATGTTGGGTATGGTATGTTTGATATTACGGTATGTATGGTGTGTATGGTCGGTCTGGTACGGCATGTTTGGAATGTATGGTATGTTGCTATGTATGGTAGGTATGGTATGTATGGTATGTATGGCATGTATGTTTGGTATTGTATGTATGGTAGGTGCGGTAATTATGTTTCATATGTATGGTATGTGTGGTATGTATGATAGGTATGGTATGTATGATCAAAGTTCGTATGGTATGTATGGTCTGTATGGTATGTATGGTATGTATGGTATGTATGGTATGTATGGTATGTATGGTATGTATGGTATGTATGGTATCATTGGAATGTATGGTAGGTATGGTTTGTATGGCATGTATGGTTGGTATTGTATGTGTTGTAGGTATGGTATGTTTGAATTGTGTGGTACGTATGGTTTGTATGGTGGGTATGGTATGTGTTGTAGGTATGGTATGTGTGGTATGTATACCAGAGAAAGGCATGTATGGTTGGTATGGTATGTCTGGTAGGTCTGGTAGGTCTGGTAGGTCTGGTAGGTCTGGTAGGTCTGGTAGGTCTGGTAGGTTTTGGTCTGTATGGTCCGTATGGTAGCTATGGAGTAAATGGTAGTAAGCTATGTATGGTAGGTTTTTTGGTAGTAAATGCGAGGCTGGTAGTCAGAAATGCTGCAAAAACCTAGCAAATGCGAGGCTGGACCTCAGAAATGCTGCCAATAGCTTGCAAATAGAAGGGAAGGGGGTGCTACCTGGGGACCCATACCATGGGGGGGGTAGGAACACGGAACACGAGACCATATATAAATATTATATATATATGCAATTACATGTATAGAGATGATTGTTTTCATATCCACCCCAAGATTCCTACCCAAACTAAATGCCCATGTAAGTTGTTGCGGTTGCTTACATACCACATCATGCCATATCCAACTTTGCTCGTGAAAATCCGCGCATTTGCGGGCTGAGCTTCCTCATCTTCCTCTATTTCCCCGTGAAAAACAAGACCCACAAACCCGAATGCAGTCACGTAAAGCACTTTTGCGAAATAAATGTAAATGCATGGATTATATTTCAGCAGCCTGGTACATGCGTCCCCTGTTTCCGTACCAGTGTAGACTGTGGCGTGTGGAGTGGGGGGGAAGTGCAGAGTGGGGAGTGTGAAGCGTAGAGTACAAAAAGTGGAGTGTAGCGTGTAGAGATGTGTACAGTGTGAAGTGTGGAGTCTGGAGCGTAGACTGTAGAGTGTAGAGTGTAGAGTGTGAAGTGAGGATTGTGGAGTGTGAAGTGTTATATAAGTGTGGAATGTGCACGGTGGAATTGGAAGTGTGGAGTGTAAAGTGTAGAGTGTAGAGTGCAAAGTTTAGAGCGTCAGGTGTCGAGTAGGGAGTGTAGAGTGTGGAGTGTGTAATGTGGAGTATAAAGTGTAAAGTGTGGGTACGGTTGACCCGTAGCATTTTCGTTTTTTTCATATCCCGGCAACGTTGACGGTAAATATCGGGCCCGCGCGCGCGCGGTTTTTGGTTCACGCTCAAATTACTTTTCCATGGTGTTGGCAATTTGAGGCGGAAGCCTGTAGAAGCAAAAATGTGCGCCTTGCACCTGTAGAATACATTCTTTTTTCGAGCAACCCTGCCCAAACATACGGCAACAGCTATCTTCCAAGAAGAAGGAAAACATCAGGGCATCCAATAAGGTACTGGTATGTTATTATGGTGGATTAGCACTCCTGAAAGTCTTTTTGAAGAAACGCATGAAAAGCCGCTCTAACGAGAATGCCATATTCAGGGCACAGAAAGTCTGAAAATATTGTATAGGAGTTTCCATACAATGGGGGTACCCCAAAATAGATGGTTTATTTCATAGAACATCCCATCTATAATAAATGGATGATAACTGGGGGTACCCCTATGACTTAGGAAACCTCCGAGGTATCTCCATACGAGGTATCTCCCACTCCAACCACGCACCAGGCACCTCTGCGAGAAGATGCTGCAGCCCTTCTCCGCGCCGGTGCGGCCATAAGTTCCCTCCGCAGGCCCAGCGTTGTCCACGATGATGGCCCAGGAGCGACTGTCCTCTTCAGGAATCGACGTCCGGAAAAAAAGGGGGTGATTTTACCCGGCAAAATCGGAAGGAATGATTTGCTGATTTGACCCTCAGATCATCGAGGTTGGAAATCTGCCCGTTCTATGTATAAAACAATAAACACACAACCAGCAAGCAGACATAAGCAGACATATAGGTTTACGCATCAAGAAACTGAAGTTCCTGTCCTTTTCAACCACTATAGAAACATCATGAAATATCCAATACCCTCTGGTTATGTCAAAATAGCTATTGAAAATGGCCCATAGAAATAGTTGATTTACCATGATTTACCTATTAAAAATGGTGATTTTCCAGTTCGCAAACTGTAAACGTTTACCAGAGGCTACCTCTGCATCATCCAGTGCTCCTTGGTGCGGTCCAAGTACTTCCGGTTCGCCACCTGCAAAGCCGGACCCAGTTTTTCTAGTTTTCTGTCCATGTCAAAATAAAAACGTCATTCAAAACGTCCATGTCCGTGAAAACAAAAAATCCACTTCATATCTTATACATTATAGATCATTATAGGATATTGATGCATATTGGATTGAATTGGCCATATATGTTTTGTTTTATTCAGTCATGTTGACACTTCCCGTGCAAAACTAGGCCCTGGAATTCCAGGAATGTCAACCAAAAAGGTGCCAGCGCCGGATCGCCGGAAATCCGCCCAAAGGGCAGGATCCAGGTACATTACATGGGTAGATCTACTTATGTATACTATATACTGATATATACTGTATATATATATACATGTGATATATTATTCTGTATATATAGTGTAATCACATATGTAATATTGTATGTATATATAATATATAGTCTATTATATCTATTAATGTCTATTATATACCATATTAATATCATTTTATCCACTATATATTATACTGTATATCATACTATATATTATATCTATTCTACTATATATATATTATACTACAAATTATCCTATAATATCCTATATATCATATTAATAGACTAATAGATCAGATATATATATATATAATTATATATATATGGTTTACATTGTCATACATTGTATTTTAGTAACTTGAGTTTTTCGTAAAAGAAAAAAAAAAAACATCACCGACTCGGCAGCATCGATCAGGGCACCAATCGTTGAACGTTCTTCTTGAGACTCACCTCGCCATGGATCTGGATCTCCTGGGTCGTGTCCATGGTCCCATGTGTCGCAAGGTGCGGAAGCCAATGTATGGTTAATATATGGTTAGTGTATGGTTATTCTATGGTTAATGATGGTCAATAATATTAACATCTGGGCAAATTATAATATTTCACTAACCTGAATCTTGCGGCCATTTGGGGATGATTCCCCTAAAATAAACCATGATTTCCAGTGAGGTCGCAGTGAGGTCGTTATAATTTACCCAGATATATGGTATTATATGGTTAATGATGGTCAATAATAATCTGGTTGGTGGTATACCTACCCCTCTGAAAAATGATGGAGTGAAAATCAGTTGGGGTGACTATCCCATATATTTTCCAATGGAAAAATAAAAGCCATGTTCCAAACCACCAACCAGATATAAATGAGAATAGAGTGGGCGGAACAGACTTGAATGGAAAGTGCGATGAAGAGAAATTCGCAATGAAATGCAGTGCAACGAGATGCAATGTAAATATATTCGATTTCACGTTGAGGGTTAATGACGGTTAATGATTGAACGAATGTACGGTGATGGAGAGTTATGTAGAGTGATGTTGCTTTAGTGCAAAACGATGTTGTGTAAGGCATTGCAATGCCATGTGCATAACCTAGCTGGGAAAAATCACATGTTTGGTGATATGTCAAATTATCGTTACCCAACCCTGCAATCGTGGCTGGATTGCATCCCCTATGGGACAAGTTCATCCGAGGCCCATCCGCCCAGCGGAAGGTCCTTGTAGATATCCACATTGGTCTCATCACCAATGATGGGAATGTCTGCTCGCACCTGGCGGCATCCTTGATGCAAAATGAACAGTGTCTATTTCTTCCTTGCCAAATGCTAAAGGGAGCAAAAACAACAGTGCGATATAGTTGAAGATCCAGGTATTGCGATTGAAACCACAAAGATTACTTTTTTTGAATCTGTCAACATCTTTGGGGATTTCCAGAACCTAACAAACCCCAGTCTTCTGCAGGCGGATGTTTTTCTCTCGAGGCGCAACAAATTTCATGTTCCCGAAATCACAGGTAGCCACACACACCCAGCAAAACCCCCAGCAAAACCCCCCCCCAGAAGTATGGATGAAACAATTATATAATCATCGGCAGCGGGGCGGGGTTTTGCGACGAAAGGGGAGCTCCGATTTGTTGGACATGACAAAAATGGACAGATTACCCCGGAAGGATCTAGTCCACTGATGTCCACTGATTCTTTGATACTCTCTGGATCTCTCTGGTAGGCTGGCAGTTTGCGAACTGGAAATTCACCATTTTTCACAGGTAACTCAACTAACTAGATGGCCAGTGTCAATAGCTATGTAACAAATCATCAGAGAGCAAGAATCATATGAATCCCGATGAATCACCATAAAATCCAATAAAAAAACGCCATGAAATCACCATTTTTCTTGCTTAGATCACCATTTTCCTATGGTTTTCCGATGAAAACCATCATCCTTGAATCCCCCATTGGCTCCCCGCCTTGCCGTCCGGCATTCCGGGCCACGCCGCAAAGCTCGAAAACTTGGGTGCCTAGGCGGGGAAAATCATGGGAAAATCCACTCGAAATGGTGGATGGATATTGATTTACCATGGAAAAAATCCTTGGAAAAATCATGGATTTTTAAAGATTGCAGTAAAAAAATCCCAGGGTTTTTTGAAGAGCTGGGACAATCTCGAATCTATGGCGGATGCATGAAATCATTGATTAATGAGGGAATGATGATACGCCACTGGATTTTGAGGTGCAAAAGCCAATGCATGGATGTATATATTTATATTAATGTATATTAATATTGTACTGTAATTATATAATAATATATACACGTGTATGATATGATATGGGTGAAAAATCAATTCAGAAGTGTTTGGATTTGCCTAAGGGTGCCCCCAAAAAAATACACATGTTCCCATATATTCCCACTAGATTCTGCAAGTGCAGGATTTCCCATTGGGAACCTAAAAGACACCTTAAGCAACCCTGAGAGGGACCATACATATGTTGGGTGAAATTTGTTGGTCTCAAGAGGATAGAATTTCCTCAAAGTCCATATTTGGGGATGAACATCCGTAACTACCACCTTTTTTCGGAGTTCGAGGCTCCAGAAAATCCATGGACCCACTTTCTATGTGTTTCTTGTGGCTCCAGTGAACCCATCCAGGGCGCAGGATGCTTAAAGTCAGGACCAAAGTTGAAGGCCGCCCGCCCCCGCAAGGACACCGCGGGGTACAGCATCTGACCTCGGACATGACGAGCCCACGGAGGGTTTGCAAAACTCATGATTTCCAAGTAACCTAGAAATGGGAATCCTGGGAAATGTCCATCCGAAAACCATCTGTAGCTGCGGGTTGCCCTTTATCTAATCTGGCAACTGAAAACCCAGCATCTATAGATGAGCTCCCCAGTTCAACATCTATCGAGAGCAGGACTTGGACATGTACTTTCAAGTTCTTCTCAATGAGTCGAATTGAGGAAACAAAAAACCGGATGAAACCAAGGTTTTTTGTTTACCTTCGAAATTCTCCTCAAACCAATCCATAAATGTCTTTATTGCTAAATCCCAATCGTTTGATGTCTTTATGTGTGGGTCTTGCGAAAAATCCTTGTGAAAAATCAGAACAATCCCAAGTCTTGATCATCAATTGGGTCAGTTTTCCCCAGGTTTTGACCACGTTTTCAACAGGCTCCTGTTGAATCACGTTACGTTTATCATGTCAAAACCACATTGCTAAAATCCAGTAAAATCCTTCCTGAATAATTGAATTGGGCTAAGTCATGAAACATATCTTTGGGGTAATTTTGTGAAATCCGTTCAGCTTCCCAGAAAAATCCGCACATCGCCCATGGCCCTGCTAGCCACACCACGCCGTGGGCCTCTGGGAATGTTCTCCGGCCCGAAGGATGGCGTTTTGGCCTCGTCCCAGGCTCCGTCTGAGGCGAACCACATCCTCAGTGGCTGAGTGGCTGGCCAGAGAACAAGTCCCAGAAAAATGATGTACCCTCTGGTAATTTGTTACATAGCTATTGAAAATGGCCATTGAAATAGTGGATTTTCCCATGAAAAATGGTGATTTTCCATAGCTTTTTGTATGTTTACCAGAGGGTACTGGGATTCAAATGATTCACCCAGAGAAAATTGGGAGATATTTCTAGAAATTGGTCAGACCCAACAGCCTAGCATAGTCCGACCTGGTGACGTGAACAGCGATCAAGACATGGAGCTGTCGTGCGTCGATGTCGATGGCCACACCCACCACTACATCCTGCTGCTGCTTCATTGGGCTGAGGTTTCCGGGAAATGTTGCAGAAAACCCTAGGTTTTTTAGAAAAACCTTGGGTTTTTACATGTCTTTACCATGATTTTACTTACCATGAAACAGAAAAACCCTGGAAATTTACAGGTTACCATGAAAAAAACCATAGAGGGAGCGTCCTTTGAACAATCAACCGTCAAGCAATGCAATGCTTTGAGACCGATCCAATGGTGAATTTGGTGATGGAAAGTCATGTTCCAAAGGCCTTTTCGGATCATCGAGGTGTCTGGCACAATCAGTCTGGAGAATCATCGTCTTTTTTGGAAGCTCACCCATACATCAACTACTTTTTCATGGATAAAAGGAGGAAAATGCAATGAAAATGCCAGCCATCCAGGCGAATTGTGGTAAACCCAATCACAAACCATCCCATACCAACCCCATATTACCATCTAAGACCATCGAAAATTGACATATCTTTACCACATTGCATGGATAGCAGCCTCTGGTACAAGTACCATCAAAGCTGGCACTGGAAACAATCCAGTTTACCCTCCAGTAAACCAGCGATAGTTGGTCCACTTCGATGATTCAGTTGGATGATGCCATGATATTCCATGATCACTCCCCCCACAAAATGGTGATTTACCCTCTGGTAAACTAACATAACTATGGAAAATCACTATTTCTAATGGGAAAACTCACTATTTCTATGGCCATGTTCAATAGTTTTTTGTATGTTTACCAGAGGGTACCCATATTTTCCCATGGATTTTCCACTCCTGGTCCAGTTCCCTCGGATCGTTCTTGGAGACCGCCCAGTACCTGCCGTTCGTAGGGGATGTGAACACCCTCAAGGCCTATTGAACAAAGGCCTGTTGAACAACTCGGTGATTGAAAACACCCTGGATTTGGGCAGAAATATATAGGTTCTTGAATGCTTATTGACCAACAAATGTGAATATCTTACATGATCTTACATGCAAAAATCGTGATTGAACCGGTCTTCAGAACGAAGGATGGATCCAAATGTACAGGAAACCCCTGGAAAAGATCATGTGACACCCAAACATGCTGACATACGAGTACCTCTGGGTTTCAAAACCCCAAACTTGAAATTGAGGAACACAAATTGAATCATCAATTTGTCACTATTCACGTTCACAGAAACATGCCTTTTGCCGTTGGTTGTATCCGCCTTGGTTCTATCCAAAATCCTGTGTTTGTGGGGGCTACATGCCCATTCTTGTGTTGGTTATGTGCATCTTTGTGTGTGTGCTGGATGTATTCCTACCGTCATTGAAAAGTCTTTGGAGTTGACCCAGAAATATCATCATCGAGATGGTAGGACTTAATGGGACTTTAGTGGGATTTAATGGGGAATAGAAGGGGATATCATCATCATCATCATCATCAATTTCAATTGTTGGCCATCTATCCGAATCTATCCCCATTTATGCTCCCCATTTAAATGTTAATCATACGGTAGTGCAGGTCATATATCCCCAACCATGTCCCCATGAACTAATAAAAAGACTGATTAATTTAGTCCGATTACTTGTAATCGAACATGGCTCGCTGGAAATTCTTCATTTGGTTCGATGTTTTCTTCTACATATTTGGATGCCCATTCACAGCCACATTTGATGCTGGCTGGTATATCCATCAATGATCCATTAATTATCCATTAATATTCCATAATATTCCATTGTGGTTGCTTGAATCCCCAATATTCACCATTCACAAATGATCGGTAAAACACTATGCATCCATTAATTGTCCATTGCTGTTAGTAATTCTGTACCCCATCAAAATATGCCATTCATCCATGTAGTTGTCCTTTTTTATTCTCCAGGCATTAGTTACTAATCATCATGGATGATGACAGTACTGTAAGAGCTTACATGACATCCTCATTACCCTCTGGTAATTTAACGTAGCTATGGAAAATCACCATTTTTAATTGGAAAACTCACTATAAATGGCCATTTTCAATAGCTATGTTAAATTACCAGAGGGTACACCACGTTTTTTGTTGGTTTTTGTTGGCTCCACCATCATCTCTGTAGCTTTCCCCGTTCTGATCTCCCCATTCTCCCGTCGGACCTGTCCCACGGCAGTTTCTTTCCGCCGTGCCATCCTCGGCTGTGTTCACCAAACTGCCTAGGTATATATGGGGTTTTCCATATGAAAATAAGTTTTTAAATAATTTATGAATTGTAATGTTTATAGTTTATAATTTATAATGTTTATATATGTTCATGATGTTTATGATGTTGATGATGTTTGAAGTAAATGGGGGGTTCCTAAAATGGGGATACCCCAAAATGAATGGTTTATAATGGAAAATCTTGTTAAAATGGATGATAACTGGGGCTACTCCTATTTTAGGAAACCTCCATATCTGTAGAACTGTAGAACTAGAAAATGTGGATAGTTTAGCAACAAAAAAATACCAGGTTTAGTCACAAAGCATTGGGCTAACAGCGATTGCTCAGCTGTTCAATGAGCATGTCCTGACATACCCAATTCCTGAGAGGGATTTTAGGGGTCCAGATTTGGAAACTCCAAACACAATGGCCGAGAATTGTGGATTAAGTTTCTACTATTCATCTAATTTACTGTTTTTCTGTATACATACATTAGCTCTCTAAAAATATCTATTATATACCATATTTGCTACTGTATGTTTGATGTGTGTGGTTATAATTTTAAAAGAAACGATAACAGGAACTGGTATCCATTTTGTGGAAACTGCTCCAATGCCTGGTGTTCCTGTCTTGAGCCTCAAATCCAAGGCAGTGTGATCTCAAAGGTGAGGCAAAATCGAACAAGGAATCCTTGAAAGGATGGACTGTGCAAGAACAAATCCGCACGCTAATCATATAATGTGTAGGAGTTTTCATGCATCTATACATTTATAAATATTATATATATATATATGTATATGTATGTGTATATATATATATATATATTAATGTACATATATATATATATATATGTATATGTATATATATATATATATACGTATATATGGTCTCGTGTTCCGTGTTCCTACCCCCCCCCCACCCCGCCCCCAATGGTATGGATCCCCAAGTAGCACCCCCTTCCCTTCTATTTGCAAGCTATTGGCAGCATTTCTGAGGTCCAGCCTCATATTTGCTAGGTCTTTGCAGCATTTCTGACTACCAGGTTACCAGCCTAGCATTTACTAGGTACATGCTATCTTTTAGACGACCTACGTAGCACACATACTCCCTCAAAGAATCCTCAAAGTACCTACGCCCTACCTATAGTCATATATACATGTGCTATGTATCTACTTGCTATTTACTACCTGTGTACTCTCACAACACTACATGTGTTTAACATATACCGTACCTACCATACATTCCAATGATACCATACATACCATACATAGCATACGAACTTTGACCGTACATACCATACCTATCATACCTATCATGCATACCACACATACCATACACATGAAACATGATTACCACATCTCCCATACATACAATACCAAACATACATGCCATATATACCATACCTACCTTACATAGCAAACATTCCATACCCGTCATAGCAACCATACATACCATACAGACCATACATACTGTCATATCAAACATGCCATACCCAACAGACTTACATACCATACCTACCATCCATACAGTACCACACCCCCACCACACCACAGGGGGGGAGGGGGACAGTACTATGGCTGACCCATGACCATGGCCGGCGGGGAGGGGGGTTGGAACGCTGGACCATATATATATATGTGTGTGTGTAAACCATGTAGATATTATGTGTATGCAATCGTTATATATGGTAGATATTATATGTATATATTATATGTGGAGATATTAGATATTTGTAGATATTATATTATATATATATATATGTATGTATTATTGTAAATATATACACTTATATCCTGTAGACGTATACTGTGTTATTCATTTGTTTACACACACACACATTGCTGTGCAGCAATTAAATTGACACTGACAATCATTGGTCAATCAACATCTACAATGTTGAGTAAACCATAGAGAATCCTGATACATTCCTATGAATTCACACGTTCTCTCCACCTTTCTGGATAAATAGAGGATCAAAGAAATCACCAACCTGATATTATTAAGTTGGTGTATATCCCATTGCATTCCCATTGCATTCCTTATTGTGGTTGGTGAACATCCTCATTATTCTCCATATATTATCATCCTCAGATATGGTGGGTTTAATCTGGATGTTTATTATTATCATTACTATTATTATTATTTTATTATTATTGTGTATATATTTTTGTATGGATTATCCTTATATATGTTCTCCTTAATACATCCATTATTACCACTAATGTGGTAAGCCCAAGAATAAACCACCCCCAGAGTCACCAGAAATGGCTTGTATGTTCACCATCCCCAAATGGTAGGTTCATGGCATTGGCTTTCCCACATTAGTTGATACTTAGTTATAATAACCATCATTAACCATTATTAACCATCATTAATTACCACACTAATTGGGTTTCCCACATCAATCACCAAATATCTTGTCCCCCCCGCCCCAACCTACGCCTTCCCAACGTCCCAAGCTTCGCAAGGCGTGCTGTCCATCCACCGCCCAGCCGTAGTCATCGTCACCCACGCCCCCGCTGTAGCCCACCGTCTTGGGAGCGATGATGAACCTGGCAGGTTGGGTACCTCCATAGCTGGATGCTTTCATGGAAAATGCCATCTATAAATGGATGATGACTGGCCAGTGACTGGGGGTACCCCTATGTTAGGAAATCTCCACATAGTTCTTCCATGGGTTTTTAGTTTTGACCATGGCGGTTTTCTCCAGCGGCCTGGAACGGTGGTTTTTTGCTTTCTGAGCCACGGGAAATCCGATAGCCTCCAAACAGACAACGAAGAATGTACCACTTATTTTAGTAGGAAATAACATGTCTATAGATACAATCATAGATATGTATATACATACATATACATACAATCATGTACAGTATCTATGAATACAGTATATATATATACACTTCGAACCATATACACTTCGAACCATTGTTCTATCCCCAGTTGGTGCACTACCTTAAGCAACGTTATGAACCACCAACCCTCAGCCACTGCCACGCCGAGGTGCTGGTTCGAGAGGAAACCAACCTGTGCAGATTTGCAGCCGCGCAGGAGTTCCACTTCGAAGTAGTAGCCTTGGCAAAAAAATGACCATCTCCGGGGGTAGAAAATCATACCCTCTGGTTATGTCAAAATAGCTATTGAAAATGGCCCAGTCGAAATATAGTTGATTTACCCATTAAAAATGGTGATTTTCCATAGTTTTTTGTATGTTTACCAGAGGGTAACCGTTTAACCCCCCCAAAAAAAAGGAACAATAATGGTGGTCACAAGTGTACATGGATCCGAAAGTTCGGAGCAAAAGTTCTACAGAGCACTGGATCAGCAAACCCTGGAGCTATTTGTGTATCTTTGGGGGCTCCATGTTTGCCATTGTTGCATTCCTGCCATCATCCAGCAAGCATTGTGTGACGAGGTATCGCTCACGGTGCCTTCTCTTACGCATGGAGAAAACAGAAGGTCATTAGGCCTCAAAAAGAGTGGACTCTCACGGCTTGCCACTAGTTGGCACATGGAATTGGCAAGTTGTTCACCTGATTTCAAGACAGCAAGTGGACCACTATGACATGTCTTGGGAAGCTTGATATGGAGGTTTCCTAAAATGATGGTACCCTCCAAATCATCCATATTGAAAGGATGTTCCATTATAAATCATCCAGCTATTGGGGTACCCCATGTATGAAACCCCCCATATGCTACACCTGCTTGGAGGAAGGGAGACCAGAGACGTCCTTTGATATAAAGCTTCAAAGCTTTGTCAAACGAAGTTCTTGACTTATCCTGATTTAATCAATTTGTGTCAGACATTTAGTGTGGTTTAACATGGTTTAACCATGTTTAACCAATTATATAGTTTACCATATTTCACCATTTTGCTATGATTTAAGATTGGTTTGCTATTTGGAATTCCCGAAGTCGTCTTTGAATCCCATGATTTGTTCAGGCGATGACGGCAAGTTGCGGCCCTTCTTCTGCGGGAGGTCAGGAAATCCCACCCTGGACACCGCCACACGAAATTGCTTAAAGACAAACTGGATGTGACTAAGCGACTTATTAAGATATATACTGGTTATCATTGCTTATAAGATATAAAACCCCGAAAAATCGAGGTGCACTTTTTTATATTTTGTTATTATGTATTCTATACCCTGCATTACAAGAACACGTAATCTCCAGATGGTTATAGTACGATATCTATCTCTATCAACTTGGCAACACCATCAAAATCATTACAAAAATCGCATAGGGTTGCCCTCAGATAAACGAACTAACAGATGGAAAATTCACCATTCCCTGCACGGGAAAGCCATGGATTTCCATAGCTATCTCTTTACCAGAGGCTACTCAACCCAGGTTTACCCCCAAAAAGATCCAACTACCAGATGGAAAAATCCCTGAAAATCCACCATTTACAAACTTTCTCATTTCCAGGGATTTTGTAGCTATCAATTTCCAATTTCTGAGGATAGCTCTAGCTCGGCAGGGGCGGCGTTCCCGCGGGCGCACGTGATCCACTCGGCCGCGCAGTCGGAGGACATGCCCCGCAGCATCTTGGGCTGTGCTGTGCTGTGGTCCGACAGCGAAGTGTTCGCTAGGGCCACCTGTTTGGGCTAGGCGTGTTGATGGGGACATTTTCACGATGGGATTTAAGCAACAAACGTTCGGTGAATTCATCGGAATTTTAATGGGGTTTAATGAGAGTTTGGATTTTAATGGAAGTTGTTGATTGGATTGAATGAGAAAATGGTGGGGCAATCGATAGTCAAGAACACCATTGCGGGTGCAAAATTGTGGTTGGAGTTGTTTGTGTTTGAGCAGCAGAAAGAACTCATGGTGTGTTTTTCGACCAGCAAGAATGGCTGAAACAACGGTTTAGGCAGAAAAAATGAGTTTTTGATAGTTTTTGGAGTTTGCAGGATATGATTCTGACCCAGAACAAATTGGATATAGGGGATTAACCAGCAAAGATGTTGCTTCGTTAACAATTCAATTGACCAACAAAAAGAATCAAAAGGAAGTGCTTACCCGCCGACAACGGAGACATCCCGTGCAGAACTTCTGGTTTTCCCAACTCATCTACCTACTATAACCTAACCTCACCTCACTGCGAGTAGGTTTTCTGGGTTTCACAATTATCCATATCAATTCTCCATTGGTTATCCATGATTGGTTAAATCCACCATGTTTTAGATTGAATTGTCTTCCTAGATCATGCAGTACTTCCGGCCTCGACCAACTCCCGCAGCTCACGGTCATCGTATTCCTGCACCAATGGAGAATTGAACTGGCTGAGATGATCTTTTCGGAAGTTCATGGGATCAATGGAAAATCATCAGTTTTCGGAAGTTTCTGGTTCATGGGATTTTCGGAAGTTAAAAGAATGGATATGTTCTGATGAGAAAATCTCCGATCAATGGAGGCAATGCTGGGAAAATCATCGAACTACGGAGATTTTCCAGCCATGTTTGATGACCAGGTTGGGAACCGATAACGGTGTGGATGTAACCAACGAGATACGACTGGCACCATCCCATCACTGAACACGTGATCCGGTGATCCATTCTGAAGCCGGGGCAAGGGGATACAGGATGGGCCCCCCCAGTTATAAGTTGGTTTATATACCATTATAACCCCCATTAACTATAGTTATATCTACCATAAACCATAGTTAAGCCACTTTTTTAAGGCACCTGGACGCTATCTTTTCGGGGCCCCATCCTTTTTCGGATTTACCATCCACCCAGTGGTGACAAAAAAAGTGGGATACCGCCAAGTTCTGGGGGTGATATTTTGTATTGAGCTAGAATCATAGCTAGAACCTTGGTTAATATATGGTTAATGTATGGTTATTCTATGGTTAATAATGGTTAATAATGGTTAATATATGGTTAATGTATGGTTATTCTATGGTTAATGATGGTTAATAATGATCTGGTTGGTGGTTTTGAGCCACCCCTCTGAAAAATGATGGAGTTCGTCAATGAAAAGGATGACATCCCATATATGAAATGGAAAATAAAACATGTTTGAAACCACCAACCAGCAATGATTGGTTCAGCTAGTATCAAACTTGACTCTTCCCGTCGTGCATTGGTGTGCCATCACAGGTCAAATCACAGATGCTTTGGCGCTTCCCAGCTATGGCCATGGCTGAGATTTCTGGATCTTCATCCCCCCAAAAAAATATGGAAAATCCATGAAAATCCTAGATTTTCACCCATCCCATCCCCATCCCCATATGTAGCTCTTCAATCTGATTTTGCGAAGATTTGCCCATGATTTCCCAAGGTCAGGTCATCTCACCTTGCGGGACCCTTGGGGTCCGCACCAAGGGTGCCCCCACCTCCAGCACATGCGCATACTTGTCCAGCACAGCCAAGCGAGATCCTGTTTGCCCCCTCTGGGAAACATTCAAAAAACGATGGGAAATCACCATCGTTGGTAAATCGACAATGGCCATGTTCAATAGCTATGTTAGTTGATCGGAGTGCAATTCACCCAGGGTAATCCATGAGTCATTTGGAGTTTCTGGGGTAGGAAAGTCGCTCTGGAAGTTGATCGCAACCAGTTGGGATCCCTATGCCCGAAAATGGGAAGTCTGGTCCTATTGGTCCTACTGAAAAGTGTGTTCCGCTTTGTCTTACCGTTTTCAATCACCAAAAGGGGGATAGTCGGATGTCCATCCCACTTTAGTGAGGATAATTACAATCAACATGGTGATCAAAAAGCTGTGAGTGTTTGTGAATGAGACAAACCCAATAATGCGGACAAAGAAAATTGTTTTGTGTTAATTTAAACCGGTGTTTTGTTTGTTAAATAGCCATACTGGCAGCCATACCCCGTTTTTGCTGTTTGAATCACCTTTTTTTTTGGTGAGATTCGCCCATGTTTGCAACCCTCGTTTAGTGGAAACCTGGTGAATAAGTCAACTTTACTTGGGGCTCTTTAGATTGATCCCCGAATCGGAGGGAAAATCTACAAGATCCCAATTCTTGCAGAACAAAGGACTGTAACCCTATCAAAACTGCTTGGTCTTATCCCATCAAATCACGTTGCCATTGAATCCCATGAAATCCCATTGAATCGCCATTACATCACCATTCAATTCTATAAAATCACCGTGAAATTCCATGAAAATCAGCATTAAAAACATATTAAAACCCCGGAAATCACCATGTTTTGTGTATTTTCCCAGCGTTTTTTCGGATCCTTCGATTCCACCCGAGTCGGTGGCGGCAAAGGTGGTGCGCAAGCGGACATCTTTCCTGCGATGGATCAATGGTGATTTAATGGTGATATTAACGGATGAATATACCATTTAATGGATTTTAATGGTTTGTTAGTATTAAAATAAGTGCAATGATCTCCATTTATGGTATACCATTGGGATATTTTCATGGATATACCATTGAGATATTTCCATGGTATTTTGGTGATTCAATATATTTCCATGAATCTATGAATGGTGAATAGTGCATCTTCCATTGAGTAGTGGATATACCATTGGGATATAAATGGATGAATCACGTTTTTGTCACTGGGATATTTTCCATGGGATATACCATTTAATGGTGATTTACATACCATTATCATTGAGATGTTTACTGGTAAATCAATGATGAGAACTGGTTGGTAAACTGGGAGATTAATGGGACAAAGAACTGGGATATTTATTGATTTAATGGTATATTTTATGGTGATTGATCAATGTGGTAATAAAATGTAATAAATGGGATACCATTTTAGATCACCATAAAATATACCACATTTTATGGTGATTTAATGGTATATTTTATATACTGTGGTAATCTAAATGATAATGGGATGCCTCGTAAGGATATCGTAAGGATCATTCAATGGGAATCGCAGTACAATGGAGGTACCATATTTTGAGCCGTATTTTGGGAGAATATCCACCTAAAGTTGAGCTCTTACATAGGCCGTATGTTTGGATATGTATGGTAGGTACTTCCAATTTAGGTACCTGAAATGGCCATTGAATCGATGAGAACCGATTGGTAAATTGATGAGAAATGCTTCGTACTGGCTTGGGGCAACTTGTTGGGTAAATGATGGGTTTTTTTATGGCTGGGTAATAGATGGTCGGGGTACTGGTTGGTAACTGGAAGGTACAGTGAATGGGTCCCCTAAATCCCATGGTTGATCATCATTTTTTCCCATCATTTTAGTCACCAAAGTCGAAATATCTGGCATCCCGCCCAACCATAGATGCCTCACAAAACAGGCAAAAACTAAGGTACTATAGGAATGGTACACATCCATCAACCGGAAAAAATAATTAAATCTACCTATGTACCAAACCCAGGTTTTACCGTTTAACCAAGCATCAGCACGAGGTAAGAGTCGCCATATTGGTAAGCGCTGAGAACTCCCCTGTAGTCGTTCATCACCTCAACATTGCGACCCAAGTCTGACAGCACATAGTCCAACAAAGTACCCTGGGGTAGACTAACATAGATGTCAAAAATGGTTCATTTATAGATAACTTACCTATAATCTATCGAAAATGGTGATGTTCCACATTTATGTTAGTTTACAGGAGGGTAAGTCCTTGCAATGATAAGTTCACCTGGACCTCCATGTGAAAAAAAAAACGCTATGAATACCAGTTCATCCATCATCTTTTCGTGGACAACACACCCATCACTGGGGGATTGTTTTTTTTTTGGAAGACACTCTGCCTTTCAAATCCTGAACTATGGAAAATCACCATGCTATTAATGGGTAAATCCACTATTTCTATGGCCATTTTTCAATAGCAAACTGTTAGTTTACCAGAGGGTAATCCCAATCAAACCCATTGTGGTTCTATCAGGGATGCAACTTGAAACCAAACATGGGGCCTGGGCCCGGGCTAAAAACCTACCCTCGTTTTTTACATGTCATTTCATGCCAATTCAAAACTGGTAGCTCTGGATGTTCATCTGAATGTATATATATATACATATTATGTGTATATACATATTGTGTAAATATATATATACATATACATCAATTGGAACCATAGGTCTCGACCCCATCGAAACTTATTTTGTGCTTTCAACTCCCCTGAAAAATCAGAGAAAAATCAATTGGGATCGTCATCCCAGTTCGGAGAGTTGTGATTGTTTTCTAAACATGTCTGAAACACACACACCAGATTCATTGGTTGATATACATCGATTATACATCGATATACCATGTGTTTCTCTCAAAATGAGGTGTTCCATCCCGGTCATGTTTATACATGTTCCCCATGTATAGTATTTATACATATGTATATATATAGGTATATACAAATATCCCATTGCAATACATCCCCATGTTTTGTTTGTTAACTCATGTTAAATCCCCATTTTGGTTGGTGAAATCGCTATATTTCCATCTTGATCCCTATGCTCCAAAAAGAAAGAATCCCATGATATAAATCCCATCATAAGCCCATGAAAAACTCCGTTCAGTTGATGGTGAATCCCGTTAAAATCCTGAAAAAAATCCCCAAACTTTTGGCACTAACCACAGGGATTATATGGGATTAATGCTTAATAATGATAGATAGTGATAATCCCAATATATCGGTTGTTAAGCATGAATCATCAACCATTATTCACAAAAATATCCCCATATGTTTTGTGGTTGCTGGTTAAGCTGGTGGTTAATCAATGGTTATTATCCCCCCATTAACATCAACCCATTCTCCTATATGGTTGATTGGATGTATCAATTGAAGTCAATTAATCATATATATAGAATCAATCCATATCAATCCCATCAATTATCCCAGTGGTGATCAATGATTATAATCCCATATAATCCCACATTAAATGTCATGAAATCCCATACTAAGTTCATGGTTCGTCAATGGTCATAATCCCAAAACTAATCCCAGACCAATCCCATATAATCTGGTTGGTGGTTTCAACCCCTCTGAACTATATGAGTTCGTCAGTTGGGAGTATGAAATTCCCAACTCATATGGAAAGTCAATCCAAATGCCATGGTTCCAGTCAGCACCAACCAGCTATCCCAAAAGCCATATAGTCACCATATAATCACCATATTCCCATACCACATATGATCCCATGTATTCCCATATAATCCTACATAATCCCATACTGATCCCATGAAAATCCCCATAATCCGGTATATATATATATCACCATTTTTAAGTTCAGTAAACCATCTATTTCTATGGGCCATCTATACCATGGCGAACTGTTAGTCATAACCAGACGCTAAAATATACTAAAATATGGTAAAATATGGTAAGTATCGCATTCACCCAAGGCACACTCAGGGCGCCGTACTTGCAGCGTTCGAAGGGCTTGGCCTCGTCGTAGGTTCCCCCAAAAAGCTCCGTCTCCCAGCCCTGGAGAGCGGCTTGTTCACCAGGAATAAAATCCATGGGTTTTTTTGGGATTTCACCATGAAAAAATGGTGGGTTTAAAGGATTTCACCAGCAAAAATTGCTGATTCTATAGGACTTCATCGTGAAAACTAGGTGTTGAACCATCTAAAAATGGTGGAACGTTCGGATTTTATCATGAAAAATGATGAAACATTGAGATCTCTAACCTTTTTTTGTAGGGATTTTTATCCACCAAAAATGGTCTTCTTGATAGTTAACATTTAATGACAGTAATGATAAGTAACATGTTTTTTTTCACTAGGCCTAGGCTGACGTAGGGATTTATGGTGGATAGATCGAACTACATGGGGTCGGAAGCTGCAGGGAAGGGACCATAAATGGGATGGTAATTGTTTAGCCATGTTATGGTAAGTCATTGGGGATGGTTGGTGATTAGGTTTACATATATGTATATATTGGTTTAATATCATATATATATACATACAATTATTAATCATATAAAAATTATATATATATATATTATATTATATGATTCTACATGAAGACACATGAAAATTCATTATATATAATTTATACATATAATGCCCTCACTGCCAATCCCAAAGATTTCATTGATCAAGTGCCGGATCTTGTCACCACTTGGACGATCCCTGGTCATGTAACAAAGTCATCGGATGTCAAAATGTTGGCCTATTTCTAGATGAGAAATCCCTATAAAGAAATGATTCGAAAATTCCATGCCTGTCTTAGAGTCTTAGATTACTAAAGGTTATATATCCCCATATTTCCATATATCCCATCCTAACTCCAGATGTCATATATTTCTGCATATCCCATATCAACGCTATCCCCATTTACATCGAGGGCAACCCTTGGCCCAAACAACCCTTCAGCACGAAAAGCGCACCTTGCGAATCACATTGCCATCATCCAGAGCACCACAGGAGGTTCCGGTCTCGAACTGGTTCCGGTAGAACTCGTCCTAGCCGCCCGTTTCGAAGTTTCGAGAAGTTGGGACCAACCCAGGGAATTTGGGAGGTGAAAACTAGGGAGATACCATGGCAAGATTAAGCCTCTGGTTATGACTAAGACTTTGCGAACTGGAAGCCATGGCACAAAGATGATAAATTTACGGTTTAGCTTAGCTGGTGATGTTCCAATTTTTGCGACGTGAAAAATAACCAGAGGGGGTAACTAGCAATAACCAGCAACTGGGGATATGGAGGTATACTGGTGGATGAATTACCAGGGATCTGGATCATCCCACATTTCTGGGGAGATCATGGGGTTTTTTTACCAACATCTAAGGTGAATCTGGATAGATTATACTCCTTCACGGACCCGAAAAGTTCAGCCTTTTATCAAAATGTTACCCTGTTACCCCGATTCATTCATCATATCATTGCAGTGACATCGCGATGAAGTGGGGTAGTCATAATTCATCCTGGGTGTTATGGGGATGTGAAATGTTATTAATGGGATTAAGTGGCAAGTTAGCCACCGTTTGAAGTGATGGAAGTTTAAATGATGAAAATGGAGAATATAATGGGTTATAACCAACCAAAAATACAGATTTAAACCATCAAGAATGGGACATAGAACATTATATATGTATATATTATACATAGAGAATGAAAGGGAATGGTTATGGATGTCCTACACATGGGGAAACACCTTTCTAGTCAGTAGAAGGGAAGCATCTTTTTTCATCCCTAAATCTGCTCACCAGAAAGGGTAAGCCCACGTGGATATCCCGTCTTTGGGGACTTGTTCGTCGAGGATTGTCAACATCGTGGTTTACTTTGCTAATTCCATACTACAATAGTGCATGTCAAATAAAACATGTACAACATGCATCAAACATCATCAAACAAAACTAGGCCTAAATCATCCTTTGATGTCGGCACCCGTCGGCACCGTCGGTGGACGCCATTCGAACCCCTTCCCGGCAGCCGGCCAGTCCGTCTCGAGAAAGCGCCCCACGTTGTCGATGTGCACGTGGATGCACATCGGAGCCAAGTCCTGGGGTATTTCCCATGACAGCTGATCCCGCTGGTCAAAGTCACTTCAAAGTCGATGTCTGTCTGATAGTGAAATTGAGTCAAACTCATTCAAAATCCCATCAAGAATCTGATGTTTTTCCCAGTCTCCAGTCATTTGTTTCTCGTCGAAATCCAGCGAAATCCCATGAAAATCCATCAAAACCATCCCAAAAACCACCTGGGAATCACCTCAAGCAGTTTTTCTCATGAGACTTTTGGATGGTTTGGTGGATTTTCATGGGATTTTCCCCGGGTTTTCCCCCGGGTTTTCCCCAGCGGCGCCTGGATCCATCCCAGCACCGCCTGCAGCTGCTCCTCGCCATAGCCCATCTCGGCGAAGCGTTCGCGCACGTTGGGCAGGGCCTGGCGATGATCAAGAAATTCATGATGTTTAAATTAATGGTTAATGGTTAATAGTGGTTAATAATGGTTAATAATGGTTAATGGTTAATAATGATGTTAATAATGGTTAATAATTAATTCATGATATAAATAGTGTTAAATTAATGGTTAATAATGGTTAATATATGGTTAATGTATGGTTATTATATGGTTAATGATGGTTAATAATGATCTGGTTGGTGGTTGAGCCACCCCTCTGAAAAATATGAGTTCGTCAATGGGAAGGATGACATCCCATATATTATGAAAAATAAAAAATGTTCCAAACCACCAACCAGTTATTTATGAATTGTAATGTTTATGTATATATATATGTTTATATCAGTTTATGATGTTGATGATATTTGAAGTAAATGGGGGGGTCCTGGTTCCTAAAATGGGGATACCCCAATAGCTGGATGGTTTATTTCATGGACAATCCCATCTATAAATGGATGATAACTGGGCTATCCCATGGTTCTTTCGGAAACCTCCGACATCTGATCTGAAACCATCAGACTGAGGTGAAATCCTATCACCCTGGAAGTAAACTTCATGATGTTTGAAGTAAATTAATGTTGATATAATATGTCACTAAGGATTTGTTTGTGATATGTTGTTTATTTAGGATATTTATGATATGAACAGTTGAACAGTAATACGTATTAATACTATATAATGATGTTTATATTTATGAATAGTAATGATGTTTATGATATGAATAAGTAATATATAAATATATAATAATAATATATTAATATGTATATATATAATTATATGACATGTATTGATATGTTGTAAATGAATTATATTGATGTTATTTACTTTTGATATCAAGAGTAAATTCATGGTGATACTAATTATAATTATGATTATGATTATCAGTACGTTTAGGATAAATGGTGACTTTAACATACACAAATACCATTGATGATATTAACGGTGATATTCAAAGCATATTTATGGCGATATATAATTGAGTAAATAGGTGATGTGTTATATAGGATAACTTGTGATATTAATGAGTAAACATACTGTTGATACTATTACCATCAATGTGTAAATGATATATGGTTATGATTGATGATATCTACGATAAGAGGTCCCATATATGATCGTGCGGATAATATGTCTCATGAATAGTTAATGGATCATAGGGGATGAATAGTACTAAAAATCATGAAATACATGGATCCATTATGATTATAAATATGATATTCTGGATCCATGATGATTACATGGATGTACATGAATCATGAATGACAAATGAATCGTATATGAAAGACATCTATGATCATTTATGATCTATTCTATCACCATTTTCACCGTTGATGAATGGGACGTCATTTTATAAATGGATCAGAATGATAAAAGTGATCTCATGGGATGTTATTAATAAATATGATAAATATGGATAGTATTTTGATATTGAATGATGTGTTTTATTCAAAGGGATGGGATGATATCGAGATTAGTTATAATATCCAACTAAATGATCAATATTTATGTTCATATCATAAAAATCAAGGTGATCGTTGATATGCTATAGTCCATCAATGATGATACCCTGTCCCTAAGACTTGCTGATAAAATGGAACAAATGATGCTAAATGGATACTAAGAAACAGACTTGGGTTCTATACAACATTGGTGCCCTAAGATTTTGGGTAGCTGAGTACCTGAGAATTGTGGATTTCATGATTCATGGTATGAGTGTATGAGTCTGCATTAACTTCGCATCCCAACATTTTTGCTTCACAAAATCTGGAGGCAGCTCCTCATAGCGGTGGATGTGCATCCCACAGGTTCGACTCATCCCCATTTGCCGATTGGTTGGGGATGGTCTCAACATGTTACCCGGTACCCGTAAATTAACAGTTCGACCCTGGCTAAAAATGGGGTTGGAAGACTAGTGAAACCACTATAAATTGGTCATTTTCAGGGTCCAACTGTTAATTTACCAGGGGGTACGGTACCAATGGGAAAAGGACATCTATGACATGTTCGAGAGATTTGACTAAGAAATTGTTGAGCAGTTTACCACAAGAAATGGTAATTTACAAACAACAATTTGCATTTTACCAACAATAATATGGGGCGATGGATATGTCTATCGTTGGATCTGGGAACAGCCAGAAAATTGGATGATAAGTACCCTCCGCTCATTCAGCATAGCTATTTTTCAATGTCAATGTATAGTTGATTTACCCTTTAAAAATATCAACAATTGATAGAAAAAATGTGATGTTCATTGATTTTCCATAGGTATCCTCTGGTAAACACTTTCACATAACTGATGGGAAAATCACCATTCTTCATGGCTAAATCCACTATTTCTATGGGCCATGTTCAATAGCTATTTAGTCATAACCAGAGGGTATCTTGGTTTACTGGGCCTCCGAGGATCCGAGGGTCCGAGGCTTGGCATCAATCGAACGTGATCCGATCACTGCATCCATTTTCCATAAAGCGACATAGAACATGGCCCAGTCGAAATAGTGGATTTACCCATGAAAATAGCATGGTGGATCTTTCCATAATATATATAATATATATGTATATTAATATATATATATACTGGTTGGTGGTTTTGAGCAAAACCCCTCTGAAAAATTAATTATGGAGTTCGTCAATGGGAAGGATGACATCCCATATATGAAATGGAAAATAAAATTCATGTTTGAAACCACCAACCAGTGATTGACTGCATCCCCATCGGAAAATTTACATCTCTTTCAACGTTACTTAACAGGGATGAGGACATCATAGGACCCTACAATTTTTTGGTGACCGGTTCCGGAACTGGTCACCACCGTTCCTGACCGGTTTCCTGGAATGCATCCCCCACTGAAAACGAACATGGAAGATGTTACCAAGCAGGAATCCTGGTTGGGCGTACTAGGTGACTTTTTTATGATACGTGGAGGTTTCCGTAAATGGGGATACCCCTATCAATGGATTATAAATGCTAAGTCCTATTAAATGGATGATTTAGGGCTACCCCCATGGATTAGGAAACCACCATATGTATCCATATGTATCCATATGTCCATAGATGTCGCCCAAAAACTCTGCGTTCCTACCAGGGAAAAAAAACATTCGCCATGTTAAAATGCCACCTTCTCGTGGTTCATGGCTGCGTTGGCGCGCACATGTGCCAGGGCTTTGCGTTGACATGGTACGCAAGCAGCAACCTCAATGAGGAGAGACGATCTGGATCTGACTGGATCTAACTTGTCAAAAATATGGCTCATGGCTCAAGATGGAGATGGGTCAAAACCCTGGTACCTAGTGAACCCCAAAATAGCTGGGATTTATGGATGTTCATCCCCTAAAAATGGTATGTATAGGTATTGACCCATACAGTACCCAGATCATGAAATATTGTGAATCGAATCTAAACCCACCTCCTTTCACCCGTTTCACCAAGTGCAAATCCTGCATGGCATCTTAGCAAAGAATTCTCACATAGATCAGCTTCCCAAGCTGTCCGGTTTCCGTGTCAGGGGTTACCAGCTGAGAGTTCATGTCGGGTATAGGTACGCCCTGCTGTGTCAAAAGTTGAGCAAACTCCTTGAAAATCATCCAAAAATCATCAAAAAATCATCCAAAAATCATCCAAATCCCGAAAATGACCAAAACTTCGGACATCTTCAGACCTTCTCGGACTGGACCCAAGAGACCGCGCGCATCTCGGACTGTGGGAAGATGGACGCCCAGAAGGCTTGTTGCTCTTCCAAGATGCCAACCTGGAAGAGGCCCCAAAAAATCGCCAGGTTTCTGCTGGAGCCCCATAAAGAAACCCCCAGTTTTTTGCTACGTGAAATCCCAAGTGTTTGACAGTTGAGACCCAATGTTTGAGACTTAAAACACCATGTTTCATGGTTGAACACCCATCTTTGATGGTCAAACCGCCCTTCTCGTAAATCATCTTAAACCGCATTGTTCATCGTCAACAGCTCGTGTTCTTGATAAATTCTAAATCCTCAGTGTTCAACAAATATGATGATTAAAACTGATAACTATTCTCAAAATCATGACTGGATAGTGAAAATCAGCAAAAACCATCAAAGATCCTTCAAAAATCATGCAAGAATCATCAAAATTCATTAAAAATCAACAAAAATCCTCCAAAATTCATCCAAAATTCCCATCTCCAAAAAAAAACATGAGTTTATGGCGACTGGTTGAGCCTCCCGCAGCGCAGCCACGACCTCGCTGTCGCGGCTATCGTAGAAGATCCAGCTGGGTGGCACCACCTCCAACAATTTGGGGTGAAAATGGGGGGAATTGACGGATTTCTACTTATGTAAATACTGATACATATAATATATATAATTATACATATGTATTTATATATATATATATATATACATACATGTATTAGCCTGCGGACCGAAAACCGTTCCCGTAAAACGCACGTTTTTGAATA
>Ga0126342_10001658_pt1 | contig 32225 bp, 29 predicted proteins | sample Cyp1metagenome_FD_92528 | JGI IMG/M metagenome (GOLD analysis project Ga0126342, IMG submission 92528) | Coral microbial communities from Lord Howe Island, Old Settlement Bay, Australia - Cyphastrea 1 metagenome | ecosystem: Host-associated > Invertebrates > Cnidaria > Coral ...
TATACCCTCTGGTTATGACTAACATAGCCATGGAAAATCACCATTTTTAATAGGTAAACCCAGGTAAACCATCTATAAATGGGCCATTTTCCATGGCTATGTTAAATAACCAGAGGGTAATATCATTGTACAATTGGGATCATTCATATAAGGGGCGTTTAGTACGAACGGGGGATGGGAGTAACGGACTGTCTTCGGTCATCAGCATTTGGGTGGTATGTAGAAATCCCATCCCCAGCCCAGGGCTAGTTGTAAGAATGGCAGCCCAGGTTTCTCACATTCACAATCATCAATAGGTTGTATAATAGCAATTCATAACCATCAATGACTGGATGACTGGTTGGTGGTTTGAACCCCTCTGAAAAATATGAAGGTCAGTTGGGATGATTATTCCCAATATATGGGAAAATAAAAAATGTTCCAAACCACCAACCAGATGACCATCAATGATCATGACCATGAATAACTCTTCTTGGGTCATGGCCATTAATAACCATGGACTAACTATTATTCAAGGGGGGGGTACCCTAAATCATCCAGCTATTGGGATTTCCCATGAAATAAACCATCCAGCTATTGGGGATCCCCCATTTACCCTCTGGTAATTTAACATAACTATGGAAAATCACAATTTTTCATAGGAAAATCCACTATAAATGGCCATTTTCAATAGCTTTTTGTATGTTTACCAGAGGGTAAACATCCATGTTCCTATGGTTTTCCTATGGTTTTCCCATTAAAACCTCCATTTTCCTATGGTTTGAGGGTAAACCCCCAAGATCCCATTCTTCACATCACCGAGCAGCTGCAGCAAGACTAAGGTCCCAGCGCAGCACAGCAACCTTCGCAGCAGCCAGGGACTGGCACCGCCGCGGGGGCTGGCGCGTTCCGCGCGTTCCGCGACACGCTCCATGGCGAGGCATTGCGAAGGTTCGAGTCCCTCGGGTCGCGTGTTTATGGCACCGTTCAACGGTTGAGATTGGATGGAATATGGCGGGTTTCACCGGAGAAAATGGAGATGTCACCATCAAAAATTGGGATTTCAAGCATGGAAAATGGTGGTCTAACCATTGAAAATGGAGATGGATGGAGATGGGATATAGTGGGTATATAATCGGGATATAAAATCGGGATATAATGGGATAAGGCTCACCAACTTACTATGATAAAAGAGGGTGTCTGAAAATGGTGCGCACCAGGGATCACTTGAAAAAGAAGACAATTGCGATATTGGATTTTTTGTATGCCTCATAGAATTGGATGATGGGAAAATTTACAGGAAAGCCTTATATTTGATGGTAAAAACCATGGTTTCCTGTAGATTTTCCCTTCAACCAATCCATTGAATGCCCTATTTTTCAGACAAAGCCATATGACAATTGGAGCCGAAAACACCTCATGAGGCCAACATGCATGGAATTTTCAAACCATTCAGCTGGCAAAAATGGGGCCACTCTGGGAATGTGTTCTTGAGAGGCCAGAGGCTTGGCTGGGTATGGTTAACCCCTGGTATAATTTGAACATAGCTAGGGAAAAGTGCCGTAGATGATTTAGCTATTGAAATGGTGATGTTCAATAGCTATGTTCAATTACCAGATCCAGGATGGTATCTGATTGTTCCATCCCGGAACCAAAAATATCCATCTTGATGAATGAAAACATCCTTGGCGAATGCCGCGGCATTAGATCCAAGACTTTCACCCCTTTTTGAGTGACGAATAGCCTATCCGGCTATCCCTATCCGATTATCATCGATGATCCCTGTCAGATCGAGCCAACTAAAACAGAACTGGAGTCCCATCTGGATTTGTTCATATATTTTTTCCATGCTATCCATGCTAATGTTGTTCAAAGAGCACGCTGTTTCAACACTGGATCAGGCCCCTGGCAGTTTGGAGCGCTGGCTGTTCCTGTTCTGAGAATTCCTCACGGCATGGGGTCGCTTCCAACCCAGATTTATGCGGATGGGAAAACCATGGCTGAGACCCATGGTTTTCCCCAAAGTTTGATCCTACAAGTTCTACAAAGCCACCAAAATGAATGTGGTACCCTCTGGTAAACTAACATAGCTATTGGAAATGGTCATTTATAGTGGATTTACCCAGTAAAAATAGTGATTTTCCGTAGCTATGTTAAATTACCAGAGGGTACGTGAAAACATTACAAACCGATGATTTTCCCACATGTTTCCCAAGGCATGTCCATGCATCTCCCGGTGAAATGGTAAATATTGAAATATGGAAAATTACATCTGGGTAGATGCTGTATACAAACCTTCAAAATCCTTCAACTCAAAAACCTCCCAAAACATGTCCTGGGAGAGTTTTCAGCGGCGTCGTGACGTGACAAGCTGAACGTTGGCAGCAGGACAACCAAACAAAAATCAGCAGATCTACTTAAGATTTACCGTCCGGTAATCAAACATGGCTGAAAAATCCCCCATTCAATGATTTCTCTAGCTATAAACCCCCATTTAGTTCGGGGATTTCATGATTTTTCATGATTTCTCCATGTCGGATCATCCGGATCCCCAATTGTCCACGTCCTGTGTCAGGTCATCATCAGAGCTATCCCCTCAGATCCGCAGATGACGGACCCAGTCTGGCTGGCGTGCTCCAACAAAATCTGCCAAGAAACCATGGATTCTCCAGGAACTCCAAGCAACAATCCAAACATGGTTCTCATTCCAACATTTTTCCAACATGTTCCAACCATGGGTTGTTGTTGCTGCTCCATGTTGAAGGGAACAGCCAAGGAACCAGTTGGGATAAACGGGATAAACCGGCACGAACCCCAACCCAAAATTTCATGGCTTCCACGGCAAATTTGGGGGACCCCGGGACCCCCGGGACTGAGCCACTGTGAATTTGGAAAACCACTACCCAAATTTCTGAAGGAACCACCTCAACTTGTAGTGATTCCGGCTAAGAAAGTTGCAAGCGCAAGGGTGTTGGGATTGGAATTGGTTCGATGAACCACATCTCATTCTTATCTTATAGCTACCTCTTATCTCTTCTCACCATTGGTGGGTAGCCACGCCCATGAAGCTCAGTGGTACCCAAAAGAGAATCATTCACCGTTAACCAACATCATTTTCAGCAGTGGATTTCCAGCTCCCCACCCTTTTTAACCAGCAACACGACCCATGGATGACCAGGGCACTTCGTAGGTGTAGCACCTCGGCCACAGCCAGGACTTCAACGTGCCGGTTGGCATGCCAAGATCACATAAAATCATATAAAATCACCAGATATCTAAACCCATCAATATAGATAGATAGATAGATTAGATTAGATTAGGTTAGATTAGATTAGATTAGATTTAGATTTAGATTAGATTAGATTTAGATTAGATTAGATAGATAGGGATAGATAGGGATAGATAGGGAGAGATAGGGAGAGATAGGGATAGATAGATAGGGGTAGATAGGGATAGATAGGGATAGATAGGGATAGATAGGAATAGGTAGGAATAGATAGGATAAGATAGGATAAAATTAGATAAAATTAGATAAGATTAGATAAGATTAGATAAGATTAGATGGAATTACAAACTTCAGAGTTCCATGTTCCATGAGTGCCATCAGGCCCCCATACTCCAGTGGGTGGCTGCAGTGCCGTCGCCAACGCACCCAGCACCGGGGCAACTCCTGGAACTGGAACGCACCGGGGGTTCCCGGGCTTCCCATCCCTGGTGTCATCTGGTTGGTGGTTATAATACCAATAATAGTGATTACCCTCTGGTAAACAAACATAGCTATGGAAAATCACCATGTTTGATGGGAAAATCCACTATAAATGACCATTTTCAATAGCTATGTTAAATTACCAGAGGGTATATATGGTGATATGATGGGATTGTAACATATTATAACATATTTATATGAACTATATATATCTGGTTGGTGGTTGAGCCTACCCCTCTGAAAAATGATGGAGTTGGTCAGTTGGGATGATGACATTCCCAACTGAATGGAAAAATACAAAAAATGTTCCAAACCACTAACCAGTCATTGTTACTTGGCTGTAGGGAATCGCTGTTTCATGCACCAGGCTCAGATCGTCGTGTGAATCGCTATGTTGCTTCTGATTCTAATTTTTCGCTGGTCATCCACGCTGGTAGGTGAATCTATGAATTACATGCCTTCTCCCAAGTTTTTGTGGTTGAAGATCCTGGAATTGACTCTCTCTCTCTCTCTCTGCAGAGCATAGCCGGGCGAATAAAGATGTTCCTACTAGCACCCTCCACCAAAAAAAAGAGATAAAAGTCAAATCCAATACTGGGTGGTAATGTTTAAACTATCTTCAAATAGTGTTTGTTTCTCTCGTTTTTGGGGAGACGCTGTGCTTCGAAATCCCTTGACCCGTGCCTGGTCGGGGATCTTCCGTCTCAGAATCCGTGAGCCTCAACTCTCCGGTATTTCGTACAAGTTTTCAACTGGAAAACCATTGTTTTTTAGGGGAAACAGATGGAAACATAATATATATATATATCATCTATAAATTGGAAACATCATAAATCATCTATACATTGGAAACATCATAAATCATCTATAAATTGGCCATGGTCCATAGCTATGCTGCAATACTAAATTACCAGAGGGTAGAAAAGTGCGGAACTTGTAATTTAATATATAAATCTATGGAAACCATGGCCCATCATGGCCCATTTAGTTCGATGATTTACCTTGCCTTTAATATGGTGATGTTCCATACCAAACTGTTACATTCCCAGTTCTTGATGAACATCGTTGGAAGTCTGGCCACGAACATCACCATCACTTCTGCGCAATCTACCATGCACTTCAGGCTCTGGAGGAGCACTTGTCAAAGTCAAGTGTCCAATCAGGCAGATTTGGCGGCCCCACCTCATACTCTTAATCAGGGGCTACAAGTTGGTTCCCAATGAGCTTAGGACTTCAGTTTGATACCAGCTACTCTTGATGAACTCAGTTCCAACTCCATAAAAATCATCGAACATATGTATAACATCTCTACATATCCCTCGACTCACTGGCTAAGGGTTAACGATCATTTGCCTTAAATTGAATATACCCCATTTCCAGACACACACCCAATCTTGTCTAAACATGTCGTAACAAGAAGTGCTATATTTATCTACATTCTATTAACATGCCTCCGAAATTTTGATAAACATCCGTGTATATTTATATATATACATATCCGTGTATATATATATACGTGTGTGTGTGTGTGTGTTTGTGTATATGCATATGTTTAAAAAAATAAAACATGTTATACGTCATAGTATATTATGCAATTGTAATATCCGACAAACATACCGTCTCCGGTACCCCAGCCCTTGGCTCCCAGACTCCGGTAGCATGGCCCTGGGTCCGGGAGGGGATGGCGTGGCCGTCAAACCCTCCTCGCGGATGGTGGGTAAAGGCTGCACCAAAGGCCTTGGAAGGAGCCGGTTTTGTGGAGGGCTTAGGCTGATCTGCCGGGGATTTAGTGGGGTTGAAACATGGTTTCAGCGAGAAAAAATAATGATTCAATGGGATTTCGTGGTCGTTGAATGGGATTGAAGGAAGTTAAGATGGAAATGTGATATAGTGATATCAGCGATATCATCATTGATCTCAAGTTGTCACATTAAACTGGGGATTTGGAGTTTAGCGGAGATGCACAGGGCTTATTCATTATGATCATCATGGTTTACCCCCATAGGTAAATTGATTAATAATTATGATGGTAAACCATGATGACTATCATGGTAAATCATTGATTATTCATCATGGTAAATGATTAAATGATATGAAATGTTCTTATGATGCTGATGTTTTTGGGAAATTTTGCGGCGCCTCCTGTCAGCCCCATGCACTGCAGCAGGATTCAGGGCAGCGACCCCCTGGAAGGATTGGATCCGAGGCTGTGGCCCCACCAAAGGAATGAAAGTGAAATGGAGTCCAGGTAGGCCTTGGGACGGTCGACTGAGATGTCGACTGTGATTCCAACTGTGATTCCAACTGCCCAAAAAACCACTTGAAGAATGAAGGAAATCCATGGAAATCCAATTCAAGGAGAGAGACGTGCCAATTCAGCCCCTGATTCTTGGCACTTGGCTGAAGAAGGACAGAACTGCACAGGTGCTTTACGAAAAGGCCGTAGGCTAGTAGGGTCTCGGTCCCTGGGAGCCCCCCCAAAAAAACCTCAGGTGTTGATCAGTGCTTGTACTGGAGATCCATTCTCTATAAGGTGGGCCTGCAAATCATAGCCAAGTTGGTTTCTTAAGTAGGTTCGGTATTTGGTTTGTAGAAGATATATCTATAATTATTATCTACACTTATAATTATATAATGATCTATGATCTATGCTTATATTATATAATCAAATTTAAAAACACATGAAAAAAAAAAAACACAAACACAACTGGCAGGCACCAACTTGCAGGAGTCAACACTCCAAAAAGGCGACCCCCTCGAGGAGCTTGGTGGTTCCAATCCCTACAGCCACTTTGTTAGCTTCCAGTAAACTCACATAACGTCACATAACATTTTGAAAATGGACCACTCATAGATGATTTACTTATTAAGTGATTATCCATGATTGTCCATGATTACCCTCTGGTAAACTAACATAACTATGGAAAATCACCATTTTTCATGGGAAAATCCACTATTTCTATGGCCATTTTCCATCTCAAACTGTTAGTTTCCGAAGTTGGGATCCGGAGGCTGAACGAAATTTCCGAGCACCAGGACCGGACTCAGAGCCCGAAACAAGCCTCGTCGTCTGGTGAAAACATGTTGGCAGATGGGGGAAACCTGGGGAAACCCATAGGAAAATGGAGGTTTTAATGGGAAAACCATAGGAAAACCCATAGGAAAATGGATGTTAACCCTCTGGAAAACGTTTACATTTTGCGATGGAAAATGGCCCAGTCGAAATAGTTGATTATAGTTGATTTACCCATTAAAATGGTGATGTTTCATAGCAAAATGTTAGTTTACCAGAGGCTAGTTGACAAGGGCCCAGGTGAATTTTTCAACATTGCACCAGCAAGTTTGAGTTGCTAGGGGTAGCCCGGAACAAGGCGCAAGACTCAAGTAGATACCTTCTGGTGGCGACCTGATGGAAGTATCCCATGAATTCCTAAATATATATATATATCCCATGAGATGTATGTATATATATATATATGTGTGTATATGTGTGTGTATGTATATATATATATTTAAGGAAAAAAACACTAGTTGGTGATATCCCCACTGAATCACTCATTGGATTTTGGTTTAAGGGAAAATGATTAAATGTTCCAAAATTCAAAACCCTATTATTCCAGTCCATGAAATTACCATGATATCACCATGAAATCACCTTTTCCAACACCTCCCCTGGCTGCCGCACCTTGAATTGCGATCGCTTGGTCGCTTCACTGTGAGCCTAGGTTTTTGGGCAGAAAAACCGGGTGAAACCGGGTGAAGCCGGGTGAAACCCTGGTTTTAGGCGTCTACAAAAGCTGGTTTTATGGATTAACATGGGTGATGATCATTGATTTTTCGAAGGATCTGTATCCCCGCTTTACTGAGGAGATCAGATATAAATGGCCGAGATTCATTGAATGTTTCCTGTCCAGTGTAGTTTTTTAAGGGGAAATGCCGAGATTCTAGCAGCGGCCAAAACTGTGAAATCGGTAGTTCGACAATGGTCTAAATCATTACAGTAACCCTGAAGAATGAAATCACGGACTGTATATCATCACCCCATGTTCGCAGGAACTTGCAGATATCCTCAATCAAAGATGGCAATGGAAAAACCCCCTTTTTTTTCACAATGTTCCCATTTTGATGCCAACTTATATATTATCTGGGATTTCCCATGGTTATGTTTGATTATTGAAGGGTATGGGTATCAGGTCAAATCCTGCCATGGCTGCCGCCCTGCGAAGCCGCACGTGTCGCTGGGGCTTAATTCCTTAGTTGCCGAAGCCACCAAGGAAGCCAAGGAAACTAATGAAGGTTGAAGATCTTCAAAAGCATGTGCCCAGCATAGATGTAATCTGTAAGATGTTGATTTCGTTAGGAGATTCTCTTCACCCTTTCAAACATTCAGATGCGCTCTTGCCAAGGAATGAAAGAACCTCTTGGGGATGAAAACATCTGGGCCGAATCCGTGTCCACGGATCTCCTACTGGCTCTCAGGTATCAGATTTACGAGATTTTGCGGGCATGAGCTTCCCAGCTGGACATCTCCTGCATGGTACCAAACAACAAACCCACAGCAGTACAAAACCTGCAAGAGAGGAGCCCTAACTCCCAATCTGGACCCACGTTTAACCCCAAACAGAGGATTTTCCTATTCAAAAGAATTATCCATGTCAGAAGTATTTCCTACAAATATAAGATGTGTCCCAACCTGGATCCAGTCAAACAGGTGACGCAACCAATCATGATGACCAAGGATCAGCAGAGTGTGGATATGGCTCAGAAGTGAGGCATGAAAAAGGGCGTCCCGTAGATCTGGGTCATATCCATCCACTATATCTCCATCAAACAGCATTTTATGCCCTGTCATCATCATGTTCTACACCCATTAAACACCCGTGATATACCGTAATACCACCAGTATACTCATTATATACGTATAAAATCCGTCATTTGCCACGCATAGCCATGCCATCGACCCCATTCCTTCTGCCGCCAAAACGCTCGCTCATCATGGGCGGTCACCATGGTGCTGTAATTCAACACCACGCCGGCGTGACTCAGCACCTTCGGAGGCCCCAAAGCAACTCCAATGGTCAGAGGAAAGCCGCCAGAGCTGGAGAAACTCTCCCAAAAGGCTCCAAGAGACCATCGAAAACATCAGAAATCAAGAAAGAACTGGTTGGCACTCTTAATTCACCATGCCATTTCCATTTCTCTTAGTTCACCCATCCAAAAAAAAAAACTGCTCTTCATCTCAACCAATCATCATTCATCATCCACTGATGAAAAACTGACTGAAACCACCTCCAAAAATCATCCACAAAATCCATCTGGGGAACCTAAAAATTGGTGCCTTGGGATGGTCGTGTCTTTTCACCGAAATCATAAAAATCGCAAGGACACAAATCTTCCGTCCACTGCCGCCCGATCCTAAGATTTCAGGGTTTTTTCGATGTTTTTGTTGAGGTTCCTCGATGTTTTTTCGGATTTCCCCATGTCGGGACACACCCACAAACATCTCCACGGGTATTTTCAAGCAGACACAACCTCCCTGGTCACCGAGGCTTCCACTCGCAAGTGGAAACGCCAATCCTCTGGTTCAGCCATCAACCTTTGGGGTCGCGTTGGAGGCCGATCTATCCCTTGGGAATGGCATACAGTATATGTCACACCCTCCGGCAATCAAACGTGTCAATGGGAAATGACCAGGGCAAATATTGAGTGTGGCCGAATCAACCAGTTGTTTTGGTGCAGTATTTGGAGCACTTCTCTTGTGCTTTTCCAACATTCCAGTACCGTGGTATTTGTTGGTTTGGTGTCTCAGTGTTGTCTCCGTCAATGCAGCCTCACGTTCCATGTACTGAATCGACTTTTCCCCCACAATCGCAGTGGGAGGTCCCAGTTTGTGCATCCGAGTGCAATGATAGAAGCAGGAATAGGATGAGAAACTTGAGTATCATATATTATCCTGAGATGCTTGGGAATGTGAACATGCCGGATGAGGCGTCTTGGGAGGAACAAGGCGGGCCCCGGTCCGCTTTCAACTCCCAGTCCGGTGAAATGATCAAATCTCCTCATTTTTTGGCTCAAAATCATGCCTCAATCATCCTGGATAGACTAGAATTTACTTCACCGGAAGTTCCCCCCAATTACAGTAATTACCTTGGGTTGACTTACCGAAATATCATCCATCCAACTAAGCATCTTCCCACATTCAGCAATGCTGTGCCCCCAGGCTGCGGATTGTTTCTGCGCGCCGGGATGATTTCGAAGTGATCCTGCGAGCCGTGGCTTGGAAATGTTTGTCTTCGGACAGTTGGAAGAAAGATGAAGAAAGTCCTGGTTCTGAAAATTAAGCCTCCGGTAAATCACTAAACATGAATGTAATTTAATGTAGATATAGGAATCCATGGGTGGAAACCCCGGGATTTGATGATCTATGAATTATGAGAAGGCTCTGTCACATGACTCAGTTTACCCTCCAAAGTAGCAACAATACACTAGTTAAAATTCAAGGCCAAAATGAGTCATTGGGATTTCCTGGGTGCATAATGGTATATACTGTGTGTATATATATATATGGTACCCCCCCCCCAAGACCTACCTTTTCAACCCTACATACAGATACAAACTATATATTATACAATTATACCAGGTTTCTGGGATGTTTGTGGAAAGCCAAGTCTCACGTTTCAAGTCTGACAAGTGGAGACTCTTGTCTTTCTCAAGTCTGACAATTTCATCCTCGTGGATCCAAGATCCAAGATGTGTGTGATGATATATGCATTTGTGTATGAAAAACATACAATCGCACTTCTCCTGCGCCATCATCGAGCCCCAGAGCGTTCCTGCAGGGTGGTAAGAAGCCCGAAAAATAGAGCAAATATCATGATAATGTTAAGGCATGACAGGCAAGAAGAAAACAAGCCAGAAAATCTGACTAACCATCTGGTAATTTGAGATACCTATGGGAAATCATCATTTTTGACTGGGAAATTGCCGGCTAGACCATGGTGATGCGTGCAATCCTTGCAATCAATCAACTTCACTTTGGCATCTGGAAACTGTAGTGCATCCCGAAAAACATGAACCGATCATGTCCAACGGGGGGAAATTTGCAAAACGCCCATACTATCGGTTTTATCTGAACATATCTGAACACAGGGTCCCCAAAAATCATCCAAAAATCATCCAAAAATCTCATGGATTTTCCACATTCTTTTAAAGCCAAAAACATCAAGAAATCGGAGCATCCGGGTACCCTCTGGTAAACGTTTACAGTTTGCGAACTTGAAAATGGCCCAGTCGAAATAGTGGATTTACCCATTAGTAGCATGGTGGATCTTTCCATAGTGTTACCCATTAATACCCATTAAAAATTGTGATTTTCCATAGTTTTTTGTATGTTTACCAGAGGGTATCCCATTCAAAAGCCTCCAGTGAGGATTTCGTCGTTGAGAATGCTCTCCCAAAAACCACCTGGCATAGCTGGAGGGAGTTTTTCCTAAGGAAAGACCCAAATAGCTGGATGGATGACTTCATGGAAAATCCATGAAAATTTGGCAGTTGAAAAAATCTTGATAGACCTATTTGGAAACAAAAAATGGATGATAAGGTTGACTGTCACGGAACATCCTGAAGGATTCGGGGGTACCCCCATGATTTAGAAAACCGAAACATGTGAAAAACGTGTCACAAAATGGAGGTTTTTGTCAGGGGCAATCCCGTACTCCTCCCACTATACTCCCAACATCTCCCAACAGGCGAACGTTCGAAATCTTGGTGTGATGTTTTTAAAGCAATGTCATAAACCACTAACCACTCATATTTTTAATGGAATGTATATCACCCATTGTGAAATTTGGGGATGGTAAAAACTAGTGCTTTACCAACAATAGCAATAAACATATGAATCTTGGGCCCTTACTGGTGGTATTTTCTTGGGGGGGCGGACAACTAGGAGATGGTTGGATGTGAACTCGGTGAACGTCACAATGCTGTCGATCTCTGCATGTTTGGGATGTTCACCAAAGAATCTGTTGGATATCGCAGCTCTCAGGTTTTTTGGAGGGAAAGCCGCAAAGCCCTTGAATACAGAGATGGCGAATCATTGTCGAATGGGAGTCCACCATGAAGAAGAAGGTCCGAACATCTCTACCAAAAAACTCTCAACAAGTCTGTCCAAGTTCTCCTGTGCACTCTTACCTCTGCTAACTCCGAACTCAAGCTACTTCCCTGCGGACCCTCTTAAGCCCGAATACAGGGCGATGCGAAAACCGTGACATTGTTAAGAAGCCTATATATTCTCACTGGGAACTGGCTTGGTGGTTGGTAATTTCGTAAATGGATCTGAAAGAATATGATACCATTCTATCCCATTGTATCACCACAAAATGACAAATCTAGATCCCATGACCCTCTGGTACTCAAGCACGGCTTGCTGGAAAAGCTCCTATCTAGATCTATTTAGTTAAGTTCATTTTTCCAGCTATTAACCTCTATTTATAGTGGATGTTCCCATATTTTCCCACATTTCGCTATGTTTTCCCATTAAACCTCTAGGTACTATATCCCGAAACATGCCCTCCCAATACAAAATTGCCATGCCAGCCAGGCGTTGGTAGTAGCGTCCCACACGCAATCGAGGAGGGCGCGGCCCCTGGATGTCTTGGATGACTTGGATGATTTGGATGTCTTGGACTGGTCTGGTGATGGTGAAAGTGGTGATGATGGTGGTAGTTTAATCATTGAAAATTGTGATTTAATGGGATTTAATGGATATAACTATAACATGAAATAACATGATATAACCAATCTTTGCATGGGACCATGGCTGGAATGAATGGGATCCTATAACCAACCCTCCGGCAATTGTTAACTGGATCATCCTGATGGTCAGGATGAAAGACACCATGCTTGAGAAAAATGCCTTAAAAATGCGCTGGGTTTATAGTTGTTTGATGTTTTTTGGGGCGTGAATTGCGTGAATCATGACATGATGATTACTCTGATTACCCTCTGGTAAACTAACATAGCTATTGAACATGGCCATTAATAGTGGATTTTCCCATTAAAAATGGTGATGTTCCATAGTTTTTTGTATGTTTACCAGAGGGTACTCCACTTGTTGATGTGAAGTGAATCACACCATTGCAATGTCCAGCAATCCCGCAGCGAGAACCAGATGTGCGCCTGAGCCTCGCAACAGAAGAAGAGCTGTCTCACCTCCATGGCAGCTCAGCCAAAATGGGGCCACTTTGCGGGGATGGATGCTTCGGCCAAAATCTCTAGATCATGTAGACACGTGTAGAACATATACCCTCTGGTAAACTAACAGTTTGCGAACTTGAAAATGGCCCAGTCGAAATAGTGGATTTTCCCATGAAAAATGGTGGATCTTTCCATCGCTTTTTGTTAGTTTACCAGAGGGTATACGAAATTCAATGAACACATATTTACTTCGGGGATTGTCCAGCCATGATTCCCAGAAAATAACATCTCCAGGCATAGCCTAGCCCGATCTAGCCCGCTTTTCAGGCGAACCTCTGCCGGAAGATTTGGACGCAGCTCATCTCCATGCACCTGCGGTGCATAAAGCTGGCAGGGAAAAGCGACGAAAATGACCAAAGAGATGCTTCTCACATAGTTCCCAGCATCAAAAGTCTAGAACATTGAAGTCCATGTTGTTTCTGGCTATCCTTCGCAATCACGCAATCCAAAGATGAAAGTCCGCCTCCAGCTTTAAATGTCTAGGAAGTTGATCCCTTCTTCTAAGGGATCTAACATGATGGTATAATTCCGTGTAAGTTGGATGGGTTTGGAGGACTATGATGTGTATCAATTGCAACCAATCCACCCTGGTTTCGTGTGGGGGTGTTTAATATGAACGGAGGGATGGGGTTGTGTTATATATATATATCTTTCTATGTGTCTATCCATCCATCCATCCATCCATCTATCCATCCATCAATCCATCTATCTACCTATCTACCTATCTATATACCGTCTGGTAATTTAACATAGCTATTGAAAATGACCCAGTCGAAATAGTGGATGTTCCCATTCAAAATGGTGGATCTTTCCATCGTTTTTGGTATGTTTACCAGAGGGTAAACCTCCATTTTCCTATGGTTTTCCTATGGTTTTCCCATTCAAACATCCATTTTCCTATGGTTTACCAGAGGGTAAACCTCCAGAAAATCCCCCCAGGTGTACACCTCCAAGCAGTACAGCGCATCAGGTGGAGCTTCCGCGGACGAGGACGTACGCCTCAAAAAAGGCCACCAAGCCCAGCCCAGCCATGGAACAGTTGGGACGCCTGGGACACCTGGGAGACCTGGGAAGGGGGAAAACCATAGGAAAATGGATGTTTACCCTCTGGTAAACATACCAAAAACGATGGAAAGAAACTCATCATTTTGAATGGGAAAATCCACTATTTCGACTGGGCCATTTTCAATAGCAAACTGTTAGTTTACCGGAGGGTATCAAATCTATGAAAAGTAAAGAGGGAAATGTTCAAAGCTTCCCATGGGAACCTCTGGTTGGTGGTTGAGGTATACCTACCCCGTCCTGAAAAATGATGGAGTGAGTTCGTCAGTTGGGATGATGACATTCCCAACTGAATGGAAAGTCATGTTCAAGCCATGTTCCAAACCACCAACCAGTTCTTGATCCTTAAAATTCGGGACTTCGGGACTTCCCAATGTTCATCCCAAGTTTCAAGCCTTAATTCATAAATATTCATCATACCCTCTGGTAAATTAACATAGACCCTGGCAGTCATCGGGGTTGGAAGACTAGTTTCCATTAAAACTAAGCTATTTTCAGGGTCCAACTGTTAATTTACCAGAGGCTAAATAGGGAAAATTTACTGGTTTAAGCCCCATATTTCATGGGAAAATCCATGGTTTCCATGGTTTCCGGGTAAGATTTTCCCCAACAAACCCATCCATTGATCAATCCCAAGTGGGTCGCCCTGCCATCGCCCTGCCACCGTTCCGCTGGGAGGATGCAGTAGATCCAGGCTATCATCCAGGTCCTCGAAAGGCCTCGTTAAACGGAGGCACGCTGGAGCTGGAGGTGGATGACCTATAATGTCAACCTTTCATATTATCCTCTGGTAAACATACAAAAAACTATGGAAAATCACCATTCTTAATGGTAAACCCACTATTTCTATGACCATTTTCAATAGCTATGTTAAATTACCAGAGGGTAATCAATGGAAAGTTGATATTTTTTGGTTGATTTCTTGGACCAGGCCTGACACCCCATATGAAGATATATGAAGTATTACCCTCTGGTAAACATACAAAAAACTATGGAAAATCACCATTTTGAATGGGAAAATCCACTATTTCTATGGCCATGTTCAATAGCTATGTAACAAATTACCAGAGGGTAAAATATATTAAACACCCCCATTATAGAGAAAGTCGTAAAAGCCATGTTCCAAACCATCAACTAGTGATGGTTTATCATTGTCGTCCCTAGTTTTTAATGTCAACCCTGGATTCATAAATTCCGTTTACGGCTGTTGAATTTGGCGGGTACCATTTATGTACCATGTAAAGTGACTATTTGGGGGGTACCCCCTAATTAATAAACCATGGTTCATGACCTATCCCATCCCCCGTTCATAGAAAAAACACCCCCATTATGGATGGCTCAATGTGGAAATGTACCCGACTTTTTACAAAGGGGTTTCGTGAATTGGGGGTGTGGAATGTGTGAACACAGGAATGGATTCTTTGAATTATGTATGAATCTGGGAAAAACATGGACAAATTCGAGGAATGTCCTAGAGTTCAATAGATCTATAAATGGGAAAATCATGAAAAATACGTTCATAATTTTCATAGCATAAAATCATCCAACTAAATGGGAAAATCATCCAACTAAATGGAAAAATCTTGGAAAGGTCCCCGAAGAAGCCATGGAGGTTTTAATCGGAAAATCATTGATAAATGGGAATGAGAATAATCGAACCTCCCATCGAAACCTCCATTTACTGGTGATTTAATTCCCATTGCTATCCGTGGTTTAGATATGTGTTCTTCTTATGGCTTCAATGGGAATTTAGATCATGCTGTGGAAAATTTTCCCATGTGTTGGTTATTTGTCCCATTCTAGCGACATTTTTATCAGACCTCCATGGGGCAAGTTTCCGGGATTCTCCAGCTTGATTACCGGGTCAATTTGTTGGAGAAAAAACGACATAGTGTGACTAGTTGGAAAATTTTGAATCACTTGGAAATATGACTAGTAAAACCATGTAAAACCCTTTCGAACACAAAATGCTTGTGTTTTTCGTAAAGTTTCTCCTGTCTGGCGCAGTTTTCCTGGGTATGTGCCTTGTTCGCTGCATTTTGGAACCTTTGAGGACATTCTAAGAGGGAGATTTAAGATATCAGAGCCAACATGTTTGCAGCTGAGAATCTATCTATATATCTTGTTGTTGAATTTCCGAATGGGGGAGGGTGATTTCAACTGAATTGGTTGAAAGTTTTCTCATTGAATGGTGATTTAAGCCGGCAAACATCTGGCTTTGAACAGAATGGGAGTTAACCAAAAATGAATGTGGATTTATATAACATAATTTTAATGAATACGAATGGCAATTGAACCTCAAACTTGAGACGTGATATGGCAAATCAGCAAAAATCTGAACCAAAACAACAAAAGAGTTGATCGACACTGGGGACGTAGCCAGCAAACATCACGCAAAATTTGGTGTTTCATAGGTAAAACTTGGCGGATTTACCATCTGGTTATGACTAACATAGCCATGGAAAATCCCCACCATAAATGGATGTTTCTCGCTGGGAAAATCATCTATTTCGATTAGGGCCATCAATTTTCCATGGCAAACTGTTAGTCATAACCAGAGGGTAAACCTTAACGATGGGCACTGAAAAGCCCATTTTGGACGACCAAAACGTCGTCAAACGCCCAAATCCCTGGGGCAGGTCATGAAGTGGGCCAGAAAACCATCCTTATGAATATCATGGACCCCTAAGTTTGAGATGGACCCAAATATGTATAAGTAAATTTTAAAAAAATAGATTTATAAATATGTTTTAAATAGATTTATAAATAGATTCAGTATTTACAATCATATATATATATGATATTATATGATTATATTTTAAATTATGAACAAAAAATATTCCACCCAAAAAATGAAGGCTTCCATCTCAAATGGAGATGCCGCAGCTCCAGTCGCCAAGGGTCCCCCTGGGTGGTGCAATGCGCTTGTCAGATGGAAAGGCCGTAGGTAACGCTTCGGCCGCCGGGCTGGGACCCAGCACCTGGGAAAATTCAGGGAATTTTCCGTGGCTTAACCTGGAATTGATGCTGATTCAACTGCGAAAATCGTGGCATTTCAATGCATGTCAGGCATGTCATATCATTTCACCATGAACAATAAGGATCTAACCAAAAGATTTTTATTTTTCAGGAAAAAACCTACAGAAAATCATTGTCTTTACCTGACATGTACCAGATACACCCTAATTGACGTCCATTTCTAGATGATTTCCATAGCAAAGATTTGAAATATTTTACAATTACATATCTAGAAATATCAGAAATGGATGGTATAAGCAGTGTAAGCCGTCCGGAAGTGGTGGTTTATTTTAATGGATTGATTTCGGCAGGGGAACATCAGGAAATGTTCCGATCATCCAATTCTGTCATGTCAGTCACGTTCCGTTGCTGGACAGTATCGTTTGAAACATTGGGGTGTGTCCCCAAAATAGAGGTAACTCTTGCAATTACCCTCTGGTAAACTAACATAGCTATTGAAAATTGCCATTTATAGTGGATTTAACCCATTTAAAATGGTGATTTTCCATAGCTACGTTAGTTTACCAGAGGGTACTTATCTAAAAGTCCATTGATTCTTTTACCCTCTGGTACTCAAACATGGCGATGGGAAACCCCTCATTTCAAAGCCGCCATTTTTACATCCAGTTCTAGATGAGAAAAAAACCATTTAAACCCATTTACCATCTGGTTATTTGTTACATAGCCATGGAAGCCATGACCCATAGAAATAGATGGTTTACCGTTCTTAATAGCATGGTGGATCTTCCCAGTTCGCTAACTGGCAATGTCATAACCAGATGGTAAAACCATTTGAAACCTCCAGGGTTTTCGGGGGATCTCCGTAGGATCTCCCGCCTCGAATTGGAAGACCACGAAGGGTTTGCGACTTTGGTTCTCTGGAGCAGTAACCTGGGCAACTCTCAGTCGACCAAGTGATCCAAGTGCTTGGCCGACTTTGATGGAACCAGTGATTTCTTGGGAAAAATGGTGGTTTCGAATGGGGTTTTTTATCGTGATTCATAGCTATTGAACTTATTGAACCAACAAACACTAGGGCCTAGGGCCTAGGGAATGTGAATGGAAAATCGCCCATGGCTTGATGATCAATATGTTATTTTGTTAAACCCCACCTGCCACAGGTCACCCCTGTTGGTAAATCCCTAGTCTTGTTTCAATTGAAGCTTCAGTTTTTTATTGGTTCAACTCCACTGTTATGTTTTAAGTTTCCAATGTTGATTGCTTAAACTAGTGCCCATTCTGAACGCCGTTTTTGTTGATAAAATCAGACCGGTATATCTCAGATAGGGTAAATCCCGATTTAGTCGCTGAAATCGCCATGTTTGTTGGTAAAATAAAATCCCTCAAATCACGCATTTCTGTAAATCCTGAGTTTGCTCATCGTTCTTCGGCTTTCAAATCATAGTGTGCAGGTTAAACGGTTAAACGCTTAAACCCCAATTCTGGTTGCTTAATCTTAAATGTACATGTTTTGTCTTGTTTTTTTGGAGGAACCGCCTAAACCGTTACCACAAAAAATATTCCCTCAGTCGATTCCCCAATCGTAGTGGATTGTCCATCTTTAAAATAAACAGCAAATCCAAGACGGTCACAATATGTTTCCCAGCTACAGTATGCAAACCTCCATTGGTAGTGGATGTTCCCTACATGTTCCAATTCATTATCCATATTAATTATGTATTATTACTGGGTTCAGATTCCAATGATAAACTCATAATCCAGTAATAAAGTCACAATCCAGTAATATCAGTAATTGTAGTTGTTAGTAAATTGGATATTGGTCACTACATGTCACTACCATTACTGGATATTCACCCAATATACCATATGGAAACTACCAATCAGTACCCTCTGGTTATGTCAAAATAGCTATTGAAAATGGCCCAGTCAAAATAGTGGATCTTCCCATTGAAAAATGGTGATTTTCCATAGTTTTATGTATGTTTACCAGAGGGTAACTGAATATCCACCCAATTGGTCGTTTCCAACATACCTGGCACTCTGGGCTGAGCCCCGACATCCACCACCGTTGCCAACGCGATGGCATCGCCGTGCTGCAGGCAGTGCTCACCCGAGTCTGCGGTCGTTTCGGTGGCTCCGAAGAATAGAGGCTTCACCAACACAAAACCAGGGATTTGACCACAAAAATACTGATTTCATCAATCGATTGGGTTGGTTTGTTGGGGAAAATCTTAACCGGAAACCATAGATGTTCCCATTGAATATGGGGCTTTCCTGTAATTTTTCCCTTAAACCAATCCATTCATTTAAACTTCATTTAACCAATCAAAATATGGACATTAGATATTTTACAATTATTTTATCTTACCAAGAAAAAACAAGAAAATTGAACTGAAATGTTGTATGATTCTGTCTGAAAATGCTGCTCAGAGGGATCCTTTCAGGTGCTTCGAAGCCTCGTTTCCCATATATCGAAGCCCCTGGGAGCCCGGGCCGTTTCCGATGAAGTGCCCATTGAGCATCACACCGTTCAAGGACAGGCAGAGCACTTGGAAGGACGCCTCAAATCGATCTCAACGATCTTCACCAAGGGGGAGATTTCTGGGATAAATCGGAAAGTCCATGAAAATCCCACGATTTTCCCATATTTTCCATAGAAGATTCTCATTTTCCCATATTTTCCATGGAAAAGTTGGCCAGAAATGAAGGTAGTTCCTCCATGTTCCTCCCATTCTTCATCAAACCGGCTGTTTTGCAGGCCTGCGGCAGCGTACTTTCCTGGATCGACGACCTTCTCACAAGCACCTGACCGTCGCAAGTTGTCCCGCGGGTGCAACCCCCACAAAGATCCAGAAAAACTCATGAAAAATGGCCCATAGAAATAGATGGTTTACCTATTAATAGCATGGTGATTTTCTAGTTCGCTAACTGTGAGTCATAACCAGCGGGGGTGGCTTACGATATTCATCTGGGATCATCTGGATGCGTCTGAAAATGGGGAATGAATTGTTTTCAAGGCCGTCAAGTCATTGCGAAAGTGATGGCCTAAACCAATAGATTTAGGGGTGCCCTGTCTTCAAACCAAACCATCTAGTGTTTCATCTATCATCATGTACTATTGGAGGTTAACATAGGTTAACCTCTCTATGAATCATCTAGCTAGTATAGCTGGATGTTCATGCCTTCACATGGGAAAATCGTAGGTTTTGTGACCTCAATTTTGGCCAACATCAACCACTGCATCATACTGCAGTTTCCCACCTCCCCACCAATGTGCAGCTCCAACGCTAGATTTCAATCTGTAGTTCCTAGTCATGTTCTTCCTGCGTGGAACTACCCAACGAGTTTTCCTCAGATTCTTCCCCCCGCCCACCACTTCCCCCCCCCAAAAAAAAAATATGGGTTTTTCTGAAAAATTCTCAAGATCCAGTCATTTACCATCATGTTCCCTATTAAGATGCTATTTTGGATGGCATGCCCAATTTTCAGACACAAAAACATAGATTTTCCAAGGTTTCCCAGAGATTTTCCAGAGACTCTCCCAGATTTCCCCCTAGTTACAGCCCAGCCTTCAGATGTTCCCGAGACACCGTGCCATGCAGCCTTCGGTCGGGCACCAAAGTGTCCCAGACCTCAGAAGCAGTGGGAGATTGTCAAAACCTCTTGGGACTTTTACGGATAAAAATTACAACATATATATATATATTGTAATTTATATAGATAGATAGATAGATAGATAGATAGATAGATAGATAGATAGATATATGCATATATATATATACTGTATACATTTCTATATATATATATTATATTGTAGAGTGTTTTTCTTTTTTTCTTTCTGGGCCAGCTGCTCGATGCAATCTTACATTTATATAGATGATAGATATAGACAAATAGATATATATATATATGTTTACACACATATAACCCGCCAAAGAAAAATAGAAATGTGTTTTATCACTCTTTTGGTTTGATTTATTGTTTTATCTTTTTTGGGTGGTACTATGTATATATATGTGTGTGTATGTATGTATGTGCACAATTATATGCAGATAGTTCTTCTAGTTGCGGTAAAAGTGCTTCGAACCCGCACTTTTGACTTTTGTGGTGTGTATCTCATGCCTTCTGATTACCGTTTCTAGTGTTCGTCGTATCAAGATGTTTTAAGGGTCTCGGTCTACGTTATCTGTCCATATTTTTCTACTAGTTTCACCTATTTTCTAACCGCACTTTGGGGTCTTGTCACATGTTTTTGGGGGTCGTTGCTTCTTCAGGGCGCCGGACGTTGGGGTGGGATGACCAGCAGCTGCATCCAGCAATCCAGGTCCAAAAGGAATTTCGCGACATCCAACAACAACCAACCACCAACCGCAATGTGGATATAAGTTGATATAAGATGATATAAGTTGATATATATAAGTTGATATAAGATGTATTAAGATGTATACCAAATGTATACCAGATGTTGCGCAGCTCACCGCCATCCGGGTTGCCACCTCGGATCCAGTCACATTGGATGACCGGATGACCACTGAGGCCCCCAACAGCTGGCGCCTGGGCCGTTCTGCCAACCACCAGCTCGGGCATGGTGCTGGACCTGGTTTCAAGCACTTTGTGTTGAAATTTGGAGAGGTGAAAATCATGGTGAAAATCATGGTGAAAATCATGGAAAAAATCACCGAGCTCAAGTGATTTTCTGGATTTTTCACGGACATCAGGACATAGATGCATAACTCAAGTGTTTCTTAGGACGTCTTAAGACATCCCTGTCTGATTATGCGCCACCCGACTCTCCAGTTGGAGGGAACAACTTCTGGGCATCCCTCACAAGGAGCGCTGCTGCGGCGAGAGCTTGGCTAAATCCACCCCCTCCGCATAGACGCACCAAAGGCGGTAGGGTGGAACGGCCTGGCCGTAGGTGTGGCCAAGTCGGACCGTAAATCGACCTTTTCAAAGGGGAAAAAAAGGATAAAAAGGCCACGAGTTGTGTGAAACTTGTATATCATGCCCCATATCATTGCCATATCATGCCACATCATTGCTATATCCTGTATCATTTGGGGGGCATGATATGGCAATGACGGGGCATGGCTGTTGGTTTTTGCTCCATTTCTGGGTGAACCATCAGGCATCTCCGCATTTCCGAGGATGAGGAGTTCGACCATCCAGGAACTCATCGCAAGCCGAAAGGTTGGTCAAATGGTCGGTTACCCATTTGGTTATGACTAACATAGCCATGGAAAATCCCTTATAAATGGAGGTTTCTAGCTGGGAAAATCATCTATAAATGGGCCATGGCTTCCATGGCTATGTTAAATAACCAGAGGGTACAGCCCCCGCAGCTTTCAATTTCAGGAAAATCTGGTCACAGAATAGTCTAGCCATTCTAGCCCAGTCTCCACTACCTTTTCTCCATGGTTTTTTTTCATCTGCCACCATGGTCTCTCGGGGCTATTGATCCTCCTGTGAAATTCTGATCTCAAGTTGTACCATCTTCCGGCTATCTCTATGTCAATTTGAAATGACTGGGACCTCTGCCAGTACCACTAAACAACACGATGGTTGACGTCCACACTTCAATTTACCCTCCAATAATCAAACATGGCAATGTAAAACCACTCGTTTTGTTCAAAGATGTTCCCATTAAAACATCCATTTGCAAGGGGTTTTCATGTGATCATATGTTTCTCATATTTCTACCATGTTGTTCCCATTAAAAACCTCCATTTTTCACGGGCATTTCCCATCCTTCCCCCCGTCACTCGCACCGACGGATCGAGTAACTCACGATGATCAACACCCCCACGTCCTGGGAAGATGGGGTTCTATGGGTTGACACAGTTGTACAATATCAAGCCAGAACACTGGGATATACGTTTTTCATCCAGTTGAATATGGGAAGGGTACAGTATGGTACAGTACATATTTTTGGGAAGCGAATTTTAAGTTGTTTTAAGATGTACTATACTGTAGTGTTCCTGGATTTAAAAAAAAACTGGGATCCATGGAAAAATCCATAGTTCCACTGGGAATCTGAACAACATTTTGACTCCAAAGGGGTGATCCGAAGAAAACCAGTGCATTTCGCATTTCACTTGAAACAACGTACAACAACACACGTTGTTGTAACCCACATGCGATACCTGTATCATCTGTATGCGCATTATAATATATATATATATAGATCGATAGATAGTTTATTCACTGAAATTTGGATTGATGTTCATTACCCTCTGGTAAACAAACATAAAACTATGGAAAATCACCATTTTCAATGGGTAAATCCACTATTTCAACTGGGCCATTTTCAATAGCTATGTAACAAATTACCAGAGGGTCATGTTCATTATCTAATGACATCTATCCACATCTATCCTATCTCCATTTGTTTCATGATGATAATCCGCCCTCTCCGCGCACAAAAAACCGGCCGCGCCTGGCACAATGCCATTTTGAGGAGTCGGCCAGGGCCTCGGGAATCGATCTTGGAAGATTTTGGCAGGTTTTAACACCACAAATAGCCTCTGGTAAACATACAAAAAAAAGCTATTAAAAATGGCCACTTATAGTGGATTTACCCATAAAAAAAGGGTGATTTGTCCATGGTTATGTTAGTTTACCGGAGGGTAAATGAGAAGATGGGAAATAGATCACATCAACATGACTGTGGATGGTTGCCAAATCCTGCACCAGTTACACCAGTTGATAGGTGGTAAACATCCCATTCTTTACAGGGTTTCAACCATCCAAGGTGCAGGACTTCGCAACCATCCACAGTGGGAATTCCAGGATCCAACAGATGGAGGTACGTTAGTACCATATTTTAGGCCATATTTTGGGGCTATATCCCCTTACATAGGCCTGAAAAATAGGCCTTTTTTATATGGTAGGTACCTCCATTTTAGGATCCTGAAATTCCCATCAGTACCCTCTGGTAATTTAACATAGCTATTGAAAATCACCATGTTCAATAGGTAAACAATCTATAAATGGGCTATTTTCAATAGCTATTAGTTAAATTACCAGAGGGTATAATTATCAAAGAAATAGAAATAGAGCCATGACCCAATATATGGAAAAATAAAAGCCATGTTCCAGTCACCAACAACCAGGATATCAATATTATATCACCTATAAAAATGCTGATGACTGGATTTATATGGTTTATTACTGGTTTACCCACATTAAAACATAGCTCCAAATTTATACCAACCATCAGTATGTTTCATCATTGTTCCAAGTTCTTCCCCTGAGCTCCAACGGCGGCCCGCGCTCGCGCGGCTCGCGCGGCTCCGCGACGGCTTTGGGTCGCGGCACGGCCGCTTTGACCCGGGGAGGGGGCCTCGGCGGCCTCCGTTTAACGATGGGAATGGATGGATGCCTAGTGATCAACCATGAAAATATCATAGTAATATGATACCAGTAATATCACATTAATATATCTTAATTGTTATTAATGATCATTAGTAATGATCATAGTAATATCATAGTTAATTATCACTGTTACATAGTAATGATCATAGTAATATCTTGAATTGGTGTTAGCAGTAATATGCGCATTAACATAGTAATATGATCATTACTGTTAGTGGTCAATATAGTAGTTTGATCATTGACATAGTAATATGATAACAGTAGTCGTATCACAGTAAAGAGCATAGTAATTAGGGGTAATTCTTACCCTGTCATATGGTATAATGGTGGCCCGTCATAGTGACAGGTAATATTAAATATCAATTGTTATGGATAATATCCAGTAATATCATTAGCATTACTATTAGTAATATGGATATCATCATGTAGTAATTATGATAAAACTGAATAATAATGATAATAGTATATGATCATAAATCAATAATGTGACAATGATCGTGATCATCTGGAATGATGATGACTAGTGATTTCACAATATGTAACATTATTGTATATTGATAGGATAATAGTCACCATGGTAAATGCTGGGATATGAATGGCGAATCCTAGTAGTATACTAATAGTATCAACTAGTAATGAATGGTAATGTGGTAAACCCAATAATAATAATAATTAATAATAATAATATGTAATAATAATCAGCATTTTTATGGGTGCCATGTTTGCTCAACAGGTAAGTTTATGGCATTGGGTTTCCGACATTAATCATTATTTATCGCAGGAGATATCACTTCTTATTCCTATTGCATACTGTGTGTTCGTTCGTAGTCCATCTATATAATTCCAATATTAGCTTTTATTGTTGTCATAAGCTACAATTATGTGGATTACTATTGTGGACATCTTGATTTCTATTGCAATTAAAGTTGGTGATCATCTCTTTTCCTTCATTGTTGCCATTGTAGCTGCGGCCCAAGTGGAAATGATCATCCAACAGTTTGACCCATGATGGCTTTACTATCCATTACTATCCATTACTATCCAAGTGGGTACAGTACTAGATTTCATAGATTTTCTTAGTGGATATCCCATACTACATAAAACTATCCATTTCATATTAGTAATATTTAGTGATTACTAGTGACTGCCTTCCAACCCCCGCCCTCCATGGTGCGCATCTTTCAGGGTCCCCGGGCGGTGGGGGTGGGGGAGGCCCATAACTTTGCTCCTCCAACGACCGATTTCCCGATTTCGGTCGGGGGGGTGGCCGATTTCGGGTGGCCCCAGAAGCATCCCAAAAGAAGCCAAACAGTGTTAGTAACTATGATATAATGTTGGTAACTATGATTTGTAATATAACATACTATAACTAGTAAGATTTCGATAGCTAGGTTGCTAGCCATTACTCAATTGGTTCAACTGTTGGTTTGCAATGGTTCCGATACCTCTGTTAGTTTATGATCTACCAAGGATAACCATGGTTGATGGTAGATATATCGAATTAGTTAATTCAATTTATAAATCAACTTACACTTGGGCGGCACCACCTTGTTAAAATTATTCTTTCTTGGAGCCACCATTCTTTGTCCTGATGGATTTGTAGAATGTAAAAACGAGGAGGCAAAGAATATTAATTAATATAGCTACTTCAAAATCAGTTTTTCAGTTCCATTTCGAACAAAAAATCCGGCAATCTGGTATACCCTCTGGTAATTTAACATAGCTATGGAAAATCACCATTTTATAGCTGGGAAAATCCACTATTTCAACTGGGCATTTTCAAGCTTTTTGTATGTTTACCAGAGGGTACTCCAAATCCCAAAAGAAATGCCCGCCATCCCTCCTTGGAGTCTCGTGGCTGTCTCCATCCCGTAGGACCCGGTGGTGCTTCTGGCAAGTCCACCGCCCTGTGGCGGTAGGGGATAGATTTCACCCACATGGTGACGACTGAGCAACAAAGATCTGGATATCATGGGAAAATAACGGGATATTAACTTATAATGATTCATCATGATGATGATTCATGTGGTATTAATCATCATTAACCATCATTAGCCACATTAATAGTGATGTTGATGATGATGATGATGATGATGATACAAGGTGATGCCCCAGTTCGGTAGTTATGTTGACGCAAATAAACTCCAGTAACTGTCGGGTCTGTGGTAGATAATTATAACATATGAATACATATTATAACTATAAACCATAGATCGTAATAGATCACAGGGTCTAAAAAATGATAGTTATAGTTATAGTTGGTAACCATATTATAACCATATTATAACCATATGATGTTTGTTGGTTCATGGGGCTTATAAAATCTTAACCAACAAACATCACAACGTGGGCCACCAACCTCAGGCATCCCACTTACCGGTGATTTTTTTAAAAAACATGGGCCACTGCTCATAGTTTCCCAGAGAATCCAACTGAAAAAAGATTCCCAACCCCTTTCCAGCTGCCAAAAAAGAAAAGCTGGAAATTCTCCAGGCCCTTCGGTGGCATCATGGCATCTTCAGCCCTCCGTGACCTGATGTTGAGCGCTGGGACATTTGCTTCGATCTCTCCATGATCGTACCTGGTCAGAGACCGGAAAGGTCTGGATAGTGCTCGAGAGCACCAAAACAAAATGAGGAAATTCATGAGGTATTAGAAATCATGTTAGATAGATATTTAGATAGGAACCACCATAAACCACCATAAATCACCATAAACCAGCATAAATCACCATATTTCATTGGTTAAATCACCATATTTCACCATATTTCATTGGTTAATGTCATAAACCACCCAGTTTGATGGTTAGCACCGGCCACGGAGCACTGGATGCCGAAGGTTCCATCACGGTTGATGTGAAGAATGCGTCCCCGAAGCCTCGCGGGGGCTACGGATCGTTCATCCCAAAAAAGGACACATGGCATGACATGATTAGTTTTCTGCCTATCTGCCAATCTATCTATCTATCTATCTAACTATCTATCTATATATATATATCTCTCTCTCTATCTATCTGTGTCTACCTAGATCTATCTACATCTATATGTATATATATACATATCTATATCTATCTGTAACTATATCTATATCTATATCTATGTCTATCTATATCTATGTCTATCTATATCTATGTCTATGTCTATGTATATGTGTATGTATATGTATAAGTGTATGTATATGTATATGTATGTCGAATTTTATGTTTTACTTGATCCAAGAGACCGCTAGAGTTAAGCCAAGATATCACCCTCCAAATAGGAAGACCATCATCAAAGTCGCAGATGCAAATAGTACCACAAAAGTGGCGTTGATCTGACACAAATTGGAAATCAGCCCCAAAAGTTGTCACATCAATCACATCCCAACAAGAACGGCTGCTTTAGCCTACCATTCATGTTCCATACTCACCCCCCGTTCAAAGAAAGGTCCAGTAACTTGCCCCCGGCGCCAGAGAAACCGCCCCTTGGAATAATGGACATGTGGGGGGCTATATATACCATCATTTTCCCATAATCCCATAGCCATCTAAAACTACCCATCACAATACCACATGTTAAAGCACTGCCATACCGACACTTTCGAACCAAGCGAAAGCGAACGATGAACTGTGCCAAGGATCCAAGAAAGACCCCCTCGCCATCTGCTGGTGACCACCGTCCCCACCTTGGGAAATGCATTGAAATCCACTACTGGTTGGTGGTTGACCTACCCCTCTGAAAGAATATGAGTTCGTCAGTTGGGATGATTCCCAATTATTATGGGAAAAATACCAGCCATGTTCCAGTCACCACCAACCAGACTATAAATCGATGATTTTTTTTTTGTCGCTGGGCATCTATTAAAATGGGTGATTTATTGGGAATTGGTGGGTGCCTCAGCTGTTTCCATGGTGTTTCCAGCTTCACGGCCTATGGTACCTCCAGTCATCTCGAGTCATCTCAAGTCATCGTTAGCTTCCCCCTGAAACGACCGGAGGGGTGGTCACCTGTCATAGGGGGCTCCCAAAATGTGCTCCCTCCAGCACTTGACTTGCAATATTCATCATGATCATCATGATTCACAACTGTTAAATCCATGTGAAATCCCTACTGTCCTACTGTTGATGCTTTGAAAAAACTCGGTTCATGGTTAAATACCAGTGATATTCCCAAGACATCCCATGAAATCGCACTGTTTGTTGCAAAAAAAAACCTCACGAAATCACCAATCATATCCTATCAAATCCCATGTTTTTCACCATTTTTCACATCAACCAATGACTGGTTGGTGGTGCAATAACCATCTTGAAAAATGTGAGGAGTTCGTCAATGGGAAAACAATGACATCAGGATGACATCCCATATATTGTGGAAAATAATCCATTCATGTTTGAAACCACCAACCAGATGATTATTAACCATCATTAACCATCGTTAACCATCATTAACCATCATTACCACCAACCAGTCATGTTTAATATTCACCAAATGAGAATCGGACGCCCAAAAAAACACCTGTTGGGTACCCAGGCCGCGAGCACCACTCGCCGCACCGCGGCCGTCTCTCCACCCACCGAAGCTCGCGGAGCCGCCGGCTCCTCGTCCTGGGGACCTGGCTGCCAGCTGGGAACCTGGAAACCCACCAAACGTGGGATTTTCATGGATTTTCATGGATTTTCGTGGATTGTCATGGATTTTCATGGATTTTCATTGATTTTCATGGATTTTACCATGGATTTTACCGTGAATTTTACCCATAAACCATGGCTAAAGGTTGGTTTACTCAGTGAAGATTTCCCTCATGTCCCGCAAAAAACACACACACACAAAAAAAAAAAAGAGCCAAAGCTCTGGTGTCCACAACCAAACTGTGCTGCCGTCGTTGAAGAATCTTCCACCGCCGCCTGCAGCTACATCGGCGGGAGAAGCCTGGCTGTCTCAGCTGCTGATCTGCTTGGATGGGGGAACAGCCTGGTAGCTTCAACCCAAAACACACTTGATTCCCAGAAATTGTCAGATGGGAAGATCAACTTGGGGCTGAAAATAGACAAGTCCAAACAACCTTTTGAAACCGCTAAGTGGAGAGAATTTCAGCTTTGATTTTGTCTTTTCACAGCTGAGAGTCCAAACAAAAACATGCTGCAAAACAGCAAATGCTCCATAGCTAAGTCAAACCTCCAATCTCAGATTTGGATGGTTTGTGCCATCGATAGCCTATTTCTGCTGAAATTCCGGGATGGTTTCTTCTGAAGCTGAACATCTTGCATATCGAGTCTGGTGCTTCCACACTGCAGAAATCCGCATGCAGCATGGCAAGGGAAAACCCACCAGTTTTACATTTAAAAAAACAATGAAAACATATTAAAACCTCCATATCCTCCATTTTACAAGGATTTCCATGGATTTTCCATTGGCACGATGGTTTACCGCCAAAATCTCCAACAGCATTTTTTGTTGCGCAGAAAACGCTCCAAACGGCCCTGCAGTTGCTCCAACCTGAGTTCAGATGCGTGAGAATGGGTCACAACACTGGCATCGCCTTCCATTTCGCTACTTGGAATCACCTTCAGCAAAAGGGGGCAAAGATGAAAACCCCACTTAGACCCCCATCCGCATGATCGAAATTGCTAGTGAACCAGAGTCAAAAGCTTTCAAACAAATCCTGAATCCAATATGATCCAATATGCAAGTTGCCAGTTTGCGTGCATCTACCTGTCCAATCCTTTCCATCAGTTTAACACAAAAACGGCTTCCCAAAATTAGGTCAAAGTCCAATGGCAGTCCATTGCAGTCCACCGCGGTGATATTTTTGGGCTTCAACATGCCACCAAGAACCCCCGGTTGGAACATGTCGCGAAGGCTGGCTACGTACCGTACGTCCCGGTTTGCCGAGCAGCAGAGGTGAGGCGGTGTCTCTTCCCTTGACATCACCTGGATCAGACCCAAGCCATTCAGGAGAACACCCATGGTTGCTATAAATTTGGAGCGATGATTTAATGTGGGTAAAACCGGGTAAACCAGTAATAAACCATATAAATCCAGTCATCACCAGTTTTATATGTTTATAGGTGGTATGGATAAACCATGATAAACCATTCCCAGTCATGGCTGGTGTATGGCATTGTTTTACCCATATGACATAGGATTTTCTATAGGATCTATCTGAGGGTACCCCTCCAAAGTACATGAAATATCATGAAATCAATCAGGGTCGTTTAGGATCATCTGGACACCACAACACCACTGGATGTCCCACATGTCCCAGGTCAGGAACTTTTTTCTCTACAAATGATAGAGATACTGTACAACCTAAATCAACCAGAGAAGTCACTAGAATATGACCCTTCGGTAATCAAACATGTCAAGCGGGGAAATCCAAGAAAAAATGGAGGCTTTACTAACTTTACTCGGAAAATTAGCTGGTAAACTCACATAGCTGTGGAAAATCATCAGTTTGAATAGACAAATCATCGAAGGAAATGGGCAGTTTTCCATAGCTACTAATTATGTTGGTTTACTGGAGGATAAGTGATGCGAAAGTGGCAAACGGACGCCAATTTTGGCCCCGTCCAATGCAAAAAAACCTTCAAAAACGATGGTGAAATGATCTGAAATGGGCCCATGCCCAGGTTTCGTGATGAAAATTTGCAGCGCAAATCCACCAGAGCTCCCCGTCCGCCTGTCCCTTCGCACGCTATTAGCGCTGCGCAAAAAACTGAAGGTTCCTTTGCTGGGGAGGCTGGTCGGGACGAAGCAGGCTGGATGCACTTTTCTTGAGCTGGGCCCCAAACGTCCCGGTCTGAAATCTGAGCCTTCACCCAACTACGACATACTACGACTATACACTATACAAGCTTTTCAATACACAAACAAGGCATGGAACTGTCAAGCTCTCGAAGTTCATGCGGACCCCAATTTTCGACTACAGATCCCATCCAAAAACTTTCTTACCTGCGGGAAATTCATCGACATGTAAGTTCAACCACTCTGAAAAGTCTTAAAAATACATATGTTTGCGAAAACATACAATGTATATATATATATACATATTTATTCACCGGTAAGTACATACTTGTGCGCATATATAAATATATACATGCGTACGTGTTTATGTTTATGTTTATACGTCTAAATATTGCGATATCAAGTGCATACACGTCCGAATTATATATATAATTTTGACAAATGCAATGTAAATGTTACAATTATAAAAACAGCAAAGAAAAAACCATCCCCCGCATCCTACCCAGCTGCCGGGTCCATGGCCAAGCCCTGGAACTGCTGCAGAAACGCCACGCAGTGCCACCAGGGCGCCTTGCCGTTCCTGGCCGCTGCAAGGGCCATCTGACCTGAGGTGCGAACATGTCATTTCACGGAGCAAAAACGTTGGTTTTGAAGAACAGAAATGTGGATTTCACCCACCAAAATCAAACCTAACATGGGGCTCTCACCTCCAAATTCTGGGAACTGAACCGTCCTTAAATCGGGTGATTCCACAATATTCCATATATTTCGCCGAAGAAAATGGTTTCTTTGAGGCTTTCCACCCATAGCTCCAGCATCCATCGATCTTCCCTGCATCTCCACCAGGGTGTCTGCTGCCCGCCGCCAGCAGCCAGCTTTGCTGCAGCAATCCACCAGCGCCGCGCAGCTTTCGTGGCCCCTCCCAGGGGTCCCAGGCACGGGCACGGCCGCCATCTCCAAAAGGTGCACGCCATGAGGCCAGTGGGAACCAAAGTCACCTGGCACTGGGGTAGGAACCCAGACTTGAAGGTGAGTCCAAACCTCTGGCAGCAAAATTTTGGGCCTATCCAACTGATAACCTGTGGATAGAACCAGACTGAAACTCAAGATCGGATCGACAATCACCATCACCATCACCATCACCATCA
>Ga0126342_10001659_pt1 | contig 32222 bp, 28 predicted proteins | sample Cyp1metagenome_FD_92528 | JGI IMG/M metagenome (GOLD analysis project Ga0126342, IMG submission 92528) | Coral microbial communities from Lord Howe Island, Old Settlement Bay, Australia - Cyphastrea 1 metagenome | ecosystem: Host-associated > Invertebrates > Cnidaria > Coral ...
AACATCATCAGCGTAACATGAACGTTGACATCCCCCCCCCCCCCCCCAACCCCAAAAGCAACCCAGTAAAAACGGAGCTAACCCCCCCCGTCCAGCCATCATGTTGTTGCATCCATGTCACAGCCAAATATCAGAAGTCATTCAGCCAAATATGTGCTGTGTCCATTTGGTTCAACTACTGAAGAATGGCTGACTTCTGCCCTTGTTCGTTTTCAGGGAGTTTCCAGATGTTCCATTTTCATCCATTTTCATGATATGTTCTATCATAAGGAATTTTACCAAATGTAAGCACATATACCACCATGCATTGAGGACATGGGCGTGAAACTCTGGTTAGATGTCGCCAGATTTATCTCAGAGGTTAGCAAGCAGGTTGTAACTCCTAAAAAATGATATTATAATTTGGGTGTATTGGGATACCTAGACCCTCCAAGTACCTCCCAAAAATTGTAAAAGTACTACAATTACGTGGTACAACACAATTTTTATCCATTTTGATTGGTACTTGGAGGGTCTAGGTATGCCATGCCTTCGTGGCTGCAGGTATCCCTTCTCATGCGCTTGTGGCCGCGGTTTCGTCACCGCAGAGGACTTGCAACGGCACGTCAACGGTGCGCATGGGGGACAGACCCCAGTGTTGCGGCGCGAGCGGCGCGTGCTGAAAAATCGATCGCTGTTGTTTTTCGGCAGCGCAAGGGAGAGGTAATATGGTCAACCCAATCGCATGGAATAATATGCCATAACCCATAGGATCCATGTATGGTATATATGCTAACATTGGGGATATATTGATAGTAAATGTTACCATATATACCATACATGGATCCTATGGGTAATGAATGGACATACTCGGATATTGTCATGGGATGATAATATCAATTTCCTTGGATTTGGAGACTGGAGATGATTGTTGATTTTCCCAATGGGAAATCCACTAACAATAAGAATATTTACATTTTTGTTCAAAAAAATGGAAGAAATGGAAGAGAACAGCATTGAACATATTTTATCTTTGGGGAATAGTATTGAGCATGAACCGAGGTATAGCAACCCCAAACAGATAGGAGACACATTCACCATACCCTCTGGTAATGACTAACATTGCTATTGAAAATGGACCATTTATGGTTGATTTACCCATTAAAAATTGTGATTTTCCATAGCTATGTTAGTTTACCATAGGGGTATATTTTGGGATTGGTTTTCACCAAAGTCTCCCTTTTTGTGGTTTGTCTATGCATCCGTATGAAAATTGTGTATGGGGCATCCAGGAAGGGTTGGCAATGGTTGGCATGAGTCCCCGAGGTGTCACTGTAATAAACCATATTCACACTAATGAATGAACATTTGCAGGGCATTGTCCATTTAAAAACCTCTGCTGATTCCATGGGTACAATGTGGTGCCCCCCAGCTATAAGTTTGGTTTATAAACCCTAGGAATGGTATGTCAATATATCTACCATAAACCAGTTCGTGAGTCATTGGAGTTATGTGCACCAACTGAACGCGATTTAGCTCACTGGGGCACCAAAACTGGTGGTTTTCCACGGCTATGTTAGTTTTCCATAGCTAAGTATGTCAATATATCTACTATAAACATCCATAAACCATAGTGAAATTGGAATTATTCACCAACTGAACGCGATTTAGCTCACTGGGGCACCAGCTACAAGGTGGTGCCCCCATAGTTATGTTTGTTGCTTTACAATCCCCATTAACTATAGATATAACCCCCTAATCAACCCTAGTTATGGTGCACCAGCTAGTTATATATCTAGCTAAGTATGTCAATATATCTACCATAAACCATAGTGATTGGAATTATTCACCAACTTAGCGATTCCGAACTGGGGCACCAGCTAGTTATGTTTTTAAAGCCGATCTTCCACGACCAACTTTTCGTCCGCCAGACCAGCGAGATCAGCGTCTGGAACGATGGCGGCGCCATCCCGGTGGAGATCCACCAGCCACTTGATCGCCAACAATGGCCATGGTCTACCGGGGATGTACATATAATAGATAGTTATACTAGATAGTTGTAGATAACTATAGTAGATATTTATGTTCTCAATTATACTAGATAGTTGTAGATAGTTATGTTCTCAATTTTGTTTACTTATATATATATATATATAGATATTTAATAGATAGTTGTAGATAGATATAATAGTTATAGATAGTTATGTTCTCAATGATATAGATAATTGTAGTTAGTTGTAGATATAGTTATAGATAGTTGAAAATAGTTATAGATAGTTATATATATATGGCCACTATATATAACTATCCCCATGGCCATGGTATATTTATTATACTTTGTATATGGCCACTATGGTGTATTGATAATTATAGATAGTTATATATATATGTACTAAACTAGACTAATCCATCAGAATTGGAATTACTCCTTTTCAGACAATATATATATAGAACTATGATCACAATTTGTGTATGTATATATATATACACGGAATTGGGATATGTTGATATCTATATAATGCTCATTAACAGAACTGGGATATGTGGAAATTGAGATATTAACTTTGATACCCCCATTAAATATTAATTAAACACTGAAATACATGTAGTAGGGATATCAACATGTAATATCTCAATTTACATATATCCGAATTTTACATACCCCTAATTGTGATATACTACAATTTGTAGGATAATCAAAATTGGGATGTAAACCAATCACATGAGTGATTGTTTATAATCCAATTGATGATTACCATTGATTATCTATATTTATCGATGATCAATTATGATACAAGAAGTGTTCGAGGCCGAATTTATGGATCAAATCCTTTTCTTTTGACTATTTGACCAATAAACTACACAAACAACCATTGTCCACCATATTGGCACTTCTAGTTTGTTGCGCCCCCGTTCTCCGCCCGCAGCTTTAAAAAGACTGCATTAAGAGTTGGTTCTGGGGGTTTACCTGCTCAGATGGTATTTGGAGCACTAATATGGCTATATGGAATATAAATAGGGTACCCCAAAAAATGACCATATGGAGAAACCAAACATAGATACTGGTTGGTGGTTTGGAACATGAATGGATTATGTTTCCATATATTGGGAATGTCATCATCTCAACTGACGAAGTCATATTTTTCAGAGGGGTAGGTATACCACCAACCAGGATAATATGCAGCACTATATGGCTATTTGGAGAATCTACAATAAGGGTACCCTCTGGTAAACTAACATAACTATGGAAAATCACCATTTTTAATGGGAAAACTCACTATAAATGGCCATTTTCAATAGCTATTATGTTAGTCATTACCAGAGGGTACCCGCAAAAAGATGGAAAGACACATTTCAAGTGGATCTTGTGGATGATGTGTTCCCATTCCAGGTTTCCAATTCTTCTGTCTTGGTGGCTACATGTGGTGTCTACTATTAATTGTAGATGTAATGATGTTTAATATGGCTTAATGATGGGTTAATATGGGTTAATATGGGCTAATACCCCAAAAGAACTTTTTTTACATTGTGATGATGATTATATACTGTACTCTAATCAGTGGACTTGAATTATACCTATGTTTGGACAACTTGATAGTTGATGATAGTTGATCTTTCTATTTTGGTTCAAATTGGGAACCCAATTTCTCACATCATGATTTTCTCCTTGTTGTTCATTTCGGCGTTATGTACCCTTTGGTAAATTAACATAGACCCTGAAAATAGCCTAGTTTAAATGGAAACCAATCTTCCAAACCCTATGTGGCAGGGTCTATGTTAATTTACCAGAGGGTCATATATTCAAATGGCTGGTCAGACAGCGACTGATGTGAGGTCTGGACTCTATGCAAGGGGGCCCCAGGATGGAGCTATTGGGCCCGGGTGTTTGATGTTAGAAAACCATAGTATCACCATAGTATTGATATATAGGTCATATGACATGAGATGGTGATTGTATAACACCCAGAAATGATGATTGATGATTGATATTGATATACATACTCTCTGGTAAACGTTTACACAACTATGGAAAGATCCACCATGCTATGTAGCTGGGTAAAGCAAAAAATTCGACTGGGCCATGTTTTTTGATGTTTTTTGTATGTTTACCAGAGGGTATGTGTTGGATCAATCTCAGTTCCTCCATTTCGGCAAGTGATCACAACATATCACAACCTTCGATGAGCAATCTTGAAACATGAATGACCATGGCAAAGTTCGAGTTACATATGAACTCTTTTGCCATGCCGATTTTTAGTGATGAAAAACAAAACAAGATCCCAGAGTCATACAGGAGTTGTTCCCCAGCTGTGTAGGGAAATGACTGTTTCAATGCGGTGGATCAAAGTTTTGTTCTTCATCCCACAACGATCTATGCAGTGACAATTGAATCAGATAGACCAGATAGACATTTTTTCCCGATCCAGCCGTAGCTTCTGGAAGGAAGTTTCTGGGGTATGATGTAGGGGTCAAGTACCTTCTCCAAACATGTCTATTTTTTTTTTCTGTAGATGTTCGTGTTGATGCTGATGCTGATGCTGATGATGATGATGATGATGATGCTGGTGGTGGTGGTGGTGGTGGCTGTGGTGGTGGTGATGGTGATCTTGTAACATTCAACGCACAGGTTGCTAAGCTGTGCGTTGAAAGATGAAAGCCATGATCCTGGACATGCGCAGTTTGTCCCAGTGGTTTTGGATGTTCCTCCTGATATTAAACAGGAGACACTTCCCCAGAAACCATGGTTTTGTAGGGGAACTGCAGCCCAACGCAAGGTGCCCAGCATGGTCTTTGGTGAGTTCATGAGCGGTGAAAACTTCAACGACACCGGGGCCCGGTTGGTGTTTGGATGGGGGCCAGGCAACAGCAATGGGCCATGGTGGCCATGGGTTAAAGATGTGAAAGTTAAACTATACACTGAAGCATCGGGGTTCCAAGTTTCATTGGATGTTCATCGGAATATGATTTGCTGGTTGGTGGTTTGGAACATGAATGGATTATTTTCCATATATTGGGAATGTCATCATCCCAACTGACGAAGTCATATTTTTCAGAGGGGTAGGTATACCACCAACCAGGTATGTGATATAACCAACTCGAATCGGAAGGACCATGTATCATCACATACCCATATTGAGGGATGGTCATTCCCCCAGTACAAGGGTTAATATACTCCTTGTAAGGAATCCCTAGTGATAGTGGGATGACCATACCCTCATATATCATGTTTTGATCGTGGCACATAATCATTGGTGAAGCCAGAGCCTGAAACCCCTTTTTCGGGGATGCTTTTGGATTTGTTTTTCTGATTCTTAGTCACGGAGTGCATGGGATATGGATTTTGACTAGGACTCAACCACATTAGTACTGATGATGCAGGATGATCTACTAGAAGAAAAACAAACTTCCTTTAAGCGAGTCTGAGAGAATCCGCATGACACCGGAATCGATTGGCTACTTGGTAAATATCCCTGGTTTGTGATTCCCATAAGTGAATTTACCCAGTGTATCAACGGATTGCACCTCTCAATGGATTGGTTTAAGGGAAAATTTACAGGAAAACCCCATATTTAATGGGAAAATCTATGGTTTCCTGTAGATTTTCCATTAAACCAATCCATTGAACCTAGGCAGCTATCATGCGTGATGATCCTCCAAGCATGATTCGGTGAATCTCTTGTCAGCCCCAATTTTAGAAACTCTTTGAGTGGCCTATAGTGGCCTATAGTGGCCTCAGGCATCTTTCCAAAACATGCAATGAAACGTCAACAAGTGATGATGGTCCTGTTTGAAACTGCCATTCTTTGGCGGTGGGTTTTCACTGCCCCTTCAGATGATTTCCTAAATTAGGGTCCTTGAAATTGATCTTGTCCGAATTCTCATGAATTCTCATTTTCTGACCAACATATGGTTCCCCCTTGTGCTGGTAAGCCACCGGGTTTACCCAGGACATCCAAGATTTGTCCCTGCTGTGAATTGCTAATAACATAACATATGTATAACAAATATCAAATCCACATACATATTATACATGTTATACATTTTGTATCATATTATATCATATTCATGTTCTCACTTTCTGACCCACAATCAAATTCCCTTCCTCCCAAGCTCCCGTGACACGCTTGCGGTGAATTCACGTGACACGTCGCCCCGAACGTCGCCGAACGTCAGATCCGCTTCACGGGCGGGCGAAATGGCATTGGCGCCAAAGCCACCAACGTCTTTAGCACGTCCTTCGAGGAGCGGCGGGGGTGCCCCATATCGAGGTGGGTCCTCCGTTTACCATAGCTAAGTTGGTCAACGTTTGGGTTAAGGGATGTTGAGGGTCATTACTACGAAACATGGAGGTTTCCTTAAGTCATGGGGGGTACCCACAAATCATCTATTTTGATGGGATTGTCCATTGTAAGCCATCCAGCTATTGGGGTATCCACATATTTGGAAAGCCTCATTTGTAAAAACCAACTTAGAACTAGCGGGACCCACCTTGTACTTGGCCTTTCTTGCAGTTGATTTACCACTTTTCAAAGCCGGGGGGCTGGGGTAACGGACGAAATTGCTGTTTGTTGCTTTAACTCCAATAGTGATACAGGTTGGTGGTTTGGAACATGAATGGATTATTTTTCCATATATTGGGAGTAATCATCCCAACTGACTAATATGTTTCAAGATGGTTAAAACCACCAACCAGTTTTGCTAGATACATCGAACTAGTTAATGGGTGGATTTTTTCACGATCTCACCACCGTGACGTCACGAGGTAAAGGATTGCTTCGTTCAGATTTTCGTGTTTATTAAGATTGATCCAGGCATATGGACAATCAATTTCCATTTGAGCCTCGGAGGTTCGGGTCTGCCGATGGGGCTTATATCCATGTATCCCCACGCAATAGTAACATACCCATGTGTACCCATTATAGATCCATGTTGTTGAGTTTCAATTACATATTCCCCCGTTTTTTTTGCTTCAATGTACTTACGCTACAGCTATTTAGATTATGCAAACCCATGTTATCTGTGGTTCTACACCCACAGGTCACAGTGGATGACCCTGGGACCCAACAACGCTTCTACCAACGCGGCGTGGCCTCAACGCGTCGGTCGTCCTTTTCTGAAACTTACCTCTGTTTTTTTTTTTTAATGTTTGTGTGTTAGTTGCGTTTCATACATGAGGACATGATGATATGAATATAATATAATATAAATATAATATATTTAATTTATATATGCTATGTGTCGGGTCACGCGGTCACACCCTCCAGGATTTGTTGGTGATTTGGGGTTCCAAAGGTAGGTCGGATTGCATTTATGGCCAAGTTGGCCAGATGTTGGCCACATCATCCAGATGTGACTCACATGAGTCCCGGGCAAAATGGTTTAGGATGTTTCAAGAGTCACAGACGCTGACGATGATTAGCAGTAGGCAGTTCTACTCAATTCTATTGCTGTGTACCCCAACCCAAACCCAGAGCTTGAATGATACAGTTATTGGGACAATCCATTTATTTATTCTTTCCGGGTGTCTTATGACATTATCCCAAACATGGGTAATCCCGAAGAATGACTCCCAATAGGGTCTGCTTCATTGTAACAGATGTACTTCGACATGGGTTATTCCAGGTTATTCCAGGTTTGCTGACCATGGAGCCATGAAGCAACCGAGGCTGGGAGGATAACATGGCGATCCAATTTCCACACGAGCTCTCACCTCTTCCGTTCGGGGGCCACGAATCATACCCCTTTGGTGTGTATCTGCAGATATGGCGAAATTCCAATTAGAAATAAATGGTGAGTTATAACTGGTGAAAGAACTGGTTATTTCTATGGGATTATACATATAACTGGTATTCACATGTATTCACTATAGAAATAACTGGCAATTCCAGTACATTCCATAAATGGGGTAATACAAAAATAACTGGTATAACTCGGGCCATAGCTCGCAGGGGAAGTATTGGATTGAGGGATAGGGATGCAACCAGAGATCTGGCAATTTTGAGATGGGAATGGCATTGTTTTTTTTTGAAGATAAACGAAGATAAGAACATTCAGAATGGGACTAGGTCAATCTTAGATGAGTAGAAACTAATCCAAAATAGTCAATCTTGGTATGGGATTATCATGGATTATCATGGATTATCTACGTTCGTTGGATCCATGGAGGAACGAATCTAATATATTCTAATATATCTAATTAATCATGTAATCTAATATTCTATCTAATGACTCCACATTTCGAAGTTATGCTTTTGATCCATATCCTGGATGCTACAAGAATTTGTTGATCTTTGATGACTAGAAAAAAATGAAGAGAAACTCATCATTTGGTGCACCAACCTCTTCCAATCTGGTGCATCTGTTTTGCGAGGCCGGAGGTCCAACGAGGTTCAGTGCGGGCTCCAGTGGTTCAGTGCCATCCCAACAGACAGTCAGAGAGTCAGTAAATGTACCCTATGGTAAAGTAACATAGCTATGGAAAATCACCATGTTTAATGGGGAAACTCACTATAAATGGTTCATTTTCAATAGCAAACTGTTAAATTACCAGAGGGTAAATGTGAATTCGGGATGTCGTTCAAAATGTCGTCTTCCAACCCGCAAAATGTTTATTTTCAGGGGGATAGCATAGGTTTCTAAGTGTGGTATGGTCACCGTTGGATCCGTTGACCTTAGGTGAAGGTCACCTTCAAGCCCGTGGGGGGCCCAAGGTCGTCAGTGAACCTTGGAGTTTTTGTCCAGGTCATGTTTGATCATCGCAGGCAGAACATGTCGCCAACTTGGCACTGAAAAAGTTGTAACCATTTTGCGGTGACGTACCGTACCGCTGAAATCAGCATGGTGAAGTGGGATGGGATAAAAAGGTCGCCGGCCTCCATAAACATTCAATTCATGGTAGATCGAAGATGGTGAATTTTCAGCGCATGGGAGAACCCTGGTATTTCACTCCGTTAGTCAAACATGGCAATGGAAATATCCCGCCCATGTTTTTTGATGATTTTCCATTGCCAATTGCCATGTTTGATGACCTCGGGGTATGCCGAACTCTTGTTGTGAGCAAACGGGAGGTCAAGGCAATGGCTTTACCACCAGACCAATCCTAAAATTCAAATAGCTTCCCAAATAAACATGGATTTGCTGAAGATGATGTTTGTTTTCCCAATGGGAAATCTACAGTTGTTTGGGAATTCATACGTTTTTTTTTGTGTGGTTCCTTAAGCAAATCCAAGAAACATTGCATTTTTTGGTGATATTATGCCCTAGTTTTGGACACACCCGTATTCAATGCAACGAGCTTAGTCTAAGATTTGATTCGACTTTGCACCCTTTCAGTTCCTAGTTTTGATGGTTGTTTCTTTGGCCAATCATTCAGCTGACTCCAGTAGGAATACACCTTTAAAATCCTTTAGATCCAATATAAAAGACCCACAAGACTGTTGGAATTCCATGGTTTCGCAGTAGGTTTTTCCATAGGATGAATCCTTGCCTGGCTTATTGGCTAAGGACTTGCCGCTCTTTGGCTTGATCAAAATCGACGCGGCACACCTGTCGTTCGGGCACGAAGTGGCCGGGTTGATTAGGTGATAAATATTGATAAATCATATTAACTAATAATATGGGTTAGTAAGGGATAGTGAGGTGATAGTAATGGATAATTATGCATCACCGCCTGGTGCATAGTGTGTCAGAACAATCACGTTTGAATCTAACAATATTGGTTGATATTGCTTTTCAGATAAGTGCACACGGCTTGGTGTGAGTGGCAGTCTCCTTCAACACACATCAGAAAAGTCAGTCTCAGACCTTCAGCTAGTACATCGATGTTATATATGTATATATATATATATATATGGGTTCATCACAATATGTATTATACATATATAATCATATATATATATATATTTTAATGGTACCCCAAGACCTACCTTTTTAGCAGATTAGCTGGTATTTGCAGTGTTTTTTTGAATATGTTTGACTTCGAAACTTAGAGCATTTTTTGGATGTCAAAAAATGCATTTTTTGGCCCTTTGTTGCCATCCCACCCTTCCCAGACTACCTCGGACTCAAGATTCAAGATTCAAGATCCAGAAAAAAACAACTTCTTGAATCCAAGGGGGCTTCAGTCTTGAATCTTGAATTCAGAGAGGTTGGATTTGGATTCAAGAAGTTTTTTCTGAGCCTTGAAGCTCGAATCTTGAATCTTGCTAGGCTGGATTGAAGATTATTTTTGAGTCACTGTGTACCCATGCATTGAGGCATCCCTCAAAAATCGTTGTTTTTGCCACAAACCTTTCCGGATAGACCAATAACTGATAAACTGCGAAACTTACACTTTTGGGGAATGGTGCGGTATTTCTTTGAGAACGTAACATTGCTTTGTAATAGAATGCTTCAACAGAGGCAGTCGTATTTAGGAAAAGTCTTAGTTTCAAAGAAAGTCCTTGAATGGATGCAGTACTCCAATGAAACCGTATCGGACACAGGGATGAAATTAGGGGTCATATTGTAAATGCATGTGCTGTTTCTTTGTAATAGAATGCGTCAATAGATGCAGTAATACCTTGAAAGAGTCTTACCTGTCAAAGTTCCTTGAATGGATGTTGTACTGATTGAAAGAGTGCCGCACATATTGCATAACATGATGAAATATTCTTTACAATAGTTTACTATTGTTTTTCAAATAGATAGATGCAGTAGTATTTTGAACAAGTATTGCATTCGGAAGTCCTTGAGTGGATGCAGCACTCTTTTGAAGTAGTGTTGTATTCTTTCACACTATGTCTGGAAATTGTGCATATTTCTTTCAGAAAACTAAATGTAACAGTGTTAAAATCTAGCATTCTTGAATAGATGCAATACGACCCATCCCTTGAACAATTATTCCAGGGTATCAACTAGATTATGGAATAATTATTTTGGAATAATTTCCCTTGAATAATTTCCTCAAGGGGTGGGTCTACGATTCTGCATGTTTGAATTTCAAAATCATCTTAAACATACCCTGGAATAATTATGTTTTGGAATAAGTTCATATAAACTTAAAACATCTTAAAGCATCTATACCTGGCCTGGCCCTTCCAAAAGCCATTCCTAGCTTGGCGGTGTTTGCCTGAAAGCCTTTTGCAGGAAATGCCAATTGCAGTTGTTTGAGGCATCATGCAGTTTGGGCAATTGATGCCAACCTTTTTCTGCAGTGTACTTGCAAGCACAACTAGTGTCCAACGGACCACCTTTCTCTCACAGTACTTTCTCTCGAGAGTTCATTGGATGGCAATGAAGGGAATATGGAAGAAATGGGGGGAAGCACGCAAGGTTTCAAAAATGTCTAGGAGAGGGCCAGGTTGAGTGCGATTTTGTAGGCTTTCCCTTCCCCAGGGGAGAAATTATTCTAGGGGTGCTGGAGATGCTTGGCACCCCTTTTTCACGGGCGTAGGATTGCTTGGAAAATGGCAACAAACATGTGAGGTCCCTTTGAAGAAACAATGCGTTTCTTTAATAGGACGTTCTCTTGGTCTATGCAGTATTCATTGAAAACAGCAAAATATCTAGAAAATATGTATTGTAGCATTTTTTTGCAATGATTCATGGAACAGAGTGACATGTGACATATTCCTCAAACATGATGGGGCATTCCATTCCTTCAAGAAATCGTAGCATTGTTTTGTCATAATATAATGCCTCAATAGATGCAGTCGTACTTCGAAAAAACCTTAGTTTCAAAAAAGTCCCTGCATGGATGTAGCACTCTCTTGAAATAGTATTCTCTTATTATTCTCTTTCAGAAGCGTAGAAGTGAATGCATGTCTGGAAAATAGCGTTGTGTAGTTTTAAACACTGTAGTGTTGTTTAAACTATATAGAATGCTCCTCTAGATGCAGTAGTACTTTGATGGCGCGCCTAGATTGAAACAAGGGCGTAGTATTCCTTGGGAAAAGACAGAAACATGGTGGAACATTCCTCTGAAATGCGCAGCACGACTTGGTATAGATTTGTTATTGGGTTCATTACTGTGTTTTGAATCGTATATTGATTTCTTCAACAGTGTTGTATCATGACTATTATGTTCATTTGCATAAGAGGATGTAGCACTAGCCCAGTGGGCAATACTCTTCAAAGAGACTTTCAAACTGTGCAGCATTCCTCTTTGGAAAAAAATATATTACCAAAAGCTTCCTGACAAAGTCCCTTCAAAAACATTCAAATAAAGACAAGAAAAATTATTCAGATTTGGGGTGAAATGTTGCAGCAACCCAAGACAAAGAAATGAACACCATGTGAAATCTTTGCATTTGCTCACAGTGCCATGCCTTTTTCATACATGTTTGATCTTCAACGACCTGCTAAGGTCACAATGCAGTAACCAAGTACATGTGTGCACGCACATATATATATATAATTATATATATATAATCATATATATATATATATATCTATAAATATAATCATATATATATGTATATGTGTGTATTTTTTGACATCTGAAAGGGTACTTTCCTTCTATGATGCGACATCATGTGATAATATAAGCAGCAAGAAAGAGGATGTCAAGGACATGTGCTACCCCAAAGATCAAAAGTAGGTAGGTCTTTGGGGGGTAGCACAATATATATATATATATATCGTTGCTGGTGTTGCTTGTATCCCACATTGATGCACCAGCGTGGTCGGGGATGGTGACGTTTTTGGTGGGTCAAAGCAATGGATGTCTTTGAAAACCTTCATATCAGAAGTATCAGGCTTGTGTGGCTGTTAATAAATGCTGTTTGGTTCTATGTGTTCATTTTGTTTCAAAGCATGATCCGTTCATACACCATTTGTTGCAATGTCCACCCCGACATCAGCATGATACCCACCCACACACACACACACCTCGAAGATGATGTGGTGGGGTCCCCCAAACACAAATAGTTTTGTGCGTCCATCTAAGTATAGATGTACGCACCATAAATTTGATAACTAGTATGAATAGTATTTAATAGTGATGTTTACCAACTTACCTATCAAACATCAACCCTAGATTTCCCACATAGTTCCACCTTTCAGCGTTGGTTTGAAGCCCTTGTTGCGCCTTGAGGATGATGCGTTCACGCGCCTTTGATGCTGCTGCAGGGTCACCTGGAACGGCGCGTCGATCATCGGAAGAATGGAAATATATTATTGGAATATTACCTATAAATGGCATGGAATGGAATAATGATATATTATGTCCCATTTCACTATAAAGTATGTCCCATACAAATGTACAATGGGATATTGATGGAGTATTAGCTCTAAATACTATAAGTGGTATATGAATGGAGTAGTGGGCAGTTATATTAATGAGATGTATGGGCATTTCAACCATCATAATGGGAATAGTGGGGTCTGGTGTGGGTCGGATAGTTCAAAAACATAAGGGCAAAATTGAAAAAAAACATTGCGCTGCTGATGGAATGATAAGGTAACTGTCATCATCTATCATCTATGACATCCTGGAAAATGGTTCTATCCTCGAGGGACCTCAAAAAGGTGCTGCCCCCTCACTTTTTTTTTTATCAACCCGGTTTACATTGGTTTACTGTAAATATATCTACCATAAACATCCATAACCCCAAGTTATGTCAGTTATACACCAACTTAAACCAACTTGGCTAACATAAATCAGACATAAATCCCACTAAATCACCATGTTTGTTGGTTAAACCACCATTTTTCTTCGTTTTTCACGACTTGGGGCACCACCAAAAATCCGATTCCCAACTGACAGGACGGCCCATCATCACCATGCCAAGGCCTGTACCAGTTCCAACGTGCAGGTGACCTTCAACAATGAAACACTCACGGTGCAAGGCTTTCAGGACCCGGTGGGTGAATCAATGGTTTCATGGGGAGTTTTTCGCCGAAAATGGCTGAATGACAGTTCAACTGGTTGGTGGTTTTGAGCCCTACCCCTCTGAAAAATGATGGAGTGAAAGTCAGTCCAACTGAATGGAGAAACAAATAGATGTTCCAAACCACGAAGCAGTAAAACATGTTAAAACATGGTCAACACGTTTCAACATATGTGCCATGGTGAAGTTAGATGAATGACATACCGAGGCTTTGGGGGATGCATGTGCTTGGATTCCCATGCTGGGATGGGTGATGATGCCACATGTAGCCTCTTTTGACGCTGCCGAATATGAGATTGCACCATCAAAATAATTGCGTATTAATGGTGGTTTAACCAACAGATTAGGGAGTGTGAACATCACAATCATTTGGTGGAATTTCCCAACAGATTTGGGACCAGCAAACATGTGGGGGACCATAAAGTCATCAACAGTTGGCCGTTTAACCATCACAATGTGGGGTTGCACAGGTTGCGTCAGGAAAATGGTGTGGATGGAAGAAATCCTGCACCAGTTGATAGATGGTTTATCCCATGATTTATACTTATTTATCGGGTTTCAACCGTCCAAGGTGGTGCAGGATTTTTTCCATCCACATTATGTTAGCTTTTGGCGGTCCTGCGATAAGATTGACCGTACTGGGAAAAAAAAACAATCCATAGATCGATGATGAATGTGGGAAATGTCCAGATTTGGGATTCTACAAGCAATATATGGGTATGGGTCAATACCTATTAATACCATTTTTAGTGGGATGAACATCCATTTACCAGCTATTTTGATGTTCACCAGGGGTATAAGGTTTTGACACACTGCCATATGGGGGTATACTTCAACCTAACTGGGGAAATCAACTGATATTTTCACGGGCTGGTGAAACCAAGAAAATCGGGGTTATCATTGGGTTACTGTAACTGACCACACATGCGCATTGAACAGCATTGAACAACCACTGAAGGGGTGGTGAGCTGGGTACAGTTGGGTAAGAATATGACCATCAAAAATGGTGGTTTGAAGCAGAGGGAGCGGGGTCCAATTGGTGAGTTGGCTAATTTACTACAACATACTACAACTAAATCTAAGGTTGCCCATGGTCACAGTGAAAGGAGCCACATGACACATGTACCAAGAATTGTGGGCACTACAGGTTAGATATGTCTTGTGCATTCTTGTGCTATATCTATATAGTATACATATATATATATATATACGTATGTATATATATATATATATGGGTGCTGCTGAGTAATCATTATTTCCACCTGTTTGTGAATTTGCAGAGTGAGATTTGCTGCCAGCGTAGCCTTGCTGTGATGTGTGGCTGAGTAGATAGCCGCCGCAAGTTACATGAGAATGGGATCTGGCGTTTCCTTCTTTTGCTTTTTCCCACATGAATCTGCCATTCCAGCAGGGCCCACAACAATACTCAATTTAAGGATGTCTCAGCATGTTGGATCATTTTAAGCCGAAAGCCCAAACGGTATAACGACAGGCCACAACTAAAGCAAAACGACAGGTCGACACGAGGCCCAGAGGACTCGACCCCCACGTCACCTAGACTGGACTGATCCATGGTCATCCGGTACAACATTGATCCTTCTATGCAAGGCCCTCTAGGTGCACTCAAAGTGAGCACCAAGTATTTGGGTGTGTCTGAAAATAGTGTACCCCTAAACCCAATGGTTAATGATCATTATGCCTATTAAATGGCTATTTCATTGGGAATATACCCTATTTTCAGACAAACCCATTTGAGATTCCCGAGAATCAAAGATGGAAGGTTTCCAAGCCTCAAATCTGGCTACAATTTGCTGTGCCCATTGTGCCTGTTTCTCAGTGGACAAAGAAATGCTCTTATTTTCTGGCGCCAGTCTTTTGACCATTCCAAGTACTGTTGGAATTGCTGGTCAATTACCAAATATATCATGTTGGAATAGGAGGATAATATCTGGTTAGTTAGTTATAAATACCCATTTACTGGAATTGGTTAATTTACCCAGGTTATAGATCATATCATGATATAGATCATATAATGGTTATTATTATTGCTGTTAATGAATTGTTTAGTTTACCCAGGTTATAGATAAAGTACATCATGATCTCTAACCTGGACGAGGATTGCTGGTGCCAAAAGTCTTGCCAAAAAAAAGTTGGAATCCCGGTGGAAAACACCAAGAAGTGAACTATCAGAATCAGTTTTTGTGTGTGCAAATATATGTGAAATTGTGAAATATGAAATCCAGATTTCTGATTCTGATCATTCTGATCCTCATATTTCAAATTATGTTTAAGTGAAATATCAGACTCAGAAACGACCTCAAAAATGGCAGCAGTTCCCCATGTCTGTCAAAAGCACTGGAATTTCCTGGGCCCTCAGGAGTTCTCTAAGATGACGCTGGGAAATCATGTGGCAGTGGGGGATCTCGGTGGAGCATCCCCCCATTTCTTTAAGGAAACCCCTTGAGCAAATCCGACATGGTGTTTTCGCCATGGAAAGGCTATAACAATTGAAAACATGATATTCATGAGCAGCTACAGGAGTATGTATGGTTCATCCCACACAGTTTAGCATGTTCCGTTATACGGAATCGCGGCCATGATTTGGTACATCCGTAAATGGCATCCGTGCATCCGTAAAGGGCAATGTTTCTGTTTAAATCCAAGAGTCCAATCCCCATTCTATACATATATGATTATATATATATACTTTTTGATATACATATATATATATATATATATATTCACACATATATATATATATATATAGAGAATCCATCCCCTAATTACAAATGCACTGAAGCTTAAGTACTGCTATTTGCACTGAACCTCGAGAAGCGAAGAGGCAGCAACGGCGTGAAGGTCAGAAATTGGTCAGGTCGGTCGTCATGGCCGGCAAGCCTTCCATTTGAATGGGTTGTGACCTCTAAACGAACCACAAACCTTCTTTGGATTCATGGCTACCAGTCCACGCGCAACTTTTTCTTGTTTGTTGTTTGTTTGTTTGATAAGGTGTATATATATATACATACACACACAAGCGCCAATGAAGGTGCGCAGCATGACCAAAGTTATAAGAAGCACCGAGAGGTAATGATTTCTATGTATTTACTCAGTAAGCCCGGAGGCTCATGGCCAGGATGTTTTGCGATTGAAAGGCCCGCTTCGGGAGATATCAGCCTCAACTACGGATATTGTACATTGATGTGATTGAAATCAGGCGGCACTATCCAACTGAGCGCGTGATAGGCATGTTTCAAAGTTTTTGTTAGCCATTCCATTTTGGTCGCCCCACCTTGTCTTAATATATTTTAAAGTTACACATATATATATATATATTTAATATAAACATTTTTTTTGCACAACTAATTAGTAGTAAACACCCGATATGTGCTGATTTGAAACAACATCAAACAACATTCAATTTATCTCAGGACTTAGTTTCAGGACAGATAGCTTTTCCCCAGAGAATTCGAGTTTTTTTTGTGCAAAACACAGATGTTTTCAGGTTGAAGAGGTTCGGGATCAGCAGGGCCGTGTGAGGGCCGAGGCCGGCTGAAATCGCGTCGAGGAGTTGATGGGGATTCAGCAAAATGGGTATGGGGTTGAATTATTGTATCATATTGTATCAAAAAGGGGATTATACTAATACAATCTAACACACATGAACTATTACTGGTTGGTGGTTTCAAACATTTTTTATTTTCCAAAATATATGGGATAATCCTTCCCATTGACTCCATTGACTAATATTTTTCAGAGGGGTTGAAACCACCAACCAGTATTACATTTACAAAGGTGCCTTTCCCAACGTATCCCCGTTGGTTTCGATAGGTGGCCGTGGCCTTCGCCGAGCAGAGCGGCTTTGCGGCGCTGGGCTTTGTGAATGGCATCCGCTGCAGCTACGGGACGCACGTGGCTTGGTCCGCACACTGCGGTAGAGGGGACCTGGGAAGACATATATTACATATATCAAGTAACCAGAAACTCTATAATGTCAACCCTGGATTAATAAACCCCTAGATTGTTTAATTGGGAGGGTACCATTTAAGTATCAGATTATGACTATTGGATGAGTACCCCCCTAATTAAGAAACTGTTGTTTATTAATCCGGGGTTGACATTCATATGTAATATGTATGGAATATTCACGGAATATACGTATATTAAAAGTATAATATGTATATATATATACATATTATGTATATATTACTCGGAATTGCAACATATAACTATAATATAACTCTAATATTTATGACATAACATGACAATATATAAGTATAATATAATATGTAACTAATGTGGGTAAAACAATGCCATGCACCAGCCATTTGGGAATGGTTTATACCACCTATTTATGGTGATTTGGGGTATGGTTTATTATTGTTTTACCCACATCATAATATGGGGGTTTCCAAAAATGGGGGTACCCCCAAGTCATCCAAGTGTTGAAACCGTATTGGAAGCTATGGGTACCACCATTTAGGAAAATTCCATATAGCTACAATATTTATCTGGAATTTATGGTATAGCCCAGGAGTTATGTGGGATTATCAATGACCTTAGTTACAGGAGTTATAATTCTATGTCTAACTGACTTAAGGGCACTGTGGTGGAGCTGAGGTTTTCGTGACGAAAAATGTCTTCATAAGTCTGGGATATGGGAAGGGTCATATCATGGGAATTTCAGGATGCTAAATTCCTAAAATTGATTGTGATGGTTAAATGATACCTTAGCTGGTTGGTGATTTGGAACATGTTTTTCCATATATTGGGAATAACAATCCCAACCGACTAATATGTTTTAGATGGTTAAAACCACCAACCAGGTAGATTTAGGACAAGATATACCATCAGGTAAGAAAACGTGGCTGGAAAATTGCCTAGTTCGATGATTTTCCCAGCTAGAAACCTCCATGTACAGACGATGTTCACGTTTTATTACAAGATGGTAAGTTAATGAATGTACCAGGAATAGAATGGAGGATATAAATGGATATAATTAATGGAATGATAATGGTTGATAATAGTTATTTATCCAATGCAAGGTGCCCTCCAGTTACAAGTTAAGTCTACTTTCACCCCATTTGCTATAATATATTATAGTTATATCCCCGATAAAACTCAAACTTTCAGCAAGTTATTGAACTTACTGTATCTATGGTTTGCCCCCCCCCCTGCAACAGATGATGAATAGACCCTTCTGATTTGCGGTCCTATGGACTTGGGATGCCCCATTGTATGGTGATTGAATCGCCATTTGAACATGGGGTGTTGACCAGAAAAAAATGATCAAGATTGGGGGGAAGGTGGAGGTTGTCCCTCCGGTCTACATGGCAATGGCTCATGGCAATTTCTGTTGGGTAACTTCTGTGCAATTGTTTGACAAATCGCCGTGTTTGCTTACAAACAGGGTAGAAGCAATGAAAACGAAGGGGAGAGAAATGACATGAAACATGAGGAATCTCAATAAAGTCGAACGGGAAAGAACCATTCAAATTGACAATTGACAATATCAGCACGACTTTGGGAGTTGAACATTTGGAAGCATTGTATATGTGGATATATGTGGAACATTCCAACAATGTTGCACATTGGACAGCGTGAAGTCACCCACATTTCACCCTCAAAAGGAAAACGCAGATTCAGTACATTGTGGCTTGAACACCCCTCAAATTTTTGACTTTTGGCGGAGTGTATGACCAGTGTCACCAACAATCTTTGGCAGTTGCACCAAGAAAAAGGGCATCAAAAGCTATGATGTTAATGGATTTTCTATCTTTGGGGTGAGCCTAACAGCATAAAATGATATAAAATCCACATAAAAATCCACATCCATGTTTGATCCCATTCAGCAAATCCCATGGAGATCGCCGGATCTCGCTGTGTCGATTTCTTCGGATCTTCGCCCTCGATCTCCGCCCAGGTGAAACTCGTGACGGACCAGATCACTGATCGCATCGCCGAGATGGTCGCCCAACAAGGCGATGGTTTGTTTTCCCATGGGGAAAACCCCTGGGGATTTAGCGGCGAATCATGACCCATAGGATCCATGTATGCCATATATGGTAACATTTACCATCAATATATCCCAAATGTTAGCATATATACCATACATGGATCCTATGGGTAATGAGGCATCGAGTTATTGATAACATGATTAGTAAATGAGAAAATCACCTATTCATGAACTTGGTGGTGACTGGAACGGAAATTGATGACTTTCCATTCATGTCAGAAAATCCCAACTGATGGACTCCATGATTTTTCAGAGGGGTAGGTATACCACCAACCAGCATCACTAAAGGCCAATGGAAAGCCCTGCAAAATGGGGTATAGCATGGTATAACTAAGGCAGTTGCCCCCAAATTTGGCAGACACCCCCAGATGGTGTTGAGTTGTTAGTAAACCCTTTGTAGCCCACACTAAAATTTGTGAATCAACAAAAAACTGAAAAAAAACAGGAAGTAAATGCATTATTCGATGGGAACAACGCTGAAGATTTCACCATCAATGATTAGGAGATCCACCACATTTGCATTTGGTGATTTCTTGATTTTTGAAGCAAACATTCCTGACGTTGGGAGATATGTTTGTGTTTCAGGGATGCAAGGCTAATCCTAAACACCAACCTCTTGTACCCTCTGGTTATTTAACATAGCCATGGTATAGATGGTCCATAGAAATAGATGGTTTACCTATTAAAAATGGTGATTTTCCATAGTTTTCCCATTAAAAACTGTGATTTTCCATAGTTTTCCCATAAAAAAATGGTGGATTTTCCATGGCACACTGTTAGTCATAACCAGATGGTATTCGGATCAACACACCAAGTAGACCAACCTTCCTGGGGGCGATCAATCACCTGCCGGGCGATTCAGAGATGGCGATTCTGTCGCCGGCGGACTGCCTTGAATTTGGAGAAAACGTATGTTTTTCTAATGTGAAAACATCTATGCATTTGAATGTGTGTTGGAAATTAACAAGATTAAACGTAAGCATTTAACATCATTTAATATCATTTAACTATATAGATTCGTATCCGTGTGTATTCTCCCACGTGCCAGGTTACCAGTTTCTGGCTCTTAGGATCTCTTAGGTATTCGGGATCCAAAACAAAGATGGGACAATTGTCAGAGCCATGTGCTTTACCACCCATGTCATTGGGTTTCCTGTTTCCTGTTTCTTTTCTTAAACCAATCCAATGAATGTTCGAACAAAAAATGTTGATATCCCCATTACATCTAACTGTGTGGTGTTTAATCCCTTCCCTGTACATTGCTGTCGATGTTCTATCAAGTTTCCAATTTGAGTTAATACTTACTGTATCGCTAATGTAACCTTGAGACCATAGAAATCAGATGGGATAGGGTGATGTTTATATACAACAATATCGGTTGATTGTATGTGGTTGTATTCATTAGATACAATATTTAAGAACTATATTATTTATAATATGTTGCACTATTGGTTGTATAGCACTTTTCATTATATCATTGATGAGTGTTTATGACATATTGAATTAGGTATATATAATATATGAAATTATATAGTATGTATAATCTTATATTAGATGATATATTTAATATACTGTATAGTATGCTATTAAACACACATATACATATATATGTGTTTTGTATAATATTTTCAAATTATAATATATAATTTAATACATATATATATATATATATTTACAATATAGTATAATAAAGTATAATATAGTGAAATATAATATAATACCATACAACATCATATCACACAATACAATATATTATAATATAATATAATATAATATAAATTGTAATATCAAATAAGATGATATAATATAATATAATATAATATAATATAATGCAATATGATAAATGATCTATATATATATATATGATATATGCAACTAAGTCAGACAAAGCTGGGCCCTAGCTTGAAAATGAAAGGCCAATGGGTCTGGGCGTTTGTCCCATGTGTGGCGCCGGCCCACCTTCCGAAACATGGTGCGATGGCAATGCCGCCGGTGCCTGCAGCAGTGGCAGAGGCAGCAACAATGGCACCACAAATGGGACTTCGAATGGCGGATGGGCCTCCAGAACCTGAACAACATGAGCATGGGCTTCCTATGACACCTGCAGAACTTGGACCACTTCAGCATGGGCTTCCTATGGCACCTGCAGAACCTGGACCACTTCGGCATGGGTCTCCTATGGCGCCTGCAGAGCCTGGACCACTTCGGCATGGGGCTGCTATGACACCTGCAGACCCTGGACAACTTGGACAACCTGAACCTACTCCAGCGCCTCCAGGAGCTGGACATGGAATGGTACCTCCTGAAGAGTCACAACCTCGGGTGATGCCTGCCATCTACCCCCAGCCAAGAGAGCCACCTTTCCCTCCACCACATTTCCCTCCACCACACCACGTGGAAGAGGAGCCCGCGATGAAACGACAGAAAACTACGAGACCACCTACCTGTCATGTACCAGATGCCACCTGGACCTGAGCCGGAACCTGAGGAGACTGAAGCTGTGGAAATCATTTCAGATGAAGAGCCATATCAGCGTCACACCTGGTCATACCGGGCTCCTCCCTCCAAGGGCAATGACAATGAGGACAACCAGCACTCATGGAACAAGCGTTCCTCCTACTACTATGAACAAACCCAGGAAAGTTGGGAATCGGAGGACACTTGGGGAAAGTGGCGCGGAGATTCCAGTTCAAGCTCTCGATGGAAGTGAGAGTCAAATGGGTCCCAAAAAAAGTCAGGATGAGTCGTCTGCCTTTTGGCGTTTGCACAGCAACAGCTACAAAGCTGTTGGTTGTTTTTACAGCCGTAGCGTTCACAAGTCTTCTGTGATGGATGGCCATGGGCACTTTGAACACATGGTGCTGATCAAAGTTCATTTAAAAACGACCCTGACTACAAAATAAAACTATTGTGCAAGTACTGACTAATGGTCCATTTGTTTTCAGCAAATTGTTTCGTGAGTGTGGCCCATCCGCACGCCTGGAAGCAAGATAATGCTCATGACGGGGACAAGCGCTACCTTAGGCGGTGGAAAAAGGTTGCACCATGCAAGTCAGTGCTCTTGGGCAGGTCAATGATTTGAACACCTGCAATCTGCGATCATCAAAAAATTGTTTCAACACGTTTTGTTGCTTCGCTTTGTTCACCAGGAGACGGTGCAACAGGAACATGATGTGAAGAATGAGATGGGATGCGACCAGCCAACCAGTTACTTTCATTTGCAACACCTTTGACATCTCAGTGATTGTCATAAACTTTCTTCAAAGATTCAACCTGTCAAGCGTTATGAAATTTTGCAATCAGCGATTGTGCCAGGAGACACCAGCTGAGATGCCGAGCGATCCGTACGAGAAGGCGCATCGGTCCATGAAAGCATTGGCCTTGGCAGTCTGATACAGCAAGATCTACACAAATCACGCTAGAACCTGTCACTGCCAGGGCGAAGTCATGAGCAATGTGGCCCCAAATGATGACAAGGAGACACTTACAGTAGTCAGCATATGTTCACTTCTAGGGTTTTTCTTCTGTGCCAAAAAAAATCTAATGATCTCACTGTCAGGAGGCTATGGGGGGCCCAGTGGGTGCAGCGTTTGATGATACCCTGCATCCAAAGGAGGCTTTGATTCATCTCATGATTGGGCAACTTTTTTGTTCAAAAAGTATGGAGCTAATGATTTCACTGTCAGGAGGCTATGAAAGGCCCAGCAGGTGCAGCGTCTGATGATGCACTGCAGCCAAAGGAGACTTTGATTCATCTCATGATTGGGCCATAGTTTTTTGTTTTTTGTTTCATCTGCTATTTGCTACATGTTGTGCAAAGCACCCTCAATCAATAGCTGCGGCCTGATGTGCAAGGAGTCTATCGGTTTGGATGGTCACCATGTTTCACCTACCTCTCCTCCGTTGACCCGTGCCGATTCTTTCGACTCAACTGCTGGGGCGCCTCCCTGAGTTACAGTTGTTGCCTTGAGCAGGCCTTATTGATGGTACATTATTAGCTCTTGATATTTCATTGCATGGCTTATCCAGCTGAGGTCCCAGGGTCATTCTTTGACCATGGTGTTGATGATGAGAGTTGTCCCTCGCCTCTCCTTCCACCGAAGGTGTGCTAGCTATCAGTCTTGTATTCATACTGAGTGTGCTTCATTAATTTGATTTCCATCCAGGAACCTCCAAGCCTTGCGGTGGAGAAAGTGTTGGAGCCTCCCATCTTTCAAAAGCCTGTGCCTGAAGAGTCCTTTCCTAAGCATCTATTTGCTCTGTCAATTCCTGCCTTTCTGCATTCCATGTTCGCCTGTGTCATTGCTGATGTTTAACTTTTTTAGATTTCCCTGCGGTTCTCTCTCCCTCATTCCTGAGGTTGGTCCAGAAAGCTGTCCCCAAAGCAAAGTGCAAAGCAAAGTGCGGTGCGAAGGCCAAAGACAAAGGGAAAGAGCAAAGGAGAAGGAAAGAGCGCACAACCAAAGGGGAAAGCAAATGCAAAGACCAAGACGACTACCAAAGAGCTGAAGACAGACCCAGGAAATGTATACTCACGTGCCTACCACGAAGCGAAACGTCGTGGCTGCAGCAAAGAGGAGGTGCAGCGAAACGTCGTGGCCAGTCAGGGATGGGATAGGGATCAAAAAAATGGTCACAAGTCAACAGTCGGTTTGATTTCCAAAGTATCATTCAATGACTTGACTTTCTAAGTAAAACCATATCATCTGTCATGCATATTATGGTCCTATCCGACAGGCCAAACTTCGTGGACGTGCGGCTGTGCAGTCGCTGACTCGCTGCTGAGTTGCGGACAACAGCCGACCGGGCTGATGGGATTTTGAGAAAAAAGTTGCTGCTGGCCCGCTGGAATGGGCCCCATCATATCTTGGGTGATTTGGATCAATCATGATCTATCTTGATTTCCCTCTCCCAGAGTTCTGATTTGATTTGGGCAGGGTTCTGGTTCCCATGGGCCTCCCTTATAGCATAGTATAACATAATATAATCTGATAATATTGAGTATAATATAATATTATATTATAGTATTATAATATATATATATATATATATTAATAGTAATAAAAAAAAACATAATAATAATAATAATGATAATAATGTAGTATATTTATATAATATAACGCATGTATGCATATAATTTGATATAATGTAATATAACATAATGTAATAAAATAGAATATAATAAAATATATAAGTTGTACAGAAACAATAATGATATTTGTATATAGTTTCTTACATTGGGGATGTTTGTATACAACAAATATAGGTGCCTTAGTGCAGTAATTCTTTGGTAAACTAAGATAGCTATGGACGACAACAACAACAACAACAACACATTTGATCGATAGGTAAATCATCTATAAATTGCCATTTTCCATGGTTTTGTTAGTTTACCATCCGGTAATCAAACCTGGCAATAGAAAATGCACCATTTATAGATAATTTACCCATTAAAACCTCCATTTAGAGGGGATTTCCCATTGCCACGTTTGATTACCGGAGGGTACCAGATGTGGATCTGTGACGACAGGTACTTCGCGGCCCTCGGATGCAACAGCTGGAACTCCCAGCGATGACACGACTTTGATTTGGACCAAACTTGGGTAAAACTTGGTGAAAACTTTGGAACACATGGGGAACTGCGATGATTTTGTAATACATTTAGCAAAACGACAGTTGGGTGGTTGGAACGCAACTGGGGAACCTTGGTTTTGTTAGATTTGTCACAAATCGTGATAGGTGGTGATATGTTTTTATGGGCCATGTGTTTGCTAACTATTTTTAATTAGGGTTACCATCTGGTTATTTAACATAGCCATGGAAAATCACAAGTTTTAATAGGTAAACCTCTATAAACGGGCCATTTCCCATGGCTATGTTAAATAACCAGAGGGTAGCCATGTTTGTGACCAACGTGACCAGGATTGACCATGGAAACTCAGCAAATCTCAGCATTAACACCCAGCATTTTCATGGAACAATACCGACAATACCTGACAACGGGGATGAAATGGTGTCATCAAATTGTAGCAACTCTACCATGTCATCACTTCCTTCGGGCCAATGGAAAACTTCTGGATTTTGCCTTGGCGAAATCGTCCATCAATGGATACAACTGGGGTAGCCTCTGGTTATTTAAGAGTTCGCCATGGAATCCATGGCACATATTTACAGATGATCCCAGCTATAAAGTTTCCATTTATAGAGATGTTCCATGGCTATGTTAGATAAGCAGATGGCAAAAATGCCACTGCCAAGATTCCTCTTTTGAGCACGGAGTCTGCTTTTAAAGCAGTAAACAGCCTTTCTGTTGTGGCAAAGGTGATGATAATCCTCAATCCTTATTGTAGATGATGGAAAGTCAGGGGAATCATCATGTTGTCATGTAATGATTCTACTAGTAGTTGGAACTATTAACTGTAGATCCAAAACAAATGAGTTTGACATTATATCATGGTTATTTATATGATGGTTCTACTAGTTGGAACTATTAAATGTAGATCCCAAAACATTTGTGACTTTGGAATTCTGGTCCTTCGCGAATCGGGCGACATCCGATCCGACGATCCGATATGTCCGTCATGTCACCGTCCGACAGGTGAGACAGTATTTGCGCATCATCGTCAAAGTCTTGGTGGATAACCCTGTCCCTGGGCGCAGGCTATGGATTAAGATGATTAAGTCGCTGAAAAAAACCTGGCTTGCATGTCTAAATGTAGCCTAATTAATATCCTCTTATATAGCGCTTGTAAATGGAGGTTGGTTGATAACCCCCTCTTTCATGTCGGAAAATCCTTTGTTTCCACTTGGGTAACGTTGCAGTTTTTTGTGGGCGGTCAGTGGGTGGTAGGTGAAAATCTCGCAGAAAAAGTGGAGGATGGTGGAGGTTTACCATCTGGTTATGACTAACAGTTCGCCATGGAAAATCCACCCATGCTATTGATAGGTAAACTATGTAAAATCACCATTTTTAATGGGAAAACTATGGAAAATCACCATTTTTAATAGGTAAACCGTCGATTTCTATGGACCATCTATACCATGGCTATGTTAAATAACCAGAGGGTATACATAATGATTCCACCAAAGACTACGATGTATACAAAGGTAGCCAAGCGAAACCATGGTGGTGGAAAAATCCGGAAAAAATCGACCAAATTTGGGGACTCCAAAATAGGAATTCTGGTACCAATTACCAGCAGTTGTTTTTCTCAAGGTGTGTTCCATGAAAGTCTACCAACAAAAAAATGATACTTACTTGACATTCAAACTTGCAGGAAATGAGGTGTTTGACCCTCCATCAACTCAATTGCCTCTGCTCAATTGCCAGGTTGCGAATTGCACCACACCGAACCTCATCCCAACTCAACGATCTTGGTACTGAAACCATCTGAAACCCAATGGGTTTTTGGGGATCACCAATTTTTTGAAACACCTCCAAATACCGTGTGTAAACATATGTTGGATGGTTTCCAATGGGGATCCCTCATGGCTGATATGGACGGTTTGATAAAACAGCGATATATTGGGGTCCCATGACTATGGAAACCCCCATAGATCAATGGCCATTTCAGGAACCTAAATTGGAGGTACCTACCATATAGAAGGCCTATGTTCAGGCCTATGTAAGGAAATATCCCAGCAAAATATGGCCTTATATGGTACAGTAAGTACCTCCATTTTAGGATCCTGAAGATCTCCCATTGTCATAGAATTGGATGATGGGAAAATTTACAGGAAAGCCCTATATTTGATGGCAAAAACCCATGAGTTTCCTGTAGATTTTCCCAAGAAAACCAATCCATTCCCATTGAACATCCAGCTTCAGCCAACCCTCGGGATGACCAGTGCCTTGGTGCCCGAGGATTTCGATTCGCAAACCAAGACACGACTCACCACCACCACGCACAAGTTGGGTCCGGTCCACCTGGGACGTGGATGTTGAGATACCCATGGGATATGGATTTGACGTGATTTTACAAACAGATGGCATAAGTTGCATAACAATATAAGATATAGATTAAATTTCAAGCAGAATCATAGATATAATATGATATAATATGATATATTTTTTAAGATCAATCGACCCGCGTTATTCAATGGGGGAATGCTGGAAGCCATGAACCAAGGTCTGCCTAAGTATGATTACTATTGATTACAGTACTCGCATTGTCACCAATCAGGTTTGCTACCCGAGAATTGCTGCCTGTCAACATCCTGAAATTGGATTTGCGCCACCTGATCATGCCAATTGGTAGCTGGTGAAGGGATACGTCTAGACATCGGAGCTATAGAATCCATAAACTGGGATACGTAATCCACGTATTATCTATACATGGATATATTATCTAGACATTCTCCCATCCCTGATTCCATGAAGGACCTTGGATACCGATATGGTCTACCTATTAGCCCATGATCCTCATTCACCCATGCCAGAGTGGGACGATGATCCACTTTTTTTTTGCCTACAACCAATCCATTGAATCTTGGGAAAACCATGGGAAAAGTTGATATCATAGTTGATATTATCTGGTTGGTGGTTTGGAACATGGCTTTTATTTTTCCATTCAGTTGGGAATAGTAACCCCAACTGAGGGGTAGGCTCAACCACCAACCAGTTATAGTTGATATTATTCTTTAATCTTGATCAACTATACGGAAGCATAATATCAACTAAACAGCATATTTTTATACCATCCCTATATATTGTTGGTATTATTGTTGATATTATTGTTGATATCACCAAAAAGTATCAAAAAAGTATGCTTATCAGTTTTTTTAGTATATTATTGTTGTTGATGTTCCAATTCACAAGGCTTTGTCATAATGATTGTCATCCCATTGTTGGCAATAGTCCATGGTTGATAAAAGTTTTGATCGCTACATCCTGATCCCTCCAATCCATGTGTGTCCCCTATCAATCCCCAATCCTCCATTCATTTTTTGGATGCATGTCCATTTAAGACCACTAATCCTCATTAATTTTACAAAAAAAGTGGTTCTTTGGGGGATTCATGAAGACTTCTTGTGTGTTAGGAACATTGACCGTCGTGGCGGATCTGATCCTCTTGTATTTTTTGTTTCAATGGGGTACCCCAATACGGTTGATATAAGAAATGCTCCAGTAAACTAAAATTTAGATATGGGGAAAAACCACCATGCATCTGGACCATTTCGGAACGGGAAAAGTCGGGATATAGATCAATGAAAAAGACAGAAGAAAAGGAGGATTTCCTTGAGCTATTCGGGTTCCCCTTTGTTCCATAGGTTTTGACTTCATCTTGTCCAGCGAGTTCATCGAGACGGTGGCGGAGTGCCTTGGGATGCCTTGGGCGAAACGGGGAAACCCTTGCTGAATAGGTTAGGAACTTTGGCTGGATAGTAAAACATAGAGATTAAACCAATCCCTATGGATCCAGTCGTACCTTCTTAGGAAGTGTTTGGACTATGATTTGGGGGGGTGAGGTAGGTACCTCAGGAGGTGGCCATGGATCAAAAGGGGAATGATGATTAGTGAGGATAACCGCCAAGAATAATGCAAGAAATGGGGATATAAATGGATATAACATGATATGCCCTCTGGCTATTTAACATAGCCATGGGACATAGCCCATTTATTGAGGTTGACCTATTAAAGATGGTTGGATTTCCATGGCTATGTTAGTCATAACCAATTAATAGCATGGTGATGTTCCATGGCAAACTGTTAGTCATAACCAGATGGTAACAGACAGTAAAACCACATAAAATGGGAATATCATGGAGATATCATGGCCATGTAGGTCAATATTAACCTATGATGATCTAACCTCTCCGTTGGCAAAATCTGGCAAACGGGACCTTGCCCCGAGTGCCAATCTATCCTCATCTGGCGGAAGTCGAGATCCCGGAGGAGTTCAAAGTGATTTATCACTACACCTCTTGGTCTGCGTTGCAGCCGGTAGATAGAAGAGGGAAAACTCAAGATATGCGACCATTCTGTTCACCGATAGCTATCCTGGAGATAGAACATTCAACACTTCCAATGCCTTGTTGGAGGATTGGTGGTCCATGATGTTCAGCGGCCTGTGCTGCTGCTTTGCCAGGCAACAGCTTGATCGTGGGGGACCTGGACTTCCTTCAGGCTGCCACAGGCGGAGACCATTATGATGCGCCAGTGGAGGATGCAAGGGTCGCTGCATCCAGGTAAAATCGTGGAACTTCTCGCTGCTTGGGCTGCCTTTCGATATGTTCCCTGTGCAGTAATGCGTACATGACCAGGTACGCTCAGAGATCGAGGGCAAGGTTCCAGGGGAACAAACAGACCCCTCTGCGTCGCCATCGAAGTGGAGTACACTACACTCAATTACACTACGCCACACTACACTACACTACATTCCACTACATTACAGTTCACTACACTAACTACAACTACAACTACAACTACAACTACAACTACGCTAGTACTACATTTACACTGCGCTAAACTACACTACGCTACTTACACTAACTACACTACACTACACTCCACTACACTACACTACACGACACTGAATGACACTGCACTACATCTACAGTTGCAACTACAACTGCAACTGCAGCTGCGACTACACTACATTACATTACACTACGCTAATGACATTACACTACATTACACTACACTATACTGCACTGCACTGCACTACACTACAACTACAACTACACTACACTACACTAATTACATTGCACTACCCTGCGCTACACTACAACTACAACTACAACCACAACTACACTACACTACACTAATTGCATTACACTACACTACACTACGCTACACCACACGACACCACACCACACCACACTACACCCAATTACACTACACTACACTACCCTACCCCAGATGCATTGCATTACATTACATTACACTACACTCATTACACCACCACAAATGCAACTGCAACTACACTACACTAATTGCACTACACCACACCTGCAACTCCACCACACTACAACTACGACTACAGCTGCACTACACCACACTACATCCAGCAGTTGTGGGTGAGGTGACCGACCAGGTGACCACTGCAACCATTGCAGCCACTCCAAAAAACACAGCTCCAACCACCTTGCGGTCCATCAGTGGATTCGCTCTGCCATCCGTGATTCACAGCAACCAATCTCTCCTATAGGTTTCCTATTTTTGAAACTTCCGCCACCGCCTTGTGCGGCGCTACTGGTGGTTATCCATTATTAAACTATGATCAATCACTATTGACAATTAATTCGATATCACTTATCAAGCACCGCAGACCATTATTAAGCGCTACTGTAGTAACCATTATTTTTATGAAAAACAAACCATTACTGTATGTATGTACACATATACACCATTAAACTAACCATTGCTGTATGTATATATTTATATAGATATACATACGTACACATCGTCTCTGATTTATCAAACGGTACGGCGGCGCCCGGTACTTTTTTTCTGTGAGTTGCATGGAGGCTGGGTGTGTTGGACGCTGCCATCAAAGCCATGGAGGCGGGGTTCACGAGGAAAACGGTCGTTTCACGGATCTACCAAACAGTGTGGGGGCAGTAAAAGGACAGTGTGTTATAATGTTGATGATGATGATGATGATGATGATGGGCCATGCCTTCGAGTTCCCTGAATCCACCAGTTGTTCCCATCAACTCAGATTTTGGGGATTTAGGTGGATTTAGGTGGTATCATGAGATATTATGGAATATGATGATGCATCCTCTGGTGATTTAACAGTGGATGTCCCAAATTCCCAGCGCTTGGCGCTTTGGCTCAGTTCATTGGTAGATATCCTAAGTTACGACTGTTATATATATATATATATTATATATATATGTATTATTCATATACAATATGCTCAAATATTATAAATATATTTAGGTACATATATATATATAGGATATATTTTACGGCTAAAAGATGCCAAGACGGCCGGAAATGGTTTTCGATTTAAGGGAACTATGTAACAAATAAAACTATGATTTTGTAAGCAATTTCAGCTACTCAACCAATTTGGTGTCATTTTACATCATCCCCAGTAGTAGACCCCCATTGGGGATGGTATATTGATAGAAATTGCAGCTTGTGTTGGCACGTGTGAATTTTGTGATTCCCCACCTGCAGGTGAGGGTTGTTAGATTTTATCACAGTTGTTCTCCTCCTCCTCGGCTAGCTATCCTCCTGCTCCTCCTGCTCCTCCTGCTCCTCCTCCGCCAGCATCTCCTCTACCACCTCTGCCTCCACTTCCACGTCCACTGTTGCCTTGCCAACTCTTCGCCAAGCTCTTCGCCAACGTCCGAGCTCAGTGTGCACCGCTGGACCTCAACCTGGGACCTTCCCAGCTCAGTGG
>Ga0126342_10001660_pt1:2500-30000 | contig 32221 bp, 30 predicted proteins | sample Cyp1metagenome_FD_92528 | JGI IMG/M metagenome (GOLD analysis project Ga0126342, IMG submission 92528) | Coral microbial communities from Lord Howe Island, Old Settlement Bay, Australia - Cyphastrea 1 metagenome | ecosystem: Host-associated > Invertebrates > Cnidaria > Coral ...
ATTGTCAAGTATGGCGCATGCAGGGTGCGATTCACAGCCCTGCATGGCCTTGGCTCTTGACCTAGGTCTCTGCAGCACAGAAAACTGAGACTGATCTGGATGTGATGAATTTCGTTGTGAGAAAGTAATTGTGTGTGTGAGAGAGAGCCTCCCGAATCTTTGCTTTTGCCGGGAAACTCAGTGATTGCCAGTTCGTCGTCTTGGCTAAGGCCAGCTGGCCAATGATCAGTCTCCCCACTTTCAGGCACAAGGGGACGGAGAATCTGAAGTGTCAAATCATGTCTAGTGACAGCACATCTCTGCCAGTATCAAATGCCATGATATTCACGCCTGCATGTTGTTAGGAAACATCTCACCTGCAAGTCATGCCGGTTTTGACCCGGAAGATGGACGACCAGGTGTGAGAGTTCTGCGATACTATGCAACTGTGCGGGAATCATTTCCATTCATTTCCGACGATCCAAACTCTCTGACGGAGGTAGATCACGTTGCTGCTATGGCAATGTCTGCCTTCGTGTCCTTTGGCGAGGAGAGTCTTAGAAGATAGAGTAAAATTTAGAAGCTCCTGCAATACTGCGAAATCTGCGAATTGCTCGTGTGTTGGCTTTCTCTGGTTTTCCAGGCAATTCATGGTAATTCACTGTGCATACTTTTCAGCAGTGTAGCACTTTGGAGGTACCAAGCGAGGCTCTCAAAAGTTGTTTAGCCGATAGTCGACTCAACCAGGTACAACATATTATTGTAGTTCAGAATCTTAGAACCTAAATGAGCAAGATATTTCAGTGCATGCGGCTGCCTTGTGATTTGAACAACTTCAGGAGCTGGACAACTCATTGATGGCTGGGTGCGCACTTGGAGCTGCAAGATGTTCCAAGTTGGATCGAATGAATCATTTGTCAAATTCGAGATCAATGCCAGCTGACAGGCAGCGGATAAGGTAGGCCAGAGGCAGCCCACGCAGCAAAGGAAATGTATCGATAGACTACGTATAGACATGAGGTGTACGCGAGAAGGCGTTGCCAACCGCACTAGCGTAGGCAGAAGTAGTTCCCACAACTTGAGTTGACACGGTAAGGGCCACACATGTCCAGTGAGTTGTGACCTCAGCTTGTAGCTTCATGACTCCTGGAGGGGAAAACAACGACATGAAACGGACAAATGCCGCGCAAGCCAACCACCCTAGCAGACGACTCTCATGAGATGCAGGAAGAGCAACCATTCTACTCTTGTCAGGCTCAGAATGATGAGTCCAGACTTGTTGCATTCTCGTCATTCCCACAGGTTCGTCTGACACATGATGGAGCTCATGAACGTTTGTACAGCTGACGTTGTCACCAAGCTGGATTCTAGATCGTGCAATGGCATATCCGGTGCAGTGGCGGCCGGCTGGTGCTGCTCAGGAGCGGGGACAGGAGTAGGACCTCCATCATCTCCATCATCTTTGAAACTTGTTCAACCATGTTCAACCAACCCAGTCAAGTTCTGGGAATCTTTGTCTCACCTGCCAGGCGTTCCTAAATCCAAGACCGCACGCTGCGCACGCTGCGCACGCTGCGCACTCTGCGCATGTTCATGTTCCACATCCGCATCCGGGGCATCCAGGCCATCCTCATTTGGGTCAGACTATGCCCGGCACCATGCCTGGGCAAACCATACCTGGGCAGATGCCGGGCCTGGCTCAACGACCATCAAGGCCTGTTCCACAACCTGCACCGCAGCCTGCGCCGCATCCTGCTGCATTCCAAACGCAGCCATCGCAGCATCATCCGCCACAGTTGGTGCCGCAGCCTGCGCCACAACTCGCTCCAGCATCTGGGGGTGTGGCACCAAGGACTCAGAGTGTGCACTGCAATCTTATAATTCTTGTGTAATTTGGACACTCGAACAAAGACAGTTGTGGAAGTTACAGATGTTTGTGTCCTGGAAAGTCTCTCTTCGGAAAATCTGCAGGACTTTAGCATCTTTGGACCCTGCCACAGCATCTCGGAATCCTTGTCATGGTATCAGTGCAGCCGTTCGAATGCCGCTGGTGCCGCAGCAAGGAGTACCGCAACTTGGCGATGAAAGATAACAAGCATTCTTGAACTGTCCAACTAGTTTTTGCAATGTAGCATGTCACACCCAAACACGGCAATGACAAGTGGTCCCTTTCGCTTTCAACTGTGAGATTCCGCGAACTTCAGTTTCTAGACAGCTGGAGATTCCGGCTGGGCCTGCGCCCTCTGAAGGCCACCAATCTTGGCTTCGCAGGTGTCGAGGCTGGGCACATCCACACAGCTTGGGGCACTTGAAATTGCGTGAAATATCAATGATTCACTTGATTCACTGTGATTTACTTGAAATCCTTGCAGGCCAGTGGCAGTGCAAATGGCAAAGCTGCCCAGCCAGGTGCCTTTGCAGATGTTGCCTTCAAGCATTGCCAGATTCTCATGCTCTTTGCATCTCTTTTTGTGGGATGCTTGAAGCATTTGAAGCAAATAGTTTTGTTTCTCAGTCAAAACAGCATTCCCATCCTGGAGGCCAAGCTAGATACGCCTCTTGGCTTAAAGTGGATGGAGAAGTTTTTAGACGTGACAGACCTTGGAGTCACCTGCAACCTGGCAACAATGCAGACTTGAGAGAGTACCCATCAGAGAAGTTTCAAAGCTGGAACCGCATCATGCGACGTCAAAGTTGTTGGAAACTTCTTGCTCCGTTTACAAGTTTGAAAAATACGTGCTTACTTCAATTTGGCAAAAAAATGTCATTGCGCCGGCATGAGCTTCGGGCTACTGTACAAGTTGGTTTGCATTGCGTGCAAGGCTGACTAGCACGACTCGAACACGAGTGCTGCAGGAATCACGGGACACAGCGCCGTCAAGAGGGAAGCTGTTTGTGAAATCGTGTAATTAAAGTTGCTTATGTTACATTACTGTTACATCGATTGTCTTGAAGATTTGGACTTGGACATTGCAAGAAGAAGAGTGCTGTATCAAGGATAGTGTCGGAAACAATGTGGCTTTTGTGGTGTGAAGTCGCCATCAAACTGACAATGCTGTAGACTCCACATCAGAACCGCCCACTCTGGGTGCAGGATGCGATTTTGTGTTTAGATACGTTTCCTGGCAATCTGTAATCTCAAATCTTCAGTCCACGAGACGAACAGAATATATATATTATATATATACACACACATGTTCAGAGTCCCTTATTAGCACAGATACTTTGATTGGTCGGAATTGTATTATGTGTTTCGCAGAAACACATCTCAGATGGTACCCCACCCAACACGCACTATGACCACAAAAGGACTCGCAATTTACGGGGCTCCGAGTCTTTACTGAAAAGATTGCCCCCTATATCTACAGTAACGTTGAATACACGCTTTTACCTTTTTCCATCTTTTCTGATATAACTTCTCCGCAACAATTTGGTACTTTGTTCAGGATGTTTCGCAGCTTTCTGCCCTCTCTATAGAACAGCAACTTGAAAGCATTTCGTGATCTGCAGCGGCATTCAATCCGCTTGATTTGATTGCCTCCGAAGTATCTTTGCAAAACACAATGCTTTCTGAGAGAAACAACTCGTGTACAGTACTGTGCCAAGACAAGGCTCGTGCAACTTTGCCATTCATTGCATCGGCAGTGCGAAGCCAACAAGTGCCTTGGCTATGAACTCTTATGAACTCTGGCAAGGTAGCTGGTCGTTCTCCGGTTCAAACCGTTCAAACCACGATTTTTTCAATTTCCAATCTGACTTGCTGCCAGTGTGAGTTTATCTCATTTACATTCATTTACTGGCTTGGGCTGAGCCTTGGAGGCAGATACTTGCAGAGCACGTGAAGGAGCAAGGCTCACTTGTTCAAATGTGTTGGTCAATGATCCGCCCAGGAATGATCTTCACAATCAGAATCAAGCTCGTCATTTGTTGGAGACCCCAACGAAAAAGTGCATCCCTCATCGATTGTGATACAGTCTTGACAATTTTGTGCCAGGCAAACTCTTGAAGGAGCGAGAGGTCCTTCGCAGCCGGAAAGCAGATCTGGAAAGAACGTTAGAAGGCACGGAGGGTTGCGTGCCATGCAAGGTACAAGAGAAAGTACAACGTTGATCTCCTTAGATTCATGATCAAAATGGTACGAGAAATGAGTGTTGCATGTGTTGGGCACGCATCATTCTGTACTGTGGCAAGGTCCAGATACCCTTTCGTCTTCTGCAGCCCGGCTCCCTGAAATATCTGTCCAGACACCCGTCCTTGTTTCAGCTGGGTGTGCCCCACAAGCTTTCCCTTTGACAGCACCAGATCGAGTGGCGCAAGAAGCTGCAGAGGAAGCCGCAAAGCAAGCTGCAAGTGCAGAGAACACGCTGGCACAGACCCAGGGAGCTGAGGGGGCTGAAACGGCCGTTGGCACTGCACCAGTGGAGCAAAGCCTGCCAGGTGATCAGCTTGGGGTTCCGAAAGCAGGTAGCGAGCAGATGCCAGTGACTGAAGTGAGCTCAGAGAAGGTTGAAAACGTGACCTTGGCCAGTCCTGCTCCATTCTCCACAACAGGGAATCCAGAAACCGCCTGTTCACCAGATGGAAGCAAAGCAGCCATTGGGACTACAACTTCTCAGGCAGTGCCGGAAGAGATTTCATTGGCAAGCCCCATTCGACCAGCCCTACAGACTTTGCAGAATTTGGCTGTCTCCCTGGGCAGTCCAAAGCTGGAGAATGCGGTACCTGAGATCGTGACACTGGCAAGCCCCATGCAAGAAGCATACCATGGGTACAGCGCTTACAATCTCGGAGTAAAGTCGCCTGCTCCGGCTGAAGTGCCATTGCAACCCGATGTTGCTTCTGGACGACCTCTCATGAGTCCAGGGTCACCACTAGTGGCAAAGGTTTCTCGCTAATTTTGAGCAAAGCTTTCAGCCTATTTTGGGCTTGTACTTAAAGAGGTTATAGGGAGCACGCCAAGTACCCAAAACTTTGCCCTTTTGTTCGGCATCTTCCAATGCATTTCCTGAGATACCTTACATCTCCTGCTTTAGTGCTAAATGTGAATCTCCCGTCCGCGTTTTTCCTGTTTGCACGCACGTCCTGTGATTTTTTGTATTTAACCTATAACACATCTAAACATGTTGCAACGTGGGCATGAATCTCCAAGCAACTTGGCCTGTCCAAGGTTACCGACACGACTTCTCCCGAGACTCTGTCGGCCACCACACTTGTGGCTGGTACACCTCCAGATGCCAGGAAGGTTCGCTGGACAGCTTCAGATGTCATTTAGATGCCATTTAGGATTTAGGATGATGTTCATTTGCACCGTAGATTTACTTTGAATCAGCTTCGAGGTAAACGGTGTCCCATGCAGTGGTGATGCAGCAGCAGGTGTAGGTGCAGCGAAAGGGAAACGGGATCCAGGGACGCCTCTAAGGAACAAAGGTCGACATAAGGCATGAAAAGGGATCAATTGCTTATACACTATTATACGCTGATATGATACTTGCATCCCAAGTCAAAACTGAGCAGTGACCAAAATCCTTGTTGATTAGTTATTGGGGTTCACACTACCTGGTTTATTGGATGTGACTATGACCAATTATGATTCGAAACCTGTATCAACCAGCGAGTATAATTGGATTACAGAGAGTTTTGAACACTGCGAAGTATTTTGCAATCACTGCAGTACAGATCTGACTGCAAATCCTGGTGACACTCTAAGCAACAATTTTCAGGTGCCAAGTCCGAGCAGGATCCGCAGGATCCGCAGGATCCCATCAAGGCCTGTAATTTCATCGTGCGCCTTCGACGCCTTGAATTTGTAGCGCTCACGAGCAATGAGAACCTGTCGAGTTTGTGGAGTCTTTGTGGAGTCTTTGTGGAGTCTTTGTGTCCATAAACACACCTTGACTGCCGTTACTTGTTTTGAGCATTTCGTGCTAGGTGCCTTCGCCCTCCTACGGCAGCCTTGATGGAAGCAGTGCTGGTTTCCTCAGATCTTTGCAAATTGCCTTCACTTCAGTCCTACGTGCATGGTGACGTCAGATCTTTGCTCACTATGTTTCTGTTCAGGTGCTGCCAGATTGTGAGACGATGGGACAAGAGAAATTGCTCGAGGCAATGACAGACCCCTGGCACAGTAGTCAAGAAAACATTAGAGCTGGATAGGCTTTCATGGACCTAGATAAAGTAAATGTGAGCATGCAAATCTTATATTTTTACATTATGTATGCAGACATATCCACATGTACACGATGCAGAGTATATTTGTTCAATACCGATACTAGCACATATATTTGTATATGTAGGTGTATATATATATATAATGTTTGTGTGCGTAGGAAACACATTTCTTTCATAGGGCTACGCTACTTCCTTCACATGTTGTGAGAGTCGCAAGATTTGCTTGTGATTCTCACTGTTGGTATGTCTCTGAAGGCCAAGCAGCTTGCCCTGAGCACGCCAGAAGAATTGATGGCTCGGGTTGAAGATGCCAGCATCAGACTCACCTGGTTTTTTGACGAGGACATCACCAATGCATTGTGGCAGAAGAACATGAAGTATCTTGAAGTACTATGAACTGCTGGTGGGATGATGTAGGGCAGTGAGAGAATATCAATCGGGGCAGGGAGACCATCTCGCTGTTGATGTTCTTCGGGTGTGTCACCAGGAGATGCTGGAGCAGCTTGCCTCTGGACCAGCAGAGCTGTCCTTTCAAATCCGCCAGCAATCGGAGGGCGTTGGAGGCCGGGTTCTGTAAGGAAAGAGTCGCTCGGTTGGACTTGCGGACTGTCGCTGTTGGGGTCCATTGTCGCGACACTTGCTAGAGCATAATCGACGCAGTAGAGGAAATTTTAGAGCAAAGTCTCTTGATTATTGATTCAAATGAATTCGTAGGTTTCCATATGTTTCCACATGTGTTTCCCATCTGCTGATTTGGTCTTATGTTAGGCCGCTTGCGGATAAGGGAGCACTCCTGTGCGGCCGTTTACGCAGCAAAGGATGGTGCAGTGCAGGCCAGGTGAAGATTGAAGTCAAACAGTTGCTCCATCATTTTCCATCACTTGACGTGTGGGGGGTCTCGTAGCCTCTGTGCTCCTGTGACAGGAGCAGAGCTTCTTGGTTGAGGGCTGTGCTCCTGGACGACCATACACGTTTAGCATTTGCTGTCGCTTGCAGTGGGGACACCAAGATTTGATGCAAAACGCATCAAAGGGCAATATTGTATGTAGGGAATGGGGGTGAGCTTGGCCTAGAAGATGCCAAAGAGAATCGAACCAGAATGCAAAAGAGTTTGACAGGAGAAGGTCCATTCAAACCACGAGAGTTTTCAAACCAAGTGTGAGGCATGGGAAGCAAAAGAATGAAAGATTCTTCCAAAAAGTTCCAAAAAGCAAAGGGGGATCAAACCGTGAATGTTGCTTTCACAGGTTGCCTGGTGCAGAGCAGCAGGTGTCTGAGTTTTGCGAAGCGGTCACTGCCTGCGTGCCAGGCAGGGTTGGAACTACCTGCGTTCTCGTGCACGCTGCGCACGCTCATTCATCATTCTTTGCTTCTCCGAGCCCTCAAACCCCTGCCCACTTGATTCCCACTTGGTCACCACTCACATGCAGACTGCTGAATCGAGTGTGGAATCATGTTTTGTGCTTCAATCCGGAACCCTCAGAAAGTTTTGTGAAATGCCTTCAGCCTACTTCTAAAGAATTTTAAACAAATAAAAAAAGCGAAAACCAATCCCAAAAAAAAGCAAAACCCAATCCAAACCTCAATTAGAAAAAAGCAAAAAAAATGCAAAAAAAGCAAACTCCAATCCAAACCTCAATTAGAAAAAAGCAAAAAAAAAAGCAAAAAAAAAACAAAACCAAAAGCAAAAAAAACAAACTATTTGTTTTCACATTTTTTTCGCTTTTTTTTTGCTTTGTTTTTGCTTTTTTTGGCTGTGTTTTTGCTTTTTTTTTTCCGCCTTTGTTTTCGCATTTTTTTTCGTTTTTTTCTGTCTCAGGTGACCTGATGACCGGGACCTTCGAAAATGTAAGAAACTCGTGGAACAAAGCGAAAAAAAAAGCGAAAAAAAAGCGAAAAAAAGCGGAAAAAAAGCGAAAAAAACAGCGAAAAAAAAGCGAAAAAAAAGCGAAAACAAAGCGAAAAAAAAGCGAAAAAAAAGCGAAAAACAGTGAACACAAATAGTTTGCTTTTTTTTTGCTTTTTGTTGCTTTTTTTTTGCTTTTGGTTTTGCTTTTTTTTTTTTTCTTTTTTCTAATTGAGGTTTGGATTGGGTTTTGCTTTTTTTTGGGATTGGTTTTCGCTTTTTTTAGTTCAATTTATTTTTCTATCGTTTTATAGAAGTTGCCTGTAAGCCTGGAATATTGATGGAATGATATCTGACACAATTGCAATTGCTTTGTTCGTTGTTTTGATTGATCCAATAAGTCTGCCGCCTGTTGGCCTTCTGCCCCGCTCGCCTAGCCACGACGCCTGGGAACAAAGCACCTGCGTCACTCTGCTCCACGGCTGCTTCTGTGGAAACGAAGGGTTGCCTGGCAAGGTGTTGGGTGAAAATGTCCAGTGACCAGTGTATGCTCGCAAATCGAACGTTGGGGAAGTTCCTCTGAGCCAATATCACTCAGTCTTCACATTAAAATAGATTGTCATCCTTGATCATCCTTGCATAACTGAGGGACACTGGAAGAACCAAGTGTAGCTGCAGCGACGGTACCAGTGGTAGCAGTCGCAGCACAACCAGTGCAACCAGTGGCAGCTGTCCAACCGGTGCAACCGGTGCAATTGGCCCCGGTGCAACCAGTACTGGCTGAACAAGCAGTGGCTGAAGCAGTTCCACCAATTTCACCACTTCCACCTGTGCAAGCAGTACCAGCTGTGCAAATGATCCAGGACAGTTGCATAGCATGGACGTTTTGCACATGTTTGTGTAGCATTCCGGCAAAACCTTCATGGTGTCAATGTGCTTTTGCGCAAAACAGGATGGACAAAGGTCAGAGATTGTGGAAGTTGCATAGCAAATGTGGTTCGGAAGTGAAGATTGTACAACAATACTGGAACCGATCTTAAATTAGTCACATCTCGCAGGCTCCTGAACTTCCAGTTGAAGGGAGTTGCATTGTGCCGAAGGTGGCAGAGGTGGATGCAGCTTTTGTGATCAGCTGCCAGTAGCGGGACGTGCTTTGCGTTTGCCGAGCAGTTGGTTCCTCCTGGGGACCTTGATGTTCCTTCAGATTTTTTTTTTCTAACTCTGGTATGGCAAAACGTGGCAAAGCATCGCAATTCCAGTTCCAGTCCACTTGCACCACTTTCCATCATTTGTTTGGACATCTTCGATTTGGATCGAACACCTTCAGACCTTTGACATCCAGGCGGCTCCACCTGTAGAAAGCAAGCTCGGCCCCGAGGCGAATCATGGTCGGAAAGGAACCACATGGAACCAACCATCTTTGAATGATGAGAGCGTGATTCTACTTGCTGTTCTTGAGAGCGTCCAATGTCTTGCAGGCATGCGGCCAATTCTTACCTGACGATGGCTGCCATTTGCGCAAATGGCTGCAGGTGCTTCTGTTTTGATTAGTACGCGTAACACTTGGAGGAGACAACAAGAAGTGTTGAACGCTTTTCAAGTATGTTTAAATTACAACACACCCTCGTGCACCAGTCAGTTGAGAGGTCAGCGACTTCGAAGTCGTACATAATTGCCTCAGTGATCCATAGTGTATAGAGTGGTTTGGTTTGGCGGCATTGAGGATCACAAAGACTCTGAGCTCAACCGGGCGCAGTCAAGGCCAGAAGGAACCTTAAGTGTACCACAAAAGCCCGAGCCAGAGGGCGCAAATTTTCAAATAGAAGGGGTTTCAGGGTAAAGTGGATGCGTGCTGATTTTGACACTTCATGACCTTCCTGTCATTTCTACTTTCCAGTGGCTTTCCCTTCCTGCCTACCTGGCGCTGCTTTAAGAGCACATGGCATCTTTCCTCTCTCTTTCTCTGCCTTTCCCACGTGTAGCAAAACCAAACCAGTCTTCTTGATGCATGTCAATGTGCGAAACATGCAGTTTCTGTGTGTTTTGTGATGGTGCCTTTGCACATCGTATTCCATCCTTGTTTTGGATGCGCTCACCTGTGTAGCTAGCCTCACTGGCTTCTCGCCCATTGAAGCTGCGTTCAGGTTCCTAAGTCTCTGTTTGATTTTCAAGTTTTGTGCTGCAGAAGTGTCTTTTCGTGTCACAAAAGAAGAGAGGACTGTCTTGAAGTCAAGCACTTTTGCGCATGAGGGCACATGTGTGGAAGGTTTGTCATGTAGAATACGGAACTATCAAAACATACTGCTAAGACTTGGATGGATCAGTAGGTGATAGCAAACAGAACAGAACTCGCCACCTATCGGATGGTCGTATTCCAGGGCCGCGGAATTGACAAATGGAAAGGTGCCGCAGGCAGAGGCAGTGTGCTTGTGTCCACTGGGTAAAAGTCATGTATGTCAGTAAATCATTCTTGAGAAAGGCAAATACTCCAAGAAAGGGGTCAATTTGGACCCCAAAGTGTTGCTGAACAGAGTCTTCTTCGTTGTGTTTGGAGTCCTTCAATTGTGACACAGCTGTCTTGGCCGACTTCCAGGTCAGACAAGCTTCAGAAGATCAGAGCTTTTTGAGGCCAGCTGCTTAGCTCGGACTGAGATGTGAGTTTCAACAGTTTTCAGCAGCTCTCAATTTCAGGACCTCAGGAACTTCATTTCATCATCATTTTGAAGCTACATCATCATACTGAACTAAACCTTATACAACCCAGTTCCTCTCCCAGGATATTGACATGACAGGCAGTGGCTTCAGAGCCGGCGGCAAGCTCCTAATTCCAGTTCTACAGGTGCTGACTGTGGTGTGCGGGGATGTGCGGGGTATTGTGGATTGCAAGTCTTCGTCAATCATGATGGCTTTGAAAGACGTATTCTCCTTGTACCTACCACAACAACTCAGCAAGAAGAGCCAAAGATCTGTCGGTAATGAACCCCAGATAGTCGAATGACTACGGCAGAGTCTTTCGTCCAGTTTTTGTGTGCTGTCTTCGGTGCATGTGTGGCCCTGCCACACCTTTTGACCTCAGGAGGCCAAGTAGCAGCAAGGACACTTCCTGGCTGACAACTGATCGACACTGCCTGGCTGTTTTGCGGTTTTTAGCTCCAGGGATATGCCCTCATCATCGGTTTGTTCTTTTTAGTATTTTGTTCTACTGCTTTTTTTGCAAAAAATCTGTCCGACTGTGGTGTTGTCTCTGTTCCAGCTTGAGACGCGCATGACCTTCACATGACCTTCCAGGATCCCTGCCACCGAGATAGATGTGACGCGAATCACAGAGCAAGATGTCAGGCTACAATCGAACCCAGCAGGTGCAGTGCCAGGTACACTTGGGTTCGATTGTTTGCGCTGTGCCTGCGGCATTCCAAACCCACTGTTTTGCTTGACAGTTTAAAACTGAAACTGGTCAAGACTTGAATCGATTTCTGGCATGTTTTCAAACGCCGTGGCAGTGGCAGGTCATTTGGGCTTTGTAGACATTCACAGCCTGACTCGCTGCAAAGGCTCAGGCTGAGGTATCAGTCAGCTAGGTTTCACACAATTTCAAAAATAGACAAATATAACATGGCGAAGATATACATCAGGATGGCAATCGCAATTTTGTTGGGTCTGGGTTGCACAACGACCGCAAAGACGATCGAGTACTTCCTGGAAGCCAACTACTTTAGGGTCAATCCTGATTGCAGCGGCCCAGTCTGGGTGCAAGGCATCAATGGTATGCTTCCTGGTCCAGAAATTCGCGTCAAGCGTTATGACAGGCTGCAAGTGACTCTGGTGAACCGCTTGCCAACAGAAAAGCTGGCAATTCACTGGCACGGCTTCAGGCAGCAAGGCTCCCAAGAATATGATGGGGCTTTGAGCATCACAATGTGTGGTGTTGAACCTGGGACTTCTTTCACCTACGATTTTATAGTTGATGAGCCACCTGGCAGCTACCACTATGGACATGCTGCTCCAGGCCATTTAGCTGCTCGAGGTCTATTTGGACCTTTGATCGTCGAGGATGATATAGAGCCGAATCGGACCTATGATTCCTATGATAGAGATGTTACGATCAGTTTGTTTGACTGGTGGCCAGAAAGCATGAAACAGTTGGACATGAAACGGCAAGCGTATCTTTCACGGCCCGACACACAATCGCCACAAGGTAACAATGTTGGCCTGAGGGAGTTTCACAATATTCTGATCAACGGGAAAGGGGTCTTCAATGCTTTTGGTCCTGACTTTGGAACCAGCAACTGCACTGACGTGGAAGATTTGTTTCAGGTTGTTGGGACATCTGGTGAGATCCTGCGTTTGCGAGTGATGAATTTGGGTGCTGTTTATGCCCTGCGCTTCCGTATCGATGGTCATCGCATCCAGATCATTCAGGCAGATGGCGTTGATATCGTGCCATACATCACAGATGCTGTGACGATGGGTACTGGAGAAAGGTTCGACGTTTTGGTCTCGATGGACCAGAACCCAGGTAGCTACTGGATTCGTGCTGAAACCCTTGAAGGGAATGGAGTTCGTCATGGACAACTGGCGGTTCTGCGGTACGAAGGAACCCTGGAAAATGTGGAGCCAAGCCTGGGTTTTGCTCGGATTCACAACATTGGGGATACCTCATTGATGACACTCAACTGTGTTGATCAAGAGCCCATTTCTTGGAGGTGCAGACCGCTTACAGATTTGCGCAGACCTTCAAACTCTACATTGAATGAGTCTGAGCTTGGAGCAAGCCACAGCTTCCGACAGATTGAAGTCAATGTGCGAAGCTTTAGAGGCAATAGTCCTGGTGAATTCACTCGAGTTGTGGATGGAGGAAACCCATTTGAGGATCAGTTTCAAGGTAGTTATGCTCAATTTCACAGGCCAAATGTACCCTACTCGTACATTGAAGGCCAAAGTGGAGAGCACCCAAATACCCTTTCCGTGAAGCTGTCCCTCGGAGAAACTGTTCGAATTCTCTTGCAGTGGCAAGACAGAGTTGCTCATTCGTGGCACTTGCACGGGCACAAGTTTGTGGTGCTCGGGGTGTTTGCCCCAAATTACGGCACGGACTGCGACCTCCTCTACTGCCGCTCAGAAGCGGCTCGTTGGCTGAACCGGGATGGATTGCCACAGGACCTCTTGGACCCAGAAGTGGCACCAGTCAAGGACACTGTGTTTGTCCCTGCAGGTGGTTGGGCTGTGATTCAGTTTAAGGCCACCAATCCAGGCTGGTGGCTTTTGGGCAGCCAGATGCATCTTCATGAAGGCATGGGGTTGATCCTCATTGAAGGGGAAGATGCGATGCCAGAACGCCTCAAAAATGACACATACTTTGCAGACAGAGGATTTCCCAGCTGTGATGATGAGCTTGGGCATGTGGAACGCAATGGGAAAGGTTTCACTTGTCAATGCTGGCAAGATCCAGACATGAAAATCAACAACATGCCGCTGAATAGCTACACATGTTCAAACCCCTATCTCTGCGAATCACTGACTGAGCTAGATGGCGCCCCTAGCCAAATCGGAAACCGTGCAAGAGACTACGGGCGCACAGCCAGAGTGGGTCTGGCTATTGTGGAGATAATTCTGGCAATGCTGTTGCCAGTCTTGAAGGAGTTCATGCACAGAAGAGCAAGAGAAGGAGCAGATGCATGGAAAGAGGCGACATCCGAGATCCGTTTGGGTGAAGTCGGAGAACAACTTGGCCAATTCTCCCTCGACCTTGATCAAATTGATCAGAAAAGAACAGCTGGCAGCAAGAACGAGATGCTCAGGTCATATTCCACAGCTATGGCCAATCTGGCGGAAGAACAGACAGCACTGGTGCAATACTCGGTACCCATTTCGTTTGAAGCAACGGTGGTGAACAGGGCCTGTACTTTGCATTTGCATGGCGAGTTGCCTGGTGGTAGCGTGTGCTTTGTGATTGGGAGGTGGGGAAGATTGGGGAAGATGGATTAAAGTGGTATGTCAGCAGTCATGAACGTTTGTTTCCAGCCTGTGGATCTCAGGATTTTGTCAACTTTTCAGAACCAATGGTCAATCTCGGCCCTGTTAACCACCAGCTCCTGCAAGCTACCTTAGAATCAGCCAAAGGAGGATATACAATGTCATGTCAAATCCTTGATCCTGAAATACAAGACTAAACAAATGTACATGTAGCTCTCAAACAGCAGTATCTTTGCGCATCGGATGCTTGGGGAATTTGTTGTTTTGCATGACGTATTCCTAAATTTTATATACATTGGAGGTTGTGTTTCGTTTTTGGCAAAATAAGATCTTCCCCCTCCCTCTTTCTCTTTCTCTCTTTTGCTTGTGCACAGGAACTTCAAGCTACCCGTCTCTCGAGAATCCCAAGCTTTTCCAACAGACACCCTAGAGCCAAAGCTTTCTCTCAAGAAGTCTTCTTGAGCGAAGACAGTTCCTATCATTGCAATGCATATAGTAAATCCATATAAATCCATGTAATCCTGACATCTGATGTGGTCACAACAATGTAAATGTATATAATGTGCATATAATGCATATCTATTGTTGAATATTGTTGAACCCTGGGATGTGCTGCAGACTGTATTCTTGACATGTACATCCTGGCTCATGGGCAGCAAAAAAGTGTTCGCAAGCTTTGCAGAACCCGTCTTGGAACTTTCCCCTTGCTACAAAGCTTCCCTGTTACCGTAAATCTCCTAAACTATATGGGACTCTTACAATGCAAACACGCTCGGAAACGAACAGTGCATCCAACAGTGGTACTCTTATTCTGATGTTCTCATGTCTTGGACTTTGCCTAGCACCCCACTTCCGCGGATCTTTCAAAGCTACACCAAGCACTGAATCTGCTAGCCTGCGAGCCATAATTTCAGCTTTTTGAACTATAGCCTGAACTTTCAAATCTCCCGGACTTTTTTTTGGATTTTGGGGAAACCATTTTCATTTATTCACAACATGCGAAAAAATGTAGTGCTTGCACATACATGGACTTGGTGACTGTTGAATCCTCGGAGGCAGGAAGAGACAAATGCGTGGCTGTCGTTCTTTGGTGGCCGGAAGCACCACAATCCTCATCTAACCATTGAGAGTAACCTGGTGTTCAATGGTGTTCCCGCCAGCAAGTGGAGAGCAGATGAGTTGCATCAGCTGAGATGCTTTGTTCAATTGCGAGATGCAGATGTGTGGGGGACGCTGACTGCGTTTCAGGTGCTGGCAACCTCTTTCAATCTTTTGGAGAGCAGCTACGTATTTCCAGAACAACAGCTATTTCAACAAGTTGCCCTAGTGAAATTGTTTCAGCTTGAGGAATACGTTGCCCGGCCCATGGCAGATCTCAGCGACGAGATCCGTTTAAGAATTCAAATTGTGAAGCAGTGCATGTATTCTCGAGGATTGCTGGTCTTAAAAAATCCACTTGCAAATCTGGATCAAAGAGCTGGCAAAGAACTTCTTCGATTGCTATCTTTCTTGGCAGGCTCAACTGGAATGACTGTGATCCTGTCTGGCCTCTCATCCTTCAGTGGCACCGAGGGCTACCCAGCAAGTCACATTCTTTGGGTTCCAGAAGGTATGCCCCCGATCTTTGGCAAACTTTCCACCATTGTGGACTATTGTCGGGATGCTGATGTGCCAGTGCCTATGACAACGAATGCAGTAGCCTGGTGTGCGGACCTTTTGTTAAAGGGAGGCATCAAGTTTTGGCCACGGTCGGCATGCAACAAATCAGACCGCAGAGGTGGCATACATGCGTTGGATGCGTTGAAGCATGCAGATGTTCAACTTCGAAGCCGGAAAAACTGTTTCATGCAATGTTTGGTGCTGTTCCAGAGTGAACTTGCATATGCATTTGAGGAGTCAGTCACAATTTACAAGTTCTTGGAGACTTTTGGAGTTGCGCTTTGCGCAGGTTTAGTTTGGTTCGGAAAGTTTTCTGAAAACACTGAGACCGCCCTGGGTGAAAGTGTTGCTTTCCTTTTCTTCACAACAAATTTGTTCACAATAGCACCGGTTTTTCAAGCATTGGCTGCAAGCCCGATCATGTTGAAGAGGGTTACTGATGACTTTCTCAATGGCTTCTGCAACATCTATGCTTTTGTTCTTGCGAATGTGATGGCAAACCTCATTGCTCGAGCAACCTGGTGTGCCGTTTGGCAAAGTTTGGCCTTTGCCTTTGCAGACGTGGGAGATTCTTGGCTCACGATCTTCCAGATGCATATAGTCATAATGCTCAACTTCCTCGTCATGCATGCAGTGGGCATGATCTTGGGTCTGATCATTCCGAATGCACTGCTGAACACTGTAGTCGGAAACATGTTTGCCCAGATTTGCCTGCTGAGCAATGGCTTCTACACAAAGCTTCCATCCTGGTTGAGGTTTGTGACTGTGGTTTCAGTGCCTCGATATACATTTCGTGCGTTGCTCAAACTGGAGTACAGGTGGTATCACACCTTTACAGTCCATCCAAACCGTGGTGTGCAGCAGTTTGGGTACCCGACAAAATATATCCCAGCTGAGCTGACACTGATGTTTCAGACCATGTTCGAAAGAGAGATGGAAGTGATGCAATCTCCGGTGGAGACATCCGTGTGGATTGAGATTGGCACTTTGGCAGGCATTTGGGCCTTCCTGATTTTTGTTTTTGCTGCCAGCTTGCATCAAAGCCTCTCCATTCAAGAATGCCAGTATCACGATGCAGACATGGAAGCGCAAGTTACTGGAGTTGCTCGCATTACAAACCTACTAAAGGGATTTTCTGGCGATTCTGGGCAAAACAGAGTCAGCACGACCAGTACACCTGAAGACGAAAGTCCACATAGTCCGCGCGAGGTCAGCATTCCAGTGGAAAAACCATCAGAATTGGCTGAAGACACCTTCAGGGAGATCGGAGAAGAAACACACATTTGCATTCACAAAAACGAAGAACGTGGCCCTGAGAAAATCACGACTCGAATTTCTTTGTAAAGGGTTTCATATGGTTTCATGATTTTCATGATTTTCATGGTGACCATGGTGGCCAACAGCTTCTCAAAGAGAGCTCCACCATGCGAATCGAAAGAATCAGGGCCGAAGGCAGAGAAAAGAGCCTTCTGGGCACGCGGCTTCGTGGCCCGACTGGCTTCATGGGTTCAAGGATCATGGTGAGGCACCACTGCAATTTAGGCAGAAGAGAATTGATACCGGAGCTTCAAGATGAACACATTATACAACATTTACATATCTATAGTTTATATGTTTCTATATGTTTATCGAAGGAAGTTTAGAAGCCAAACTTCCGCCAATATGGACAGATGAAAAGCAGAGACGGATTGTGCACGTTGTCAAAATTTGTAGCATTTCCAAAAACGATGGCAGGCGTGGGACATTTGAAGAGGACCTGCAAAGATGCATTTTCCGTGGCAGTCGCAGTATAAGAGACATGTTCATCAGAGCTGCTGGGAGGTCCGGGCGCTGATTTCCTGAGAGGGGTTGCATGTTGGAGCATCAGATCTTCAGGTTTGCTGAGATGATTTTGCGTGACAGGTGCAGCACTTCGTATGACCTGGCATCACTTTTTCGTGCTAGGCGCAGTAGTTTAGACAGATGGAGTGGAAGAATCGCAAAACGCATTGGTACGAGGCCGTCAGCTCTGCACTCAACTTCCCGTTTTTGAAGGACGTCTCGCAGAATTGCTTCGTTTTTGACGTTGTCAAATTAAAAAAATGAGGACGTCTCGCAGAATTGCTTCGTTTTTGACGTTGTCAAGTTCAAAAATTGAGGAAGTCTCGCAGAATTGCTTCGTTTTTGATGTTGTCAAGTTCAAAGATTGAGGAAGTCTCGCATAATTGCTTCGTTTTGGATGTTGCCAAGTTCAAAAATTGAGGCAGTCTCGCAGAATTGCTGCGTTTTCAAGCTTACAGTTAGACAGACAGACAGACAGGCAGACAAACAGATAGATAGATAGATAGATAGACAGATAGACAGATAGACAGATAGACAGATAGACAGATAGACAGATAGACAGATAGACAGATAGACAGACAGACAGACAGACAGACAGATAGATAGATAGATAGATATGCACTTACAACTACAACTACAACTACCACTACACTACACTACATTACACTACTGCTACAACTCCAAATACACTACGCTACATTACACTACACTACACAAATTACATCCAATTACGCTACACTACACCAATTGCACGAACAACAACAACAACAAAAACAACTACAACAACTACAATTACAACTGCACTACACTACACTACACTAATTACACTGCAGCACACTACAACTACAAATACAACTGCAACTACAACCGCACTACATTACACAACGCTACACTACACTGATTACATTGAATTAGGCTACAACTACAACTGCAGCTGCAACTGCAACTACAACTACCACTACATTACACTACACTACACTAATTACACTGCACTACACTACAACTACAGCTACACTACCTTACACTAGACTACACCACACTATACCACACTACACTGCACAACACTACACGACATTACACTGCACTGCGCTACACTAATTACACCACACCACGACTACAACTGAAACTGTGCTTGCGACTACACTAACTGCAACAACGCTACACTACATCCAGCAGTTGTGGTAAGGTGACCACTGCAACCATTGCAACCACTCCAAAAAACACAACTCCAACCACCTGTCGGTCCACCAGTGGATTCGCTCTGCCATCCGTGATTCCCAACAACCAACCTCTCCTATAGGTTTCCTATTTGTGAAACTTCCGCCACCGCCTTGTGTGGCACTACTGTATTATCTAATCATCATGCAACCTTGAAGATTACTGAAGCTCTGCACACGTCAAAAATGCTCCTTTGAGCACCTGCGAGTGCAAAGGTATCAGGCCATGACCATCAACATCCAAAAAAATGTGAATATACAATTTATATATATATGTATATATATATATATATGTATATATATATATGTATATATATATATATGTATATATATATATATATATATATAGATATTCGCATACATATAATACTGCATGTAAAAATCACCATCACAATAAACATATGTATGATGATAATCACCAGAAGCATCACAATCACCATCATTGCACCATATTGCTCTCTACTCGGATCCATCTAATTTTATGTGATAGATGGTGAATAGGTTTGTCTTCTTGTTATACGGAATGCTAGTGCTTGAAGAACTGGTGCCCTTGCGTAGTACCTCTACTGTGACTGGAGCCTATGTGAAGCAATGAAGCATCTCTGACAGGTGATTGGTCGAGATACACAGATGATCCGGCGTCGACCAGGTCTTGGGATCTCAGAATGAAGGTCATAATGGTCATGGTAAGGTGATGGTCCAGTGGTAAGATCAGGATAAGATCATGATGTTTCTCCGAAAGATAGTCCCTGCCAGGCTTCAATCTGCACCTGCACAAGATGTCAGGCAAGCCAAGAGAGAGACAAGGGGAGCTTAAATATTGCCAGTATGGCGTAGCCTGTGCCTTCAGTTCCACTGGTACAGTACGAATTTACTTTTCAGGAGTATGAATGAGACTTTTGTATTCAAAGCACATATCCAAGCATCAGTCGATCACTTTTGCCCTTCCGATTGTCTAGATTGCCAGGCAAGCGCAAATGCATCAGCCGAACTCTCTGGTTCAGGACTTCAGGCTCAGAGCTTCAGAGCTCGGTAGAACAAAATCATTGCTACATCAGAGCTATCAGAGCTTGTAGCTGTAGCTCTTTATCTTTAGATTATTTGAAGATGGGAATCTCAGTTTTTTTTCTGTACCACTTCCAAGCAAGATACAATCCAGTTACCAGGAAAAGACAGGCCCTCCTGCTGGCAAACAAGATGTGTTAACTTTCCTGCTGTTGTTTGGAAGGTCAGGAGGTCGAGGAGGTACACGGTAGATGCACTGAATGCTCACGATACCCTAGAAGGCCCTAGAAGCAATAGAGAGCGCAGCTGGCTCACAATATTTGACTCGAGCCAGGCACAGCTCTTACGCTCCTTTCTCAACCCAAGGAGACTTGAGGCTTTGGGAAACTCATCGGCCGTTCATTCATTGCTGGTTGAGTGTCCTTCTTGGGGTGCATCTGATTTCGCCTACAGGCAACCTGGGAACATGTTGGGTAATGCTCGCTCCAAATCATTTGGAGGCACGGCAAGTCCTACTTTGAATCAAGATAGGAACAAATGCTTTCAGTATCTTCCAGATTCATGAACATGCATGAGCATGCATGATTTTGTTTCTGCTGAAATGGTCCTTTCGTCCCTTTATCTTGGCTGCATCCTTCAACTCCGATCAGCGTCTGGAGGCGTGGAACGGCGACAAACAATGGTGCCAAAGCTGTAACCTGGCAGCAATTCACCTCAATGCTCCGAATGTTTCAGATGTTTCAGCCCTTGTTTGTTCATGGCATCCTGTGGCTTCGCTTTGTTCGGCTCAGGGAATCCAGACATGCAGACTTGAGTCCAGGCCGTGGGCCAGGCGTGAAACACGATTTCATGCTCGGATTTTTCTGAAATCCCAAGAGTCACAGGGAGGGGAATTCACTGTACAAATCTGTACAAACTTTGCCTGTCATCCTCTTTGTAGGCGATGGCATTCGCATCGTGACAGCCATGACTCCCAATGGTTCCTTGGACAACGAAACGATAGACCCTTTGCAACTCTAGGGTACACCCTAGACCTCTGAACCAGTTTTCTACAATTGTCCGTTAATTTGCTGAATTGGCCTTCGCGTCTTTCCTCATCTTTGCAAGATGTTTACAATATTTTTGCCACATTGGCATTGAGGCCATGGTCTGGTGGCCTCACTACCCGCTCACTTGAGCCATGGAGGCAGGGGTAGCCAGGGGCAGCAGAACAGCAGGACCAGCGTTCAGAGCAGCGTTCCATGCTGAGGCTTTTGCGGGGGCACGCCTGTGTCCAGGCAGGGTCTAGACCCAGCCGCCATGGGAAATGCCTGAGGCCGAGATCGCCTGAGTATGTCTTGGTGACCATTGGTGATTGTTTAAATATGTTTAAATGACTCGAACCAACTTGAAATTAATCTGAAGCGAGCTGACCGAGGCGTTGACAACAATCAACAGCCTGCCCCAACCGCATAGCTGGGCACATGGTTGCTCGACTGCAGCCACCCTTCTACACCTGTTTGCTTTCTCTAGGGGAAAACGATGGAACACATGGTCGTCACCAAGTGTTTAAGTCGAGGCTCCTCATGCTACGCATGTTGCGAGCAGCCAGTGTCTGTAGACATGTGGATTTTAAATGATTTGTATATAAATACAACTGTAAGTAAGATATCAGAATAAGCAGGTAGACATAAGATGACAAAAGTATCTCTGCGATCTTCGCTGAGGTCAACAGCTTCAGACGGACGCTTTTCAGACACACGGACTCAATCAGCAGGCGCAGAATCTGAGTCTCTCCGCGTGGTTCTGAACCTTCCAGCGTTTCCATGTAATTCGGGGGAGGCTGCCTGAGTCAGTGCTTGTTTCCTCTGGTTCGATAGGGAGGCATTGTATGAAAGTGTCATAAAGTGCCTTATCGGCAAAAAGTGGAAGAAGCCTTTGCAGTGACAATGCGTAATTCAAGTAGACACTGTTTAAGTTTGTAGTGGGGATTTATCAAGCATTTGAAGGACCAAGGGTCCATGCGTATTCGTAATTCGCAGGCGTTGTTCGGACAGCCTTCCATTGTGGCATCGTCCTTCTTCGGTCCAATCAACGACAATCTCTTCGGTGCTGGCGGCTTGACTACAATAATGCAGCTCTGGCATGGGTATTTTTGAACATCCCGAGGTTGCAAAGAGGAATAGACCATGGTGAAGTTTGGGTTTCCATTTTTAAGTTCAACCCTCTGCGACCAAACTGCGAACTCGTAGTTGCCCAGTATTACAGACATAATTGTTTCTCGCTTTTCAATGCAGAGACATTACGTATTGGCTCGCAAGTGTTGCAGCATCGCTGGCGTTCGGTCAATGCTTGATGGACACGTGAACCTCACGCAGTGGCTGCTGTCACAACGCTTGAGATGCGATCGTGCTGCAGCCTTTGACGGGCTTTGCCCTTTCCGGGCAACACTTGGCCCAGCGCAAAGGCGCTGGTATGCACAGCCAAAGATGCCAGTTTCTCCAGCTCGATGGGCGTTGCTGAGTTTTTCGGATCGCATGTTAGCAAAACTCACAAGGCCAAGCCTGCAAGACTTTGCAGCAATGCACCCTGAGTATGACTTGATGTTTGAAGAGGAGCACCTGTTAGACATTCGAGACTTCCACCCAGCCTGGAACAAATTGGCTTACGCCCGACGCATGCTGATCCTGGGTAGCTATGAAGCTGTTGTATGTTTTGATGACGATATTCTAATAACCGATCCTGTTCAAGACCCCATTGGCAAAGCCATTAGAGAGCACTTTACCTCGCCAGAGAAGTTAATCATAGCATCCCTGGACGAGCAAGTCAGCGCAAGAACCCCCTTCAATACCGGAGTTCTCATTCTGAAGTCGTCGCCAGAGACGCTGATGTTGCTCGATGAGATTTTACAAATAGGACGACAGCTGAGACGGGTCAACGGCCACAGCTGGCTGCCCCGACTCACTGGGCTCTGGGACCAGGATGCTTTTGCTGACTACATCAACTTCAGAGGGAAAGATCGCTTTGTGCTTTTACCTCATGGTGAGTTGCAAACATTTGTTCGCCGTGGCCAACCTTGGCCCTCACTCGACTCTATTTTTGCTCTGCATTTCACAGGACTCTCAGATCTGGAACCTCTACAGAGGGTTGAGTTGGTCAGAGATATCATTCTGCAATTGCAGGCTACAAGTGACTCCAGAGAAATGCGGGGGAGTGCAGAAAACAGCTGCTCCAGCGAAACACGATGGCACCCCCACCACCCAAAACTGAACCAGTTGCTCTTCCACTTTGACTTAGCATGGCTTTCAATCTGAGGTTCATCTGCGTTGGGATCGACTCGCCCATTTAGCCGCTTCCCTTCAGCAGGACCATGGGCAACTTGTTACATACTGTAAGTCTCTCTAACTGTGGCTCAAGCATGAGCATCTTGAAAACCTTAGGCAGATGGCATGTCCGTATGTTCTGTCTCGGTGACGTGAAGATGTGGTACCGTTTGCAATTTGAGCGAAGGACTGCATGGAGGAACAAAACACACAGCGAGAATCCGGCAGGACCTGCTTCTGGCGAAAGACTCTTCAAGCCAGCGGCTGGACCACTGTCTGCATTCCAAGAGGAGGTGCCAAGAAATGCCTTGTCAGTCTTTCATTTGATGCATGTAGAATCAAATGATTCGACTCCAATGCTTCTTGCGACAAAAGACGATCTCAACGTGTGAGTCGCAAAGCACTTCTCCGATGATCTCCGATGTACTTCACCAGGAACCGCGTCAATTTGAGCCACCGCCGCCACCGCGCAGTGCTCCCTCGCTGCAGCACCTTGGACAAACCAAATGCAGGGCGGTTTAAAACCTGGAAACAGCTGATCAGCCACCCCCATCCAAGGTACAATGACGAACCACCCCGACAAGAGCCTGCAATGCCGGCATGGGACGAACCACGACAAGGCATGATTGATCATTCCAATGATATGAGTTGAATCGTGCAGATTCAAGTGATGTATTTGATTCCGTTACAGCTCTAGCCACTTCATTCTTCCGATCTTCATCTTTGCTAGGTTTCGGCGTCACGCAGAACGTTAACCCGTCTGTTCCAGGTTTCAGAAGTCAAGGTTCGACTCTGGGATGTCTGTTTTTTGGAGTCCTCTGAACCACCCAACCTTTTCCTCTGAAACCTCATTGATTTCCCGTGACACTTCAGGTCGCAAGTCTGAACTCAAGGTCAGAATGTCAGACAGCCATTGGGAGAGCCTCCGCTTCTCCCCTGGCAATTTGACTGCAATTGTTTCAAGATTGTCAGATTTGAACATGTTTGACATTTCTGACGACACTCCAGGTGCAAGAGATTCTGGGTAAACACCTTTTCTCTAAGACCTTTTCCAAGGTGATGATTTGGAGTTGCACGGGCAGCAATTTGTATCCCGCCACTTGGATCTTAGATAGAGCTTTATTGAATTAGGCACAAAGACAATGTGTGGGTCAATCAAGAATTCCCAAACTTGTGTAGATGAACATTCCAATGTCTATCCTGTTCACATTTGGAAGATCCACTCAAACGATTGTCTTGACCTACAGCCACGGTCAGAAAGAAAAAGAAAAAGACGCGTGGAGAAACATGGGGGACATCTGGGGTTGATCGGTTTTCATTGAGCTGGGAAACTAAACAATCGCATCCCGACCCGTGCTGGGCCATGCTGGGCCATGCTGGGTGTACTTTGCGTTCGATTGTAAGGCTGTGGCCTCAAGAGTGCTTTTCTGCCTGGCGTCGTGGCGAGACTCAAGCAGATGGCTGCTATCCAGCAAGACTATGTCACTTGATGAAAAACAATGCGCCGCCTCACAAGATTTGACGCCTCATAGGGGTGTGGAAGAATGTGGATTTTCACTGGCAGACAGAAAACTATTCTGAAGGAAAATAATTGCATTGGAAAAGCCAGGCATTCATCGCCGATAATCACTGTAGCTTCTCGGAGTCCAAAAATTCTTGCAGACATCTACGTACGATGAAGGGTGAATTGTGAAGCCCTGAAAAATCCTGGTTGCGTGCAATTCCCGCGATAGGCATCAGTAGTGGGAGGGCCGCACAAGTATAGCTGATGTCGATCCTGGTGGCATTGTTTTGATTTCTTCCTTGTGAAACATTTTTGCTTTCAAGGAGCAGACTCGGGATAATCCTTGGTGCTGAGGCATGTGTGGATATTGTGGACCTGATTTGAGCGGCCAGCTGGAAACATATTTCTGCTGAGCAAACGAGCTCGCAGTTGGAAACCGGGGGTTGCCAGACAATGACAATGCAGGGCCGCATGACACGGTGTTTCCCATGCAGTTCGCCAGACTGTTGACTTAGTCAGGCCAATGGTAGAGTCAAAACAAGAATGCACCAGATGCATTCAGAAAGAAATAAGCGATTCCAAGGACGAAAGAGAGAGAAAGCCACGCTTTGCTTCTCCTACAGCTTGTCCTTCGTCACTGTGACTGTGACCAGTATTTTACATAATCATATCGAATCATATCATACATCCTCCAATGCCCGCACCCTCTTCTAAGAAGTCAACTCTTGGGACAGTCCTTGCTCCTTGTGAAAATGATGGCTTGTGCTCTGATTCCTATGTTAATTCCTATGTATCATCTAGGGCAGTGCCCTGAATCAGAGACCTTGGAACTGCCTCAACAAAGCCGTAAACCAGCGCTGATCTTGAATACTTGGCAGCCCTCTTGGGACGCTGAAACTCTTTATTGTAATTCTGAAAGCGAATTAGAATCTTAGCACTGCCAAGGCCAAGCTTGGTTGCTGGATTTTTAGCCAAATAATAGCAGGGGAAAGCCTTTAAAGCAAGGCGACATGAAGATGGACCAGAGATGACCAGAGTGTCAAAAGCAGAATCCTTGCCCCTTGATTTGGATTCAACTGCTACACAAATAAATCAAGAGCTCAAGCTCCAAATTGGCCGCAACTTTGGAAGCATTGATTTCAGGTATGCAAGACCGCTGATGGAGAAATTGGCGGGGAGCCCAACGGTACTTGCGACACATTCAGGGGCAGACTACTGATGACTCTCGGAATTCACCTTTTGGTTGAAATATGTTGAAATGGATTTTCATCTGTTTCGCTCTGGCTAAATCTGCATCCCCCAATTCTTTCAACGCTGTTTCCCAGGGTCCTTGCTTCCCTAACCCTTCCTGATTGCTTCATAACCTGTCGCGACCTTTCATAAGGTCATGAAACTGAACACCTCTCAGCACAGAGGTGTAGGGCGGCCCAGGAGACAAACCAGTGCATGAAACCTGGCGCTGCTTTCAAACCTTTCATGCAGTTGCCTTCCAGGCACAGATTGGCTCTTTAAGGTTCTGTCGTGTTGTGCAGACAGACGTGACGCATGTCGAATAGTGTTGACCAAACTTACGTGCGACACATCTCCAATGGATTCCAATAGCATAGTAGTGGGCGCGCAACAGATATAAAATGTACAATACACACACACATACACACACATCCAGCACACTTGCAGATCCCGGGAGTTAGAACCCCTTTATTCTTTTGGCCTGTTCTATTAGGAACAATGGTTGTTGTTGACCCTTCATTGTTTCAATGCTTTGCAATACAACCACAGTCCCATACCACTTTGTAGAAGAAGAAGAAGGAACTTGAGAGCAGTCCCATTTGATTCAAACACACACACAGAGTGGACATTCGACGAAGCAATCCTAAGCAGAGGGAACAAGGTGGGCAAAGCAAAAAATACTTATCCAGAAGAGCCTTGAGCTTCCAGTGGGAATCATGAGCAGCAGTTATGGCGCATCCAACACCTCCCGGAGAAGATAGGGGTTTTTACTGACGGAGACGAGCATCGTTTTCATTTTTTGAGAAATCAGGTGAGGGAGGAGGCCATCACTTCAATTGCTGTGATCGCCGGTGTCATGGAGAAGGCCGGGAGAGGCCAAGCACTCCAGTCGTACCAACAGATGACAGATGATGGGCACAGAAAAATCATGAAACAAGATCTGGGTAACGAAGCTCCGGGGAATGTGCTATTTGCATCTACTACTTGCAGGATTTCGTGCAGTACTATGACAGCATCATGCCTATGCTGAAGCAATTTGTGATGACCGCAACAAGCAAGAAGGTGCGGGATGCACTGATGGCCAAGTATTCAGTTGCAGGGGCCTGACATGGAAACGAAACGTCAAGATACGCATGTAGCCCAGCGACCGAGGACCCTTGAGGTATCAGTGACATAATGTGGCAAATTGGGGATGTATTCATTTCTGCTTGAACGGATTCACCGATTCCTGGTCGGGTTTCAATGGTTTCTGATTATTGTATATAACAAAGAGATTGTGCAAGTTCGCACACCAAGTGCCTCGGTTTCATTGCAGGAAAACCGCTTGCGCGGCAAGTCCTTTGAATGCATGTCTTTGTCGGGCACCAAGACAATGGCGCAGCTTCACACTTTCAGCTGACTGATATTTCTTCTGCAGCTTTCTAAAGTCCTTTCATGTACATCAAGATCCTTGGTATGGCAGATTGACTTGCCGCTCCAGTTTGCTATCTCAGACAAAAAGCGAACCTGTCGATAAGGAATATACTTTGAAACCAACCAACTCCCAAACACGTTCAGAGGTATCGGTATTGTCTTAAGAGCCTCAGCGACCACAGCAATGCCTCAGGGGGTTCAATGTATTGTCATACCTAAGACCTAATCCTGGCATTTAAATTCACTTGTCTCATGATCCTGGTGTAAAGAAAGGACCCGTCCATCATTTGCGAATTTCCAGGTTGGGCATTGCAGTCGGAAAGGCAGCTTGGGGACAAGAGCCGAACCCATGTTTTGCAATCAATTCAATGGTGCACTTGGGA
>Ga0126342_10001661_pt1 | contig 32219 bp, 46 predicted proteins | sample Cyp1metagenome_FD_92528 | JGI IMG/M metagenome (GOLD analysis project Ga0126342, IMG submission 92528) | Coral microbial communities from Lord Howe Island, Old Settlement Bay, Australia - Cyphastrea 1 metagenome | ecosystem: Host-associated > Invertebrates > Cnidaria > Coral ...
ACCCCCCCGGGACCCCGGTGGCCCCCTGCATTAAATTTAATTTAGAATTAGAAAGGGAGAGGACAAAGAAAGGAAAAGAGAGAGAAGAAGTTTTACATCTATTCAGATGTTACACACACACACATACACACATACACACAAAGGGTTCTGTATGTGCCCTGGTTGGAAATGCCGTGAACGTCATTTCCTCATAATCTCAGCCTATGCCAACAGGGATGGCACATGCTGCTAATTGTACTGCACATGGCCAGCAACCTACACTTACAACTGAACTGCCTCCCCATGACCCCTTTCCTCACTTCTGGATAGTTCTGTCACCACAACATGTCGCTAGTGGTATCTGAGACCATCTAGGGAAATGAATGGAAATGATCTGAGCATATATGACCTGCTTCCCATGACCAATTCGGTGCCAACAGCTCCAACAGCTCCAACAGCTCCAACATTTCCAAGCATCTGAAAGCATACGCCTATGCGCCATAAGCACGATCATTCCTCGGGTCGCGTGGTGAGGTCAACGAAGGCGTGTCCTGATCGCAAGGCATGTGCAGTGCAGTGGAAAGTGATGCAATAGTCCACGCTTTCCTCAGAAGATCGGTGTTGCTCCTAAGATCCTTCCTGGGGATTTATGTGGATGTATGTGCCACATTGTGCCATCATTTCTTGGAAGACCCATGGCCCATGACTTCGACACATAAAAACACTCGCTTTGACCCTTGATTCCCTTGATCTCCAACTCGGAAACTCGAGAATTTGCTCCGACAAGACATGGCCAGCTGCCACCACGTCCTGGCCTGGCGGCTGCTGATTTTGTAGTACTCCGTGGTGTTGGGTTTGCCCATGTTTAATCCACCTTCAGGGCGAACTGCCGGGGCCTGGCGTCCAGCGGACTTCTGCTTCCCCATTGGGCCGACTAGAAAAGTAAAACACAATGTAGTCATATATAGTCAATGTCAAGCGCGGTCATCAAAATATGATAAAATATGATAAAATATGTAGGTATCCACCCAAAAACAGCTCGGCGAACTCACCTCCGCGCCTCTCCCGACCCCTCGGCCGTGGACTCCTTCTCACACTCCGATGGAGAGTCCCATTCCGGCGCAGTCACCTCCACACGTTGAAACCTGGGCTGGAGCCAGTTGTGGAAGGCCCCTCTCCCCAGTTGATTGTATGCCTGAATTGTACAGGTGAAATGATGATGCCAGAATGGAGAATGTATACTAAAGGATTAAAATTTGAAGTTCTCTGGGATGATCACTCATAGTTGGATAGTTCGAATCCGTGTGAGCTCTGCTTCAGGTGTTATCTCATGTCTTTTATTCACCAGGTAGCAGTGGTTGGAAGTTGCAACCACATGTTTCAAATGTGGAAACCAAAGCTGTCTCCAGCGTCCCAGTGCCTAAGGAAGGGACTCAACTTTGTTGACCTTTACAGGCGTCAGGCTTGAGAATGACGGCGCCCTGGGAGAAAAGTCGGTTGACAGGTCGAATTGATTCGAATTGCAGGTCAAGGTTTGTGAACCCTCTAGACTCTAGAAGTTTCAAAGGAAAGTTGATCAAAATTGGATGACTATGAAATATGGATTGGGATTTCGGCGTACCATGGAGTACCCAAACACAGGATGTTTAGTACAAAAAAATGCCTATCCGGCAGTCCACCTCTGCATCACTGCCTCGCGGGGGGCCAGAGGCAAGACCTTAGTGGCGGATTCACATGGGCTTAGGATCTTTGGCTGGAGGAAATCTTAAAGCTGCTAGATGCTGCGAATGTAAAAAGGAAACCCGGTGGTATTTGTTGGTTGAGCACCTTTTTACTTTTTACACAAAATGCGTGAATGTAATATGACTGACTATGATTGTTTGTTGCGGATGCTTGCAGCGGATATCATGCATTGCAAACAAAAACAATGGCTAGGGGTGGGTCTAAGTTCAGACTCGCAACCCGCAAATGTTGGATATCCCTGGACAAACCATCCCTAAACAAACCATCCCATTTTGTTTTACCTTCCATTAGACAAACATGGCAATAAGAAATTCCACTTGGTGGGAAAGTCATCTACAAATATATAGAGAAGGCCAATTGCCAAATACATTACCGGAGTGTGCCCAATGTTGATTCTATGCTCAACTCGACTTATACGTTTGTTGGTTGCATTCTCAAGGATTCTCCACATTCCGAAAGCGTTGTTGGTCAAATCTCGATTTCTCTCGATTAAACTCCTAGTTTTGCTGCGTAAACTCTAAATTGTTGTTGCTTAAACTCGCACTTTTTGTTGCTTAAAGTCCCACCCAATTCTTGTTGCCTTAGAACCCTAGTCTTGTTCGGCTTTACCATTCTTGTTGGTTAAACCCCTAGTTGTGTTGGAAGTTAAACCCCATTGTTGTTGGTTAAACCCCCATTCTGCAGGCAAAAATAGGTTCATCGCCACGCCACCGATGCGCTCCCACTGCGCGGTGGGGTGGCCACCCCCCCGCGCGCGCCGCGCGTCCCAGTGAGGGCTCGAGGGCGACGGCGGCTGCGGCGGTAGCCGTAGCCGCAGAGCAGTACCTGGGGCCCCCTGAAGGGTGAAAGTTATAGTGCATGGTATCACTTATAATGGCTTTTATGGGGTTGATAGTGGGAGACTAATGAAATCATAGTGGGAGAACAACCGGATAATGACATTTACCAGGTGGGCCCCTCCAATTATGGCCTACTTATTAATCACCAACAACCACCAATAAGAATTTCTTAGCCATCAATTGTTGGGGGCCCCAGGGCCCCCGCAGTTATGTTTTTTTGATCTACAACCATAAACCCTTGTTGTAATAGCTATTATAAACCAACGAGCTATCTATGGGGGCCCACCTTGTACCCTTCACCAATCAAACGCAATGGGAAACCCCCCCACCATCCCCCACCTATAGATGGAGGTTTTTATGGGAAAATATGCGGAAATCATCAAGTTATATAAACGTTAATGGGATGCAATAAAAATGGAGCACATTAGGGGTAGTCATCAGAAAAGCCTTGGACTTGTGCGTGTGCCTTTGACGTAGTGTTTTCCGCAGCTGGTGTGTTAAAATGTGTTAAGCCATTTCTCAAAGTTGGATATACACTACGTACAACTTTTACAAAGAGCAGGCACACTTTGTAACACCCCTCTGGTCGCATTTTTGATGTCTGCCAAGGCGCCCCAAGGCCCAAAGCCCAGTACACCCATGGCCGCGTCTTCTTCGGGGGTGGATGAGGATGGTGCAACAACTCTTCTGCCGCATGCTCGGCCAACACCCTGGCGTCGAGAAAAGGTTGGAACCCCACTGGTGTCATCCTCTACTAAGTTTCTACTAGATACAAAACACTTGCTTTAGATTTACATATATGTAATATATATATATATATATACATAATTATATTATATATATATTATATATATATATATGTACTAGTAAGTATATATGGATGGATCCTCAGAATCGTTCTTTATTTCATTGCTGCCATCGTCTCTAGAAAACCTATGTAGCAGTGCAACTGCGATGTACGTATGGGAAAATGCAAGGTTTGGGGCCCACAGAGTCCGATCATTTCTGGTCCTCCCAATTTTTGGCGCCCAAGTTTGACCCATGCCCAAGTAGCCATCAACTAATCCACCGACCGTTGTGACATCGTGGGAGACTGTCTTCATGTCGAGGCACACCGTCTCATTCACCTCCTTCTCCACTCCTTCGACCAAGCCACGCATCTGCCTGGCTGGTAAGGTATGATTCGGTATGATGGTACTTGTATGAGTCTTGTATGGGTATGGATCAAAAATGGTCAAAACATATCAATTTCTGTTGCCCACTTGCCCCAAAATCCCCAAACTTCACCCCCAGAATGGTCCCATGGCAGCCATGGCAGCCATGGCACCTGGCAGTCTCCTTGGCCGTGGCCATGGCCTCGTCACGCAGCCGTGAGGCCTCGCCTTTCAGTTTCTTCAGCGCCTCCTGCGCCACCACATGGGGTGCCAGGTCATGACCCAGGCGACGCTCCAGCCTGGCGGGGTTGAGAATGGGGGTTAAGGATGGTCCTTAGCTACTATAAATGGTGTCTTAATGGGAAAATAGTCTATAATCGTCTACAAATGGTGAAAATCACCAAAATGATCAAAATGGGAAGCCACGACAAGTCAAAATGGGAATCAAGAGTTCGGTTTTCATGTCGGGAACTGGATTGTCGCAAGCTGGAAGGCTCCCTGTACCACTGACCAACCTTTGCCGAGTCACTCTTCCCTGACAGCCGGAATCTCTGCGACTGCCCCTGCCACCAATGGCACAGCCTGCCAAGAGAAAGTATGGAGTGGCCATGAGTGAGTTCAGCCACTTTATGTTGCTCATGGGCGACAATCATTTAGCTCGGAAAGTCATCCAAACACAGCACGTCCCATCGCTTTATCATTCAAAGCTGGGCCTATTCACAACTGGTTTCCATCACGACTGGACTGCTGGACATAGCATGCAAAAAGGATTGAGAAAAAGTAGATATTTTTGATCAGAGATTCAAAACAATGAAATGAGTCAACTCGGAACTCGATTCCACCATTCATCCCATAGTCAGTGGCATGCCATACCCGCACATTCCCCAGCCTTCAAGACAGTCTTGGCTTCATCTGCGCCCACCTTCACATGTGGCAAGCGCAACTTTGGGCCCCGCACCCGCACGCGCGGCAAATGCGGTAGGCGCGGCAAACGGAAACGACGTTTGTCCTTCACTGCCAGTACAGTGCAGTGCGGTGCAACAGCAGTTGGTTGATGTAGGAATATAGCTTCAAGGACTTGTAGGTGTTTGTGTTCATAGAAACATAGCATGAAAATTTTGGGGACTGAACCTGAGCCCATGGCCCATGTCAAGGTTTAAGTCCTCCTATGGTTGCCAATCAATCTGCCAATCAATCTGCTCAATTTCGGCGGTGGCCATGCGACCCTTATATAACCAGTCCTTGGCTTCATCGAGGTACACCGAATAGCCTCGGCTCGGACTGCTGCTTTTTGAGCAACTGTGGGAATGACAAACGACAACCTGGTAGCTGTGCCATGTAACACTTAGTCCATTGCAGCGAAACTTTAATAAATCCCTTGGTTTGTGGCTTGGTGGAACACTTGTCACACCTTGATTGGTGGACTTGTGTAACATTGTAACATCTTCGCCATGTTGGCTTGGAACTTGGAACCAGCTCTTGTAATCGCCGAGCCACTGAAGTGATCCAGCTGACCGCCTTGTGGCAATGGCGGAGTTTCTGTGAGGGCGACGGCATGGGACAGCAGAGCCTTGGGTGGACCAAAACGTCACGTCTTAGAAGTCTTAGATTGGCCACGGCATGCCACGGTGATATGCTGATATATCATGATATATCGTGAAATTTTAAGCCTTGCCCAAAAAAAGAAAAACACCTGTCATATCTGTGCTGACTTGGAAACTTGTTGGACCTGTGCGGACATTGTGCGACAAATAGTTTCATAGCTTTCTCCCTGAGGCAAGACAGCAGCCCGAAAAAAAAAAGGAGTGTCTGTCAGTCTCCTATCCAACTCTTCACCTCAATTCACATTATTTCAACCTCCAAATTTTGCATTCGTGGAACTGCGCACAGAATTGCAAACGGCATTGTTGTGCAGCACTGCGAGGGCGAAATGACGCTTCGCTATGGCCGAGCGATTTGAGATTCCAACGGATCAACAAAAAAATGACCGTCTCTACCGTTACTGCACAACTGCAGCTTAGTATTTTAAAGCCATGGACCACTGGAGTCCCATGTTTCAGATTGTCACCAGAATGAACTCTCTGGTTTGAGCCGCAGCACAAGTCGTGGATTTCCATTTGGCAAAATGAGGTCTCCAACGCTCCCCCAAACCAGAAATAAAATCTCCAGTGAGGTGAGCCCTAAGTGCCCTGAATTGAAACCCGTCATCTTCCAACAGTCCTCCAGGAAAGAAGTGACGTCATAGTTCACCTGGGAAGTCTGGGAAGTCAGTTGGATCCGACAAACTAAGGGATCTTGGAACTCGCAGATGTTCAACTGGCGCTTTTGGCTGTCTGTCGGTTTAATCCTCTGCACCGTTTCTTTCCTGATGTGGATGAGCTCTGCTGCATTGCTAAGCAACCAGCACCCTTGATGGTGACTTGACACGGCTCCTAGAAACAGCTCAGCTTTCTGTGGCTCAATGTTATGCTTCCCGAAAAAGACAAAAAAACATCAGCATGTCTCTGGAGGGAGAGAGAGAGAGAGAGAGACCATGAAAGCAGTCATGTCAACTCCGGATTAATAAAGCCCTAGGCATCCCTAGGCTGTTTGATTGAGGTATTATAATCTTAGTTGTATATTATCACTACTTGGGCGGGAGGGACCCCTCAATTAATCGACCAGGGTTTATCAATCCAGAATTAGCGTTCCCCTTCCAGCAGTCCATGGCGCCTCTGGGTCTTCTTCCGCCATCAGACCTGTCCGTGCTCGACATTTTAGCGGAGTCTGGTTGAAAGGATGTTTAGGGTTCCATCACACCTGTACTACACCTCTCGTTGATTGAATGTCTGGTACCATGCCTAGAGCTGAAAATCATCGTTCCCAAAAAACCTGGATGGCTTAGAACTCCTTAGAACTAAAAAAAACAAATTTGGTCCCCAGTTGTTTTGGTGCCCCATGCTTCAGCCATATTCATTGAGCCCACCTGTCTCTCCGAGCTCGTGATCCCTGGAGGGAGGTGCCTTGACAGAGCTTGATTCTGGTGATCCAAAGATCACAAGAAAATGTTCTTCATTCATGCTGCATATGCTGATTTCACGCAAAATTCCTCCTAAAATGTGATCCAAGATTTGATATGACACATCAGCTCCACCACAACAGGTACCTTTGCCTGCTCGTTGGCCAGGAGCTTCGGCACCCTATGGCAACGTTGCAAACTGCGTCAAAGCCAACATAAAGAAAAACTTGGAAAGGAATGGAAGTGCGGCAAAATTTGGGGAAATAATACCAGTAATTTTCATTAACAATCCCTAAGTTTGGTTGTTGAACCTAGGCAATTTTTTTTTGGGAGTGATCACCAGGTGTTTTGACCCATTCCCATCCCGAAATCAAAGCGCCCCGTTGTTTGACTTGGCCAAGCCATGGTTTTGACTCGGGCTTCATTTCACAACCGCAGCAGCTGTGCCCCTCTCCTCAGCAACCAGCTGCAGGATAGCAACGCCAGCAGCAGAGGCACTGGCTCCTGGGAATCGCTCGGGCCGGGGGGCTCATCTCGTCCTCAAACTTCTATGACCAAGTCAACTCAGTCCGGTTGAAAACGATGTTACCATATGTTATCAAGTTACCAAATAGAATAGAAAATAATCGGAACCACACATCTGAAATCGCATACAACCTTCAAAAGTTCAGAGCGCATAGGTTTTGAGCTATCGCCAGCTAGCTGTCTTGAAGCTCCAGCAACTCCAGTGCATGAAGGCACCTTGAAGACAAAGAAGGGCAGCAGGTGGCACAGCGCTGCCTCAGGTGTCTTGGACCCAAAAAGTCCTTCCAATACTGTCAGCTTCAGATCAACATTGGGATACCTGAAAGCCCAAAGCAATTCCTGGTGGAAGAGGGGATACACATTTCGATTCGTTTTGACGCATGCAAGGGCGAATTTCAGATTGTTACATTCCCGGCACCACTCGCTCCTTCGGAGTGGATGCAATTTCACGCAGCTTCGAATCAACTTTCTCAGCATATTCAGGTCTCAAGATCATGACTGAAGTGTCTTTTGTGTCGGCAATATCAAGAAACCTTTGGAATGCTGCAAATTTGGTTGAGAAAGTCCAGCTGCTGACTACTCACTACCTCCATTCTACTACCGCAGCTCACTTGGAAGCTGCACAGCGCCAGTTGAAGCGTAACGAAGTTTTTGGAACAAGTTTTGATACATCCTGCCAGCTGCACAGTTTGACCATGGTTGCCCATACAAACTGAGTGTCCCAGGAATGTTAAAGCACGCCAAACCAGGGTATGCTTAGAGTTCTGGGTTCCATTGTGCTTCCAAAAATGACACGTGTTTGAGTTCCAAGCATCCTTGCGGCCTGTTAGACTTGAGTAAAATCCACAAGCTCTGTCGGTTGTACAATGTTTAATATGTGTACCCGTCGTAACCTTGGTCCCCTGCTGACCATCCAAAAAATGAAGAAACGGATCTGTCGGAATCTTCATCAACCCAAAATTTTGGGATTTTTGTTGGTACTCACCAACAACACCCATATCACAAGTTCACCTTCACTGTTCGCACCGGTCCTTCGCAGATCACTGTGATCCATAATCGTTGCCAGGTCCTTCGGTTGCACTTGCCCCAGGATTGCCTTTGAACGAACCTCCAGGGAGGTGGGCGGAGTTCCGAAGAGTTCCTGATTGCTGGGAATACAATTTGGCTTGATGGCATAGAATAGGAATATAATGGGAAGACAATGGGAAGAATTGGGTTTCTTCTATCTTCGTTTCCATCTTTGCTTTCTTTGCCAAATGTTTTCTGCGCGTTTCTGCAACTTTGTTGCCGGGAGGCTGCGTTTGTCATCTGACATATGCTGCTATCAACTTTGACACGTCTCTGGTCATATTGGGATTTGTGTTCCATCTGAAATCAGCTGATTGACAATACATCGCGATAGATGGATGTTTTTTTTTGTTTGGACGTTCGACAATATGTGGGACTGCTTCAAGTAGTTGTGAAATATCAAGTTAATCCAGACAATCTCTATTGATGAGGTAGTTCTCGAACGACAGGCAACGACAGGTGAGGCCCTTTTGGATAATGCAGAACTAAAATCGTGAGATTCAGTAAAGCTATATACTGGGAAAAAATGCGAAAACAAAACACACCAAGGCATGGAATTGTTTGTCAAGCTAACATCACTTTGTTTAAAGTCTAAACCCTCTTGGTTCACCTACTGTACACTGTAAAGCTATCAAAATCAATCCCCTTGCCCCACAACTTTCACTTAGCTGATGGCTAGGAATCAATCAATTTCAATCCCAGATCCACATCATCACATCTAATCTCACCAATTCCCATCCTCATCATGCTTTTCCCACCGTGCCTCCCGGAGCAGTTTCATCGCCACCATTCCCAGCGCCGCAGTGCTCGCCAAAGCCATGGATGCATCCACCGCCATGGCTGCCAGGCCCAAAACCGGCACCAGTTTCAAGGCCTCACCGGCGAAGTATGCTGGAAGAGTTGTGGCTGAAGATGTGGCAATGGAGAGGCACAGGTGCAACGCGGCTTTTTTGGACAGCACCACCTGGAGGTGAAAAAAGGCAAGTGACCAAACATGTAGCCCAGTGGAGAATGGGTTTATTCATCATGGCAATATGAGTGAAATGTGTGTATTGTTTTGTAGGCGTTCGAAGTGTGAAATTCCAATGAAAACATGAAAAAACATGAAAACAGGAAAAAACCAGCCCCAGTTGTATGGTGATCTAAATATCGAATTCCCTTGTAGCTGATTAAACAAGACTTCAATCCTCCTATTGTAGATAGTCCAAATATAGATTCCATCTCCAATATGTTTGTCTGAATATAGGGTACCCCAAAATTTCGTAGTTTATCATAGTTTATCATGAATCATTATTTCACCCATTCGATGACCATTTTGGAGGTATCCACCTTGTAGATGGCCGCCAGCGCCAGGATCATCATCACTTGCGACGGGACCACGAAGAACCGTGAACCAGGCAGGGGAATGGCACCCAGCAAACCAGAGGCCGCGCAGAAGGATCCGATGGTGGCGTGAGCTGAAAAATCCAAACCCTCCAACCACACCTTAGGGTCTTCGATGGGCTCGCTCTTTACTTTGCTTCTGGTTCAAAAAGCTAATAGGAAAAACGTGGCCAACGGCTGAAAAACGTTTAAAAGATTTTAAAAGTACACGAAAATACGAAGCCAATGGCAGAAACATTCTGAGCACGTTGAAACGAGCTGGCAACAACATCGGGCAGCCACTGGACAGTCTGCTGAACCAGCACATCAACCTGGGTGTTCCAGAAAATCAATGAGTTTGTCAGAATACAGGATACCCCACAATCCAATGGTTTATCATCATTTTCCCATTATATAAATTCGGATTTGGATGGATTTCGGGGTAATCCCGATTTTTGCACAAAGGACAAACCCATGTGCAAAGGGTAGGGTTTTAAGGGATACCCCCAAACCAGCTGTTTTTAGACCGACCCATTTCGTGGATCTTGGCAGCCTAGCCACGCCATAATGAGCCTTGAATGGAAGTGCCACACCTTCGCTGCAGCCGCACATGTAAGACCTCTTGCGCACGTTGATCAGAATCTCGTCCGAAAGGCAAAGGTGACAGCGGAACCTCGGGGGACCCACGCGAGGATCTGAGGCCACCTGCACAATGCCGCTGGCCCACTGGCAGTGTTCGCGAATGGAATGTTGAACTCCCTGCACAAAGTCCTCTTCCGCATCACATTTGTTGAGAACCAGGACAACTGGAATACCATCATGTTGAAGGAGCTTGTACACTTTCCTCATTGCAGCTCTGTGGTGATTGAACTCTCGACTTTCAATTGTTTTACAGCCGTATCAAAGCATATCATATGTATATATATATATATAAAGATACATATATTCAACATAGAATCAACAAAAAACTGCCACCAAACACCCCTCTAACCTCCTTTTCAGGGGTTTCATCTTTGTTTTCGATTCAAGTGGCTACAATGGCTATTCAATAACCCCTTGCCGGCCCTTGCCCTTTCTCAAGTGAGTTGCAGCATGTGCTCAGGCTGAAATCGTCCTCCTCCAATGACATCAATCACCCACCACACTGCATGCAGTTGCTCAGCGATTCGCCGTGGATCCTCCAAGTGATACCTGCCAGCTGCCGCTCGTCGCTCCTGGACCAACTGATGGAGCTGCTCCAGTTCTGCATCCAATGTCTCGAAGCCCTTGGTGTCGTAGATATGCACTGGACAGCATTCCGATGCCCTGTACCTGGATGGGAGATGGAGCATGGGATCCCCGTGGTCAAAAGAAAATTGTGTCAAAGGATTTTTGGCGTCTCTGCCAGGGCACAAGGTGATGTCCTGAGTCACTGACAAGCCAACCCCTGTCTCGGCCACTTTCTGTCCGAAAGCTGCATTGATGAGGCTGCTCTTCCCGACACCACGGTCACCAAGCACCAGGATGCGTGCGCCATGCGTGACCAGATGCTGCATGCTGTCCTTAGAGATCGAAGCAACAGTGCTCATCACTCATAGTTATTCATCACCGTCCGTCATCCACATCCTTCCACATCCATGGTCCATCTTCATCATTTTACCGTCCTTCGACGTCTTTCGTCATCATTAGTCATCATTCATCATTTGTCCTTTTATCTGGTCCCAGATCTCGGACTTAAGGATTCACTAAGAGAACGGATCCAGTCAAAAATATCTTCTACGATGCTGACAACAAACCCAGGCAATACCCAGGCAGTATCCCATAAATCACGGGATCCCACGGTCAAGCTGGCCATGAACCTGCCATTTTCGGTCCTCTCCCCATGCACCAGGAAGTCAAACAGGATAACAAGAGAGCCCGCGACTTTGACACACAACATGGCAATGGCAGGCAAATATTATTAACAATTATTAACATGTTTTTTTCTTCGTATTTCGAGATACTTTGGGGGACCGCTGCTCCGATGGCAATTTGGCAAAGCGTCATGCAAGGTGCACTGCAAACTGCTTCTTGCAGATTCACGGTGATCCTCCTCCCAGGTCCCGCTTTGGTGTTTCTGCTCAGGAAGCTGCACTCCAGCCCTGGAAAGGAAGTAGTGGCATTCATACGAAATAGTTTGCTGCAAATTCAAACCTCGGCTTTCGGAGGAATGTTGGAAAGCGGAAAAATCACAAAGCATTCTGGGCACAACTACATAGCTCATAATCCCTGCACTTGGAGGATGATTTACAAGCACCACAAAGGTTTGAAGGGAGACCATTGAGAAATGTTCATCGTCCTTCTCAAATCGAAAAAACTAAGAAACCAAAGACTTCGCCCAGAAACCTTCGAATTCCTCTCTCCATTGCGGGTGTCTCAAAATGCCTTCCAAGCACTTGCTTGCCGAGAGCTCCCCTGGTTCCCCTGGTTCCCCTGGTTCCCCTGGTTCCCCTGTCTGCTGGGCCAAGAATGTCAGCACCACCTGGGCCGAGGCCAGATCTGCAGAGAGCACCTCTAGCAGCTGCCCGGTGGAACGGAGATCCTCCACGATGCGATGGAAGCAACTCAGCACTGAAACGTGAATCTGATCCCCACCTTGGCAAAAGAAGATGGAGAACACCGAGAACATCAGATTCTCAGCCCCAGAAAAAAACAATGGATGGATGTTTCACTAGGCTACAAGTAGGCATGAAGAATAGTGAAGATCCCTTGCACCATCTTTGACGCTTGTTGAGATTCTCACTCTGCTGGGTTTGTGATCTGTGTGTGTGGTCCATGTCCACCTGGTCACAATTCTCCAATTCGCTTTGACATCAAAACTGCCTCTAAGTGTAGGTCCCAACAGGTCCAAATGCTCCGTTGACACAGCAGTTTGGTATAGTGACAGGCAAGACACCTCGCTCTTCACTGAAGCATGCCACAGGACTGATGAGGTTCAGCAGCTGCGCCACACATCCTCTCCACTCCACCAAGCCTACCTCCATCTGCGCTGCCATGGCTGCAGATATATAAATCTGAAATTTGAGCCCAGGGAGATGGAATCCCGGGAAAGAGGTCATGAAACACACCAAAATCCCACACTGACAACTATCTTCAACAACAGGTGAACCAACCAAGAGCAACTGACAAATGCTGGATCAAGGCCAGGGCAAGTCCCAGACCCAGCTCCATTGGGAAGATCCACCTGCCGCGCAGCGCATGTGGAATCATAATTGATCATCATGTCATGTTCGTTATTTCCTCATTAAAATGCTCATTTTGGGCGATCATTTTGATGCATAGATCCGCCTCTTGAATGCCAGCTGGGAGCCATAGAATAAGGCCTTGGAGCAGCGCGGGAGGGACAACGGCTCCGGGACATGGAAGACTTGAAGATGACAGAAAATACTTGTGGGCAAATGCCAGAAAAAAACGCTTTGATCGATCATCTCCGTTAAGCTTGCTGGGAAAAGCGGGTATCCACATCGCACATTGGAACCTACTCCGCACCCGCACTATGCAGCTGTCAACCAAATGATCACCTCATCACTTCATCACACCTCCGCACCCTGCGCAGTACTGGGCATCTTGGGCTGTTGAGGCTGTTGGTAGTAGGCCCACAAAAAGCCCTGCAGTGCTGGCTTTGGATCCAATCGGAAATCTCCCCCCAAAGGGCTGAGAAATTTCAGAATTGTTGGATCCCTTTAGCCCTTTAGTGGCATCCAAATCTGGAAAATCTAACCTGGTACCATCTTCATCATTCGTGTCTGCAAGCTTCCCCCACCTAGCTGCCAGGCGGAGCCATGGGGAACCACCAGGGCAGCCAGGGCAGCAAGGTGCGACAGGACCTGAGTAAACAACCCCAACTGGCGGTTGATGGTTTGGGCTTCAATGGTTTAAACACACAAAAAAAAACAAAGATGATCAATTTTGCTGATTGTTTGGAACATTTTGGTGATAGTCAATCTACTCTCCAGATGGTTTGGAAATCCCAAAGATATACATGATATATGTATATAATGTATAAATACTGTAATATATACTGTATACACATGAATTTGCATTGGAACTTTATCATGATTCATGTGCACCTCCAGGTCCACTGAGATCCTGGCCTCAGCACCGTGGCGCCCACCTCTCCACCGAGCCACACTCGTGCGGGCTGACCTCCACATAGTTTTACGTTTTTTTTTCCGGGATACCGGGATACCCTACCATTGAGATAGTAAAAATGTGGAAAAACCTGCCAAATAGAACGCTTCCCCTGTTGCAAAAGGCCACCCTTCTGGCCAGCTTTTGACTTGATAAATTTGAGGCTTGAAAATGACTTGTGGATGCACTGTGCCCTCTTGTGTGAGATCTGCCCATTCAGTCTGTGGACACGGCAACAGGCATGTTACCCCCCACCCCGGGCACGCCCAAAATCCAAAATCCTCATGGCTCCGAAGTTCCCCCGCAGCCTGGGCCACAGTGAACCCAAGCCTTCCGCCACAGCCAGTGCCGCTGCTACACCGTGAAGACCCACCGAGGAGGCTATAGCCTCACATGGAAGGCACTGAATCCATCAGGGCCGGTTAAAACCTTGGGAATGCTGGTCATTTCACGAGGAAATCATGGGAGGTCACATGAAATGACCCTTCTTTGTCTATTTTAAATGGAGCCTCATACAATTGTAGACCATATGAAGCGGAGCTTTAGAAGGGGTGCTGCTCACGAGCCAATGGGCGCCTGCTTCGACAGTGCCGGCATGGCTCCTGTCTCACAAGACCTGCGGGGTCAGCTGTATATCGAAATCCAGTCACTGCAAAAATCAGTTGGTTGTATATATGATGACAACAATTGTATATATATATATATAATCATATGTAATTATATTATATATATACACATATATATATATATATGTACATTGCATATATGGTCCATAGGTTCTCAAATCTAGGATATAAATCCATGGAAGGCCCCATGTGACTTGGCTTTGCCACCTTTCGAAGCTATCCCCATCCACTGCACGCCTTGAGTCCAATATCAGCAACAGCGCAGCGGCGGCTCCAAGGCCTAGGTGCTGCAAAGTGCCTCACCTGGTTTGACACAGAGATCCACTGGTTTGTTATCATAGTTTCCCATAGTTTCCCATAGTTTCCCATTGTTTCCCATGGTGTTCCCATTAAAAATGATGATTTTCCATCGTTTTTCCATGAAAATTGCCATTTTCGGAATATCCCCAGATGGTTTCAGCGGCCGCCAAGGCCACAGACTTCGGAGGAGTCCCAGCACTCCTTTCCACGCCTGGAGCGCCACTATGCCACTGGATTTCTGAAATCGTCACGGTGCGGCAACGTGCTAGGCCCAAGGCTTTCCAAAGCAGAAGTCCTTGAAGTACGAACCTGTCACAGAATTTGCCGAAATGAAATCAGCTTGACCTCAGAAACGCCTCCAGTTACTCTAGTTTTCAGAGCTCAAGATGGTGTCCGTTAGAGTCTCTCAACGATTTTTCATATTTTTCATGCGATGAGATGACAGGACTCGTCCAAGAGCAAGGAGAATGGAATCCAGGAATGCGAGATTCGACATACGTACAATTTCTTTGAGTGAATAAGACTTAGCATGCTTCCATGCTTCCATGCTTCCATGCTAAGGCAACTGAAGCAACAATGCATCACTGCCAATAAAACAAACTGCAAAAAATGTTTCTCTGTGCAAAGTGGTTGAGACTTTCGTTGGTTAATCCATATTCCACTGAGAAATGATCAGTTGGATCTTTTGATAGGGATGCTCTGCGATGCTCTTGTATTGAGTGCAGGAGTCCCAAATCTCACCCGGCCCAGACTAGGTGTTTGCCTCAAACTTGGCTATGCCCAAAACATGGAGGGTTAGTACTAACCCTTTTAAACCAGCGACCAAACAATCTGGTTCCCTGGATCTGCTTTTGTTAATCACACCCCCATCCCAAGGCATTTCCCAAGCGCACCATACACACGTCCAGGCCATTGCGGCATCAACCTTCGCAGGTTTCATGTGCTGTTCTCCTTCCCCCTGCTCTGTACCCAAGCAGGTGTTCACGTATAATTCCGGTCAAGAAGAATGGTCAACTTGCATGGCTGTACCAAGGCAAACCACGCACTCTTTGGGCCACATCCACTCATGCACCGAGTTCGCCAACTACTCGCTTGAACCGACCGTAGTCCACAAAAGGTGTACTGTAGCTCTCCAGTGGTTCACCAGGGGGCCAATATCCATTGAACCAACTTTGAGGGATGAACATCCAAAACAAACAAGCTCTGTCCATCTACTTCGGTGCTCATAAGTTTTGACCCTCCCATACCCACGCCCAAGACGCTTTTTGAAAAGGGTCAAACAATTGCCATCCAACCGAATGTGCCTCAAAAGACTGCTCCCACTGCAACTTTGGGGTGAGTAGTGCAGGAGCACAAGGCAGTGGCAGATGCCAAACCTCATGGATTTTTGGGATGGCACAAAATGACACCCTCGAAAATATGATGGATGGATGGTCCCATCCCAAAAATGATGGAAAATTACCAATAACCAATGATGGAAAATATGATGGATGGTTTAAAGATTCCAATTACCAAAACAAAAAATATGGCTTCAATTTGTACCGCAATGACTTGAGCCGGGCCATACCCCTTTGGATATGGCTCAAGAAAGGGGTGCGTATGGAACCATGAAGGATGATGGTCATTTTGCGCGTCAAATCATGTCATTTTGGCGAACATATTACATCCTTGGCGACCTTTTGCTTTCAGGGGATCATACGTCCAAACGCAAAGCAACAGTTCTCGACAGTCAGGTTTTGCTCAAATGATCGTGTCAGTTGTGGTGTCGGTGTCCCATGGTCTGTCGGATTCTTTTAGCAGTACCCAGGCCTGCCCAGCAAAGTCACCGCGAACTGCCACCTGTCCAAAAATCGAGTGCCCTAAAATTCCAGTAGTTTATCAGGTTTCATCCATTTGCCAATGACGCAAGGTCAGACCCCTTTTGATCCCGCTTGTATGCATGTCGCAATCCACAAGGGAGAGTTCTTGCGTCACACTGGAAAGCACTGGAAAGGGTTGATGCAAGATCTGGGGTACCCTCCCAGCCTCCAGGTGGGTGGCTGTGGCGGCTGTGGCGCCCTCGCAAGCCACACGGGCCAACTGAGCCACCTGTGCCAGGCATTCGACCATGCAATGCTGCATGACACGCCAATGATTGGGGGTAGCCAGGGCCCAGAGACCTGGCACCCTGAAGTCCAGAACACAAAACGAGTTTGGGATGGCAATGTGGCTGAGCCTCCAAGGCCAAGTGCTGATAGTTCCTTCCAAGCTGCCTTGGTAGGTGTTTCTGCTTCAGATTTGGCAGCTGAATTGCAGGCTGTCAATATGTCTCCCTTTCCCCCAGAGTTTGGGCCAACGAAACCAAGGATCACACAAAAAATCGAGCTTGGCCATGCCCAACCAGGTCCATCGCGTCCACACAGGAGGCAAAAGGTGCGGCGGGTCGCAGTTTTTAAGCAGCTTGGATGGTGCAAAGATGGTGCGGAAATATCACACATCTTGGTGTCAATCATTCCTTTCTACAACGAGATGTTTTCCCAGGGTCTTTGACTTTGACCCACTATCCAGATGTCCAGCTAGCTCTTAGAAATGAATATGCTAAGGCTTGGACCTACCAAATGAAAGATGTGGAAGAAAACACATTCATAAATCTTGGATTACTTAAATCCACGTCAGCTGCTGGCTTATCGACTTATCGGGCGCAGATCCAATGATCTCAATGCTGATGTTGAAAGCGCGCCCAATTTCACATTAGTCACACTTCAAGAGCCAGAAAACTTTAGATTCTGGTCATTTTGTGGTAGTAAACCACCCCATTTTGGCGCACAGTACCCAAGTTTGACCCACCCCCGTGAAGAAATCTTAGATCCCAGTCAAGACGCGTTAGTTTTGTGACCTCCCGTCAAGGTCGCTCGATCCGTCCAGCCACGGTTCCGAAGAGGTCCAGTGTCGACTTGGGGATTTAGGTTCAATACTAAAATTATCTAATTTTGGATGATTTGGGGGTACTTGGGTACTTCCATGAAACCTCCATTTTTGTTGGCTGAGAAAAATCGGGCGGATGATCGCTTCCACACATGAGGGGTTGAGGGATGCACTTAGTAATTTTCACCTTTTTTGCGAGCCGTGTTGCATCTCCACGCTTGTAAAGCCTGACTCACAGGCTCTAAGAACATAGGGTTGCTGTCCCCAAAACCATCCAGCACTTCCTGCTTCTGACAAACTTTGGGACGGCGACCCCAAAAGCACGGATTAAAATGACCTGAGATGGGTCAACTTGGCCGATTTAAAAATCCACGAATTCACAGGGTCAAGCCCCGACACTTTGCAGCAGAGTCAGGATTGAATATGATCAAGAAGTGCATAGATGGTTGGCAAGCAGATTCCAACCACTTAACAAAGTGGATCATGTCTGTTTATCCATGATCTAATATGATCTGACTAGAGCGAACTCGAGGGTTCATCCAAAGGCAATTGTGAGGCATGTTGCCAACAGCTCTCTGTCTGCTGACTAATCTATTTTAAGGCTGTAAAGGGATATGCCTACAACCTGAATGGTAAAAGGGCTCAGTTTGTATATAGATTCCTTTTTGAGGGGTTTGTTTAAAAATGTAGTATCCAAAATTCCAAGGCGGTGTCATCGATTTTCCCCCTCAAATTAGCACTGTGTTGTATACCCCGTTTCTGGTCAACCCACTGCACAGGACTCAGTTGTTTGTGCTCATGCCATGTCAGAAACCTCCGCAATGGATACGGTGCTTTGGATGCTCCCTCTCGCTTTGAACACTCTTCTTTAGTGTACCCTATACAAGAAAGACACTTTGACCCTAAAGAGCAATGGCCAAAATCTGTAAATTTCAGTTCATCATGATGACTCTCCTTGCACTGTATAAGACCATACAAGAAACATGACATTGACTCAAGCAGCAAGTCTGAGACTTCTGCTTGGAGGATCATCTCACTTTAGAACTAGTAAAGATAAAGATGACTGTAATCCAGCACTCAACTGGATAACTGATAACCCCAATTATAACCCCAATCAAATGAGTCTCCCAGTTGTCTTTCACTATCATCCAGTCATGGTTCAAAGACAACCTGCAACCAGGATCTTCGGCCAATCTGTTGTGGCTGCGCCATGACCATATATATAGAGCTGCTGCTATCTCGACCTCAACAAGAAAGTCTACCCAACTACCATTTGGGCAACAACCCTGAAGTTTTAAAAAAGATGTCATTGGCCATGTCTATCCGTTTTCTGCATGAATGAAGAACCGTTAAATTGTCACGCCAACGGCATGGTTCATAGTTAAACCATGTTAAACCCTTGGCACCCCAGAGGTGTCTGCTCTGCCCTGGCAAGGGGTTCCAGAAATTGATATGGCTATGGATCAATACCTATAGAATCCTATAGATACCATTTTTAGGGGAATGAACATCCATAAATCCCAGCTATTTTGATGTTCACCAGGGGTACAAGGTTTTGACTCACAACCATATAAATGCTTGTTTACCAAATGTGATCTCAGACTTGACAACCTCCATAATCATCGCCAGGATCGTGATCCAACTGCTTTGTCAGCCTGACAGCCATTTTCGCTGCTGAAGGTTGAGTTACCGGACTGTAGGGCATTACCAGGTTCCTAACATTTCAACATATTTCAACCACCCAAGTACCTGCTGCCGGGTTTTTGTTGCCTCTATGATGGATCTTTTCAAGCGCTGAAACATGGATGGGTTGAGCTGGTTAAGCATTGACTGGCAACAAAGTGACCCGAACATGATCTCAATCCATCAAACATCGCTAGACTCACGAACAAGTGGATGAACAAATGGATGCAGTTACATTCTGGAGAGATGGAAATTGATGGAAACATCAATGGAACCCCTTACCTAGCCTTACTTATCTTACTTCCGTTCCAGCCCAGCAATCGCCATCTTTGTGGAAACAGCTCCGCTTTTTCCCTCAGAATGAGATGGTCTCCTCTGAGTGAAAATCTCGGTCACCCGAGAGACCGGCGTGCACAAAGGCACTCCGGGTAACGGGTTCAGAGGCTTCGCTCCTGCATGGAAGGAAGAATGGTTTCCATGGTAAAAGAGGACCATCAAAATCTTGAAGAGCTTGCAGTTCGCCTTTTTTCCAGCAAATGTGGCAAATGTGATAAATTGGGCTCAAATCATGTTACTGTATATCCCGTTATCTTAAGACAATGCCATCTCCAAAATTGTTGCTTCATTTCTCCCAGAAGAATATCCCAATAGCGTCTAGAGTCTATATCCCAAAATCTCATGTGTCATGCTTTTACTCTGCCCACAATCCCATGATACTTAGTAAGACTTAGATGTACTTAGTAATGGGAGAATGATCAATAACATTCAATAACTATTATAGGAATCCTATTAACATCTATTAACAATATTTAACAATCATCCCATTCCATCCCATTCCATCCCATTCCATCCCATTCCATCCCATTCCCATCATTCCCCACCATCCCTGCCTGGGTGAGAGCGCCTCAGAGTCGGTCCCCGCGCCCTCCACTTCGCGCAGGGTCGTCAGGGCCACGACGCGTAAGGAATTTCGCAGCTTCTCACGGACAAAAGAATTAAACCTGCCCAAAGGGAAAAACTTCACGGAGTCTCGCAGGCTCATGGAAAAAGAGAAAGAAACACAGAGTTTCCTGATTTTGCGAATCGGAACAGGACATGTGACACGTTCGTACTGGTTAAGTTGAAGGAATATCCACCAAAAATCATATACCAGCCAAACATGGGGAGGGCTGGCAAATTTTCCGTGAAACCAAGTCTGCGAAGAAGGTAAGGGAATGTGAAGGTGAAGCCACTGGAAAAAAAAAAACTGCATGCTAACAATTGGGGCAAAATTCGTGTTCACACCTATGAGCAACCACCTTGGTTCCCAAGGTTCACCAAGTTCACCAACCCAGCCAGCCTTTGGATCCCGGCACTGTGGATGAGCTGCAGGATCATATCACGATCCGTTTTCATTGTGGCCGAGGATGCTTCGGCATCGATGGTACTCAGCAAGCGACGGATAAAGCGGTCGTCCTTGGTCAAGCTGCGCTTAATGGACTCTTCGGCTTCCGGGATGAACCCACAGGAAACTTCGGCCTTGACCTTCCAGGCGATGTAGATCTCATAGAGACACCAAGATCTCGTCAACATCTTGGGTCGGTCATGGGGAGTCAGAGCCAACAACATGCAGCCGGGCACCTTGATTGATTGGGTGAGTGCCTCCAGCATGGTGTCATACATGTCTCGAAGCGCATGACTGTCCCGAGAGCCAAGGTCAGCAAAATCATGCTGATTCATGCTGAAGACATCCAAGAAGAAGTAGTTGCTCCTGAGTTTCGGATTTTTAGGACGCCACCGAATCCTGACCTTAACAGACTATGATAGACTGAAAGACTTCACCCCAGAAACTCAGAGCATCAGATCGGAGAAATCGAAGAAAAACCGAAACGTCGCAGTCCTGTTGGTGTTTTCATCATAGCGCTTCAGAATCTGCATCAGCTCTCTGTAGGAACTCGACCAGCAGTGACTTACCATTACCTGGCGGGAAAGATATCCCAAAAACTGCTGTAGCTGCTGTACTTTGCTCCATCAGTCCAAAACACTAGGTATGGATATGACAATTCAAGATCGAATCATTACAGACTTGCCTACACCTTGCGAAGAGTGCGAATACGGCCTACACAGCATGGGATTGGATGAATGAACATAAGCGCCACTACTAGCAAACGCAAAGAAAAACAAGATGATTCCAGACTGAGGGCAGGGGATGAAAGCCGAGATTTATTTATAAGTTATAATTATAAGGGGCAAAGTCGTTGTTTCCAAAGTCAAATCAAATTTTGGGGCCAGATCGTCTAGCAAAGTAGAACCCGCCATCTCTGCAATGATTCCCAAATGTTGATCGACCATTGCAAGGATTGTGCTGATATCTTGCGCGAAATTGGTATGGATCAAAAATCGCTGGTGAACGGATCTCCATCCCATTAACAGTCCACGGATTTTGACACACTGACACATCTAAAAAAAAACGACCATCTTCACATCCTCCATTGACCAAGGGGCTGTTGGCTTAGCCAAGTACTGGTATTTTCCAGGAGCAACGGCCATTGATTTCTGGCTGCCCATGAAGCCTGCTGATAGACATTCCCACATGGAGCATCTCGCCACTTCCGTCATAGGTTTCACCAGCTGAATGCCTGACAGGTGAGTCACTGAATCAAAGCCTGAATTCCTTTCTTCGATGTTCAACTAGGTGGATAGCAAGTCCCTGAAAATGAGTGGATGTAAGTGCCTGAACTGGGTTTATCCCGTTTACGACTCAAATCGGCTAATGAATCTTAAGGAGGAAAACTTCCAAAGTTCTAGAGACATCCACACATGTGTAGGCCAATTTCAATTGCAACTAGCAACTCCACAATTTCTTGTCGACCAAGATGCACACGTAGCTGGTGGCAGGATCCTTGGGCAGAAACTGGTCAGCCCAGGGATCTCCAGGGGTTAACTTCATGGTTTTTCAAAGCCTGCAGGAAGTGCTTTAACCGTTAGACATTTGGTGTAGAACATTTTAGAACCCCATCTAACTATGGAGATATTGCTATATATATATATATATATCTCTCTCTCTCTCTCTCTCCATCAAAAATAAATCCCGTTTGTAACAATCATGAACCAGCCCTTCAGCTCTTTCCCTTGCCCTGCAGCTGCGAGTCTTCGCTTGTGAAGTTTTCCCCTTTGAACTTATCTCCTGGCCCGATTGAAACAGACCAGAGGTCCGCTGAGGAATTGAAGAATATCTTGTACATAAAGTCCTCCGGAAGTAGATAGACTATGATCATGTCAAAACTCAACACCAAAATTGGCAAAATATGTTTGGAAAACATAAAACATATTCTATCTACGTGAGCCAAACTTCCATGCTGATTGTATGGATCACTTGCACACCCACATTTACCACCTGTATGTTGTGAGTTGCATGTCCATCATGCAACATGTCCATCCAGTGCAGTTGGCCACTTTTCCGGCCCAATATGCCCATTTTACCCTCACAGCAAGGGAACTTTCTGCTGAAGCGACTACGCCGTTGGTCTTGGAAGAGACCTGTGCCTCTTGGCTGCCCCGCTGCACTTCGGGAGGTGGCGGGCTGCGCACTTGGAACTACAACCCCGTGTGCTTTGCATTGGTAGCAGAGCTCAAAGGCCAGCGGAAATTTGAGCTCTACCATAACTTCCTGGACAAGGGCACCGACCTGATCGAGCATTGTTCTTAGCTACCCTGGTCCCTGTGGAAGTTGCTGAATTCGAACAGGTGAACCTCTCTGTGTATGGCAACGGGAAGTCCTACTTCGGCACCGGCCTCTGAAGGAACCTCCCAACCTGACTCTTGGATTCTAGTTTTCACAGGACAGCCGTCCGACTACAAGGAATGGAGGAAACGGATACAGCTGTATTACCACAAGATGGTCCTTGGTAAGAGAAGCGGTGAAGCAATCCTTAGCATAGTTGGTTCTTTGACGGGAACAGCATGGAGGTTGGTTGAGGATTTCGATGTTTCAAAAGATGAAGAAGAACTGTTGGATGGACATTTTCAGTATGATGACCGTGTGCAGTTGCCTGTGGACTTTGACAACTACTTCAGTTTGACCCGGAAACCCAACCAAACCTTGCTGAGTTTCGTTTCTGACCATGATGAATACCACCGTAAGCTGGAGAAACACAATGTGACTTTGCCAAACGCTGTGCAAGGCTGGCATCTCCTTAAGAAAGCCAACTTGACCAAGGAGCAGCGCCAACTGGTGACACCCCGTGCTCCTTCGCTTGAACGGAAAAAGGTGGTCGAGGCCTTGTACCTGGTCTTGGGCCAAGACTACAAGGCGACGCATGGTGGTCATGGCAAACCCTTCCACGAGGGATACAAGTTCCGTGGCTATGCTGCACAAAGCTATGACCCTGACGAGCTCTACGACGATGGTGCCTCCGCATGGCAATCTGAATGGGCTGACGATGGAGCCTACTATGAGGGCGATGATGCCGAAGAAGCTGAAGAGTGGCACAAGATGGCACAAGCCTGAATTCTTTGACTCCAGCGCTGTATACTATCAGCATGATGCCGGTGATGGGACGATGAATGAAGCTCCCTGGCACGATGTGGGGTCCTACGACCAGGCCTTTGCAGCCTACTTGGATGCCCGCAAACGTTTTTCAGATTTGCGGTTGGCTCGTGGCTTTTTGCCAATCGTTGCTTACTTCTCCAGGTTCCAGCCCAATGTCAAAGGGCAAGAAGGGGAAGTCAAAAGGCAGTTCAAAAGGTGGTTCAGTAAGGGAAGCCGGCGACCTACAAGTACAGCCCTGCTCCCATGAAAGCTGCTGAGCCCAAAGCACGTGCCAAAGCTGCTCTATGTTGTCTTCGCTGCGGGCAACCTGGCCACGTTGCCGCCAACTGTCCAGTGCCATCCAAGACTGGCACAAAGCGCCCTCCAGCAGCAACGGGGTCCATTGCCCAACTTGAAGATGCCCATGTGACCTTTCAAGATGCCCAAGGACATGAGCGAGCCGACGTTGCGATGCTTGACCCCGGCGTATCGGCCTTTCTATGTGGTTTTGGTCCTGCAAGAAGGTATTTGACCTTCCTGGCATCTCAGGGCTACCCCATCGAGAAGATTAACTTCTTCCGATGCCGCCACAAGTTCCACTGTGGAGGTGATGGCGAAAGCTGGTTTCACTGAGTGATGGACATGCCTATGTTCGTATCTGGTTCCTATGGCCATGCTCAGGTCTTCCTCGTGAAGGGTGAAACCCCGATGTTATGTGGACGCCCCATCATTGAGGCTCTTGGCGTTGCCATGGACTTTTAACAGCGCCTTGTTCGACTGAACGATGGGCCATGGAGGGGTGCCACCATTGGACTTCACGGTGAGTCAGTATCTCCTTCCTCTTTGGAAGCCTGAACGGCCGATGGACTTTACAAGGTCACCCTGGCCGACTTTGAGAAGGAGGAGTCTGCATTTGCCTTGATGGATGACTCCCCTGCTGTTGAAGTTCAACATGAACCAGAACCTGGTGAATGTCTTCTTCCACGACATCGACTGCGCACTGCAGATGAGCTCCTGCAAGCAGAAAGCAACCAATACCATGTCTATGTGACTGAAGAGCTCCACAAGCCCACTCGTCGCAGGGTGATCTGGGAAGTTTATGCTGGACGTGGTCGTGTAGCCTCTGTGGCTGAAAGCCTTGTGCTGAGGTTGAAATTTTCTCCTTGGGCAACGGTTGGGATTTTGACCAGCCGGACCAACGAAAGCAGTCTCTGGAACGCCTTGACTTTGAAGTTTCGGATGAAGTGTGGCTCTCACCGGTAGGAGCACTTGCGTGAACCCCGTGAATGGCACCACACTGTGCACTTGCAGTTTTGCCGTCGCATCTTTGAGCGACAAGTTGCCAACGGCTGCCACTGCCACTTGGAGCAACCCAAAGATGCTCTATCTTGGCGCACTACGGCCTTGATGAAGCTTCCTGGATACCGAGCTGAGTTTGATGCTTGCGCCTACGGTGCCCAATGCCAAGATGTGGATGGAATCTGGAAGCCTACCAAGAAGGCCACTGCAGTGCAGACTACAAAGCATGCCATGTTCCTTGAGCTGCAGCGCAAATGTGATGGTTTCCATCAACACTGCCTTTTGGAGGGATCGGCACCTGGGATATCCCAGGCCGTGGATGGGCCAACATGGCCCCTGGGGCTGTGGAGCGCAGACATCAAATGCTGAGTCGCGCTGTGGAGATCTTCCTCTACGACCGTGGCCTGAACAACAAATAAGGCATCAAGACAGCCCTGTCCTATGTGGTGCCTTAGATGAACTCAATGTGCACGGTTGCTGGATTTTCACTGGCACAGCCACAGTTTTCTGGTGATTTACTCTCTGAAGAGATTGCACCTTCTCAACTTGGAGGTTCTCAGACCTTTGAGGAGACCCTGTCCCTTCGCACCTCTGCCAAGATGGCCCTGCTCCGTGCTGATGAGGATCAACGTTTGAGAAGGGCACTGCTTCGACGCTACGCTGGCACCAACGTCCTTCTTCAACCTGGGCAACGATGTTGGTATTGGCGTGATGCCAGAGCCAGCGACTTGTGCAAGATCAGATGGCTGGCCGGCTGGCCCCTGCAAGAGTGATTCTCCGAGAAGATCAAGCCGATGGCAAGCCATATCAATATTGGCTCTCACATGGAAGCCAGCTGCTTCGATGTGCTCCTCACCCTGTTCGGCCAGACTTCTGACAGGCCGCTGACACCTTGGTTGGGGACATTGCTGAAACCCGAAAATCAGTTTTGGAGTTGAAATCCCGTGGCGTGACCCGCTTTTTGGATCTCAGCCCCGCCAACAAGCGCAACATCGAAGAGGTGATGTCCGATGAAGAGGAGATGGGCGATGGTGATGATGACCAACCTCTGCGACATCGAACTCAACTGGATCCTTTTACTGCTGCGTCTCCTGGAGCAGCTGGTGGGTTGGATTTGGACTTGAGCCCCCAGCCTGGCAACGCAACGGAGTATAAGCCAACAACTCCAGCTGATTCGGCCACTGTTCCGGCATTGAATGATGATGAAGATGGAGGGGATGCACCAATGCCTCCACCACCAACGCTGCCCACTGCAGCTTTACCAACTGACACTGCGACCGTGGATTTGACTGGAGATGAAACTGAACCGAGTGGAGAACCTTCCGCTCCACCTTCTGTGATGCTGGAACCCCCTAGCTGTGACTGGAGCGACTGGAGCTCCACCGGTGCCTACGCACTTTCCTGACCTTGACTCTCCAACTGCACCAGCCAGTGCCGGCACATGTGCCTTACCTGGATCCAGCGACAGCTGCCCTCTACGAGCCTGCTCTGGGTCGGCTATTAAACCGCTAGTATGGGAATGAGCTGAAACGGCCGTTTTTGGCCAAATCTTGGCCGGGAGCCTTTTGGAGCTCGAATTTGGGAGTTTGGCGGCTGCTAGGCCGGCTTTTAAATCGCTAGTATGGGAATGAGCTGAAACGGCCGTTTTTGGCCACATCCTGGCCGGGAGCTTTTTGGAGCTGTGGGGTGCTTGTTGCGGTCCTCTTCTTCCATCTTTAAAATAGTGAGCACATAAGCCACTGGCATGGGGGGAAGCCTCTGGAAATTGGATCCTGTGGGATCCCTTCTTCCATCTTAAAAATTGTGAGCATATAAGCCACTGGCATGAGGGAAAGCCTCTGGAAGTGGAGTCTTGTGGGATCCCTGTTGGCAAAGATATCCGTTTCTTGCCGTTGGCAGCCGCCAAACTCAACCGAGCTGAGCCCTATGAGAAGCCTCCCAAGTCTGATGAAGATGTCAACTTCTGCCAGGCCTTTGCCGTTCAGGATGTCGAGACCGATCAGCTGCCCAAAGGATAGACTCGGATAGACTTTTGATGAATCTACGGGCTACTTCCAACTGACTGACAAGGTCACTGACTTTTGGGAAGTTAAAGCTGGTTGTCTTCTACGTCATCATGTGATGCCTCGACATTCCACAGTCGACATCCCAAGTTCTCCGATGTGCCCATCGACCTGCAGTACTTGGATCCAGTTCGGATAACTGTCGTGAAACACCTGACGGCTCTGTGAACATCCTCAACGAGGATGGCACTCAGCAGAAGTCCAATCGACATGCTTGGACTGGCCTCACGATCTTCCAGATCAATGGTGCTGCGCGTCAAGAGCTTTGCATGTCCTCCAACCAATCTGCAAAGAAGCTTGGACGTGAAGCTCGTACCAAGATGGTTCGACAGCAGACCAAAGGCAGGAAGACGGTCACCGAAAAGACCTTGACTGCCGATGAGAAGGCCCTCTTCCAAGAAGCTAAGTGCAAAGAGTTGAGATCGTTCTTCGAGCATGAGGTCTGGACTTTTGGCACGGCCTCCAATGCCGACAGTGCTCGAACCTTGACCGCCAGAATGCTTCTGACATGGTCAAAACACCCAAATGGATCACCAAGGGCAAAAGCCAGGTTGATCGTGCGGGGCTACAATGACTATGACGCCCTGACCACTGGACTTGACACTTCCAGTCCAACAACTTCCAGGTTGAGCCGCAACATGCTGCTGTCCCTTGCGGTGAATTTGGGATGGAAGGAATGGACTGCGGACATTTCTACCGCTTTCCTACAAGTGCTGCCCCAAGAACGAAAGCTCTGGGTGAAGTTGCCTTCTGAATGTTTGAAGCTTCTTGGTGCCCCTGAAGACTGCAGGATGCTGCTTTACAAGCCGTGCTACGGCCAACTTGATGCCCCCAGAAGATGGTATTTGGGACCAGACGGCTCACTGAACTCAAGCTGGTCCCTCACGTCCTCGACCCTTGCTCATTTCTGATCTTTGAAGATTCTTTCCCTGAAGTTCCTCATGAAAAATTGGGCGTTGGCGAGGGCGGTTTGGCTGGCATGATTTGCATCCATGTCGACGACCTGCTGGGAGCTGGACTTGAATCATCGGCAGTTTATTAACATGTGATCTCCGCCCTCAAGGAGTCTTTCAGTTTTCGAGAATGGAAAACTGGCCCTGGCCTTGGGCACTGTGGCGCTTTGGTCAAGCGCACTGGTGATACTCTCAGCCTCAAGCATGGCCAATATCTCTAGCGCCTCAAACCCATGACGCTGGGAAAGCATGTGGGCCCTGAGAAGCCTCTGAGTTCTCCAGAACTTACTGCACTACGTGGCTTGATGGGAAGTTTGTCCTGGCCAGCTGTGCAAAGCTCGCCCCACTTGCAAGCCAGTACTTCCATGCAGGCTGGCGATGTTAGCAAAGGTTTAGCTTCCACGGTTTTTGAAGCAAACAAGTTGCTGAACTTTGCAAAAGCCAATGCCGACGTTGGACTTTCCTTTGGGCCTCTTGGGCCTTTGTCTGACTGGAGATTGGTGACAGCTTTTGATGCTTCGTTTTGTGGCCGAGCTGATGGCACCTCACAGGGTGGCTACTTCGTGCTCCTTGCCCCAAAAGGGATTTTGGAAACTGGCGAAGATGTCTACCACATCTTGGACTGGCGAAGTTTCAAGTTGTCGAGGGTCGCCAGAAGTTCTTTGGCAGCTGAGTCCCAAGCTGCTGGTTGTGCTGCTGACGCGACAGAATCTGCATGTCGCTACTTCCAGCACTTGCTCAACCCCACCTGAAGCTGGCAGACCTCTAGCAGGTGAAGTCATCCCTGCAGCCCACCATGGTGACAGATGCCAAGTCTGTCTACGATTCATACCACAAAGAATCGATGTCATCGGTGGGGAAGCGGTCTGGCCTTGAAATCAGGGTGGTGAAGGAGCAGCTTCAAAGTTTGGGGGGACTACGCTGGGTTCCCAGCGAACGCCAATTGGCAGATGGCCTGACGAAGATGTCAACAAGTCAGAGCCTGGCAGATCGACTTCGACATGCCAAAGTGAAGTTCCTCTACGATCCAGCCTACACTGCTGCCAAAAAGAGGCCACTTTCAGAGCGACAAGCTGAAATTCAGTCTTCTTCAAAACCTTTGCCCGCTGCCGAGATCAAGGCCCCAAAGTATAACCACGTTGCAAAACCCTCCTTGAAGAGACCGAGATCCATGAGTATGACGAAACTTTTGAGGCCGAGGACATTGCTGCGAATGAAGAGACCCCTGAGTCCAATGCAGTTCCTGCGGAGGAGTGCTTTGCTCAGAATGAGGCGGTGATTGACTATGTCAACGCCGCGAGCCATGGCGCTACAAGCTTCCCGGCCACGGACTTGCTGAAGTATGTGTTCTGACACTGCTGTGCTGGAACCTTTGTTGTTTTTCCGATGGCTGAAGGAGCTTCAACAGAGATGTGTTTCACTGCTGGAATGGAAATCGCTGCAACGGGAGCCAACAACAACTTGCTCTGGTTGTTTTGTTTTTGGTGATTTTTCTGGTTTTTGCCATTTGGCATTTTTCTGAATGCGACGACGCTGCCTTCAACTGGAGAATGACCCGCATGAGGTCAGAGTGCAGCTACATCAAGCGGATGCCGCCTTGGTTTCTGCGAATTTGCAGGCCGATACGGCCACCGCCGCCCTTGTCTCTGCGAACTCGCGGGCTGATACAGCCATTATACTGACTTGGGAGCGCTCAACCGAAGGGCGAACGTGCTGACTGTGATGTATGATGAGCTCCATTTGATCGAAGAACCTTCGGATACATTCAAGCTCAACGAGCCTTCGTGGAGATGCGCAACACTGCAATCAAGGGACAACGTGCTCTGCAGGTTGCGACCCAAGACTTGGGTGCTGGGTATGAAGCCAATGTCGACGCAGATCCAGTTAGGCATTTTGATGGACAAGGCACGCGTGCAGTGGATGCACCACCGGGAAAAGAATTTTAACTTGTAACATTTCCCGCGTGTGAGTTGCACGTCCATGCAACATGTCCAGCCAGTGCAGTTTTAAAACCTTTTTACCATATGGCCACTTTTCCAGCTCAATATGCCCCTTTTACCCTCACAGGGAGGGAACTTTCTGCTGAAGCGACTACGCCGTTGGTTTTGGAAAAGACCTGTGCCTCTTGGCTGCCCCGCTGCACTTCGGGAGGTGGCGGGCGTGGCGGGCTGCGCACTTGGAACTAAAACCCTGTGCGCTTTGCATATATATATATATATATATATTTATTTATTTATTCTGTATACATACATAAAATAAATATAATGCATATATATATATATATATTTACTTACATACGCATACATACATACATACATCCATCCATCCATCCATCCATACATACATACATACATCTATACATAGATACATGCATACATACATTACAGTACAGTACATTACATTACATTACACTACACTACAGTACATTACATACATACATAACATTCCATACATTACATTACATACGTTACATTACATTACATTACATGACATGACATGACATCACATCACATCACATTACATTACATTACAGTACATACATACACAACATACATAACATACATAGCATACATAACATACATAACATACATACATGCATGCATACAAAAATAAAACACGCATACATACATTACATACATTACATACATTACAATACATTACGTTTCATTACATTTCATTTCATTACGTTACATTACATTACGTTACATGAGTACAAACATACATACATACATAGCATACATAACAAAGCAAACAAAACATACAATACATACATACATACATACATACATTACATTACATTACATTACATTACATTACACAACATTACATTACATGACATTACATTACATACATGCATTACATTAAATAAATTACATTACATTACATGACATGACATGACATTACATTACATTACAATACAGCCAAACATACATACATTACAGTACATTACATTACACTACACTACATTACATTACATGACATTACATACATGCATTACATTACATACATTACATTACATTACATGACATGACATGACATGACATCACATGACATGACATTGCATTACATTGCATTACATTACAATACATACATACATACATACATAGCAAAACATACATATTATACATAACATACATAACATACATAACATACATAAAATACATAGCATACACAAAATCGCGCATGCATACATTAAATACATTACACACATTACATTACATTCCATTTCATTACATTTCATTACATTACATTCATTACATACATTACATACATTGCATACATTACATACATTACATACATTACATACATTACATACATTACATACATTACTTACATTACTTACACTACATACATTACAGAAATTGCATACATTACATACATTACATACATTACATACATTACATACATTACATACACTACATACACTACATACATTACATACATTACATACATTACATACATTACATACATTACATACATTACAAACCATAAATAACATACATTACATACATACAATACCATACCATACCATACCATGCCATACCATACCATACCATACATACCGTACATACGTACATACATTACATACATTACATACATTATATACATTACATACATTACATACATTACATACATTACATACACATTACATACATTACATACACTACATACATTACATACATGACATAACATGACATCACATTACATAACATTACATACCATTACATAACATTACATAACATTACATGACATTACATAACATTACATCACATTACCTAACATTACCTAACATTACAAAACATTACCTAACATTACATACCAATACATACCATTACATACCATTACATACCATTACATACCATTACATACCATTACATACCATTACAATACCATTACATGCCATTACATGCCATTACATGCCATTACATGCCATTACATGCCATTACATGCATTACATGCATTACATGCATTACATGCATACCATACATACCATACATACCATACATACCATACATACCATACATACCATACATACCATACATACCATACATACCATACATACC
>Ga0126342_10001662_pt1:0-2500 | contig 32218 bp, 32 predicted proteins | sample Cyp1metagenome_FD_92528 | JGI IMG/M metagenome (GOLD analysis project Ga0126342, IMG submission 92528) | Coral microbial communities from Lord Howe Island, Old Settlement Bay, Australia - Cyphastrea 1 metagenome | ecosystem: Host-associated > Invertebrates > Cnidaria > Coral ...
GCAACTTGCCCCGCCATCTGGTAATCTTCGGCGGTGATCTCAGTGAGGTGGTCCACCAACTGGAAGCTTCCTTCGGACATCATCTCAGAGTCCAAGGTTGATGGTGGGACATCCACCTCCATTGCATCAGGCTTTGAATCAGCAACACTCGGGGCTTGGCTACGCCCTCCGATCTGTGCTCGTGCCTCATCCATCCCGGCACGTAGGATTTCCGCAGCGCTTGCACCAGACGCAGCTGCGTCAAAGGACTTTGGAGCCATAGCTGAAAAGCGAAAGGCAAAAGCGAATGCGAGAAAGCGAGTTTCAATTTTTTCAAGGTCTGTTGACCCAAGCTTGAGCCAAAATGGCCAGGCCATTTTGGCAATATGATTCCGACAACACATTGCTTGCTTTCCGCAAGCTCCACGCAAGTACAATATATATATATATATATATCTGGTTGGTGGTATACCTACCCCTCTGAAAAATATGAGTAAGTCAGTTGGGATGATGACATTCCCAACTGAATGGAAAGTCACGAAAGCCATGTTCCAAACCACCAAACAGCACACAATGAAGAGGCATTCATGGGAGGACTCCAGAACACACTTCTGAAAAAGGCACTGTCAGCACTGTCAATCTGCCGGAAAAAAATGGCTCTCAATCGGACTGGGAGTCGCATAGAAATGGTTAGACTTCCATTCCCGTATCATGACACCTCAAATGGACCCCAACATAGCTATTGAAAATGGCCCAGTCGAAATAGTGGAATTACCCATTAAAAATGCTGATTTTCCATAGTTACGTTAGTTTACACATCCACTACATTCCACCAGATTTCGATGGGACCCATGAAAATTCGAAGCAAAGAACCCCTGGTGATCGAAGCATGGGTTGTCCCCCAGTTTCGGGGTTTTGTTGCATGTCTGGGGCTGGGTTTGAACCACGGGAATTCACCACTTAGCCCAAAAACAGGTGATGCCGCAACGCCTAACAATCTAACATTTGGAAAAAGTCAAAAAATGTGGAGGTGTCCTACAATGGGGGTACCCCCATATCATACGCTTTAATAGAAGCTTCCATTGTAAACTATCCATTTTAAGGATCCCCCATTTTAAGAAACCCTCATGTGAGGTGATCGAAGCCCCTTCTCTGAGAAACTCCGCGGGTCGGCCTCTTTCTTCTCCAACTTCCTTGACAAGCTGGGCTTCATGTGTTGGGATAGCAACGGTTTGAAACCACCATGGCTTTTATCCAAATGGATCAAATGGCTGTGTCTGACCAGGAAATTTGCCAAAAAAAAATCACCATTGTCGTGGATGCTTCCATCCCCAAACACCCCCTGGAGTGGATTCTCGACCACGGCTAAACTATGGGATGTCCTCTTAAAATTCCCTGTTTTGCTAGACCCAATGCCATAAACCTTCATTTGGGGATTGTTCAAACCATCCATTTCTGTAAAATTCTTTCAGATTCTGGATGGCTTATTATTGCGTTGACCCAGAGCTGCGCTAAATTCCCGCGAATTTTTGCTGGATCAATTCCCAGGGCACCAGCAGAAGCTGCTTGGCTTCCTGTGATGATTCAATATGACTTGCCGATATATGTGATCTCTGTTGATCTAGGCAATCAGCACCATTTTTGTTCGATCATGTTCCCACTTTCATACACTGAAAGCGCTATTTTGTTCATGGTGGATCCAAAAAAGATGCCCCAATTAAGTGAGATGAGGTCTGGTACCTTGGAACTGGGGCGGTTCCACGGTTCACCGTTCAACCACAGGGGTATGTCGGAAAATACAAAAATCAAACGTGGGAAATCCCCAAACTCAATGGAGATTGAAGTGGGAAGATCATCTAGCGCAAATGGTGGATGTTCGCAGGACATGCTCACACCGGAGAGATTTACTCTCCAGAAAATATCCCCATTATGCTCAAAAACACCGAGATGTTCATCGATTTCCCCCTTTTTTCAGTCGGTAGAATCCCCATTGGCCGAGGATCTGCTTCTTTTTCGCCTGCTGAAGGGCCTCGGCCAGCTTCTTCTCATCCAGCTCTTCCGCTTCCTGGTGGAGCAGATGGCGGAGATCCGACGTCGGAAAACCATGGAAAACCAGCCATTTCTAGTGGGGAGAAATGTCAAAAGTGTCAAAAGCTTGGGAAGATCATGGGCCAACCATACCGGTTTCGATGGATTGGTGTTCTTGGAACATTCTACGAAACTTCAACCATGGATTTAGTGGATTTAGCATGGCTTCACTGAGGAAACTGGTGAATGGATGTCCCTCAAGCGATGACGGCATTGTGGGTCCCGAAGCTCGTACAGATGTTGGTCAAGTTTCGAAAAATTGGGTCAGGTTCATAGTAATTCAATGAGGCATGTCACGTTTTCAAAAGGTTTTCAAAGTTCCAAACTTTTTTTTGGACACGTCGCGAAGTTTCGTTTCTAGTGCACGGTATTCTAGTCATATCCATGAGACATTTCTCCTCAAAAACCATGGCCCCTCCGCTCCTCGAGGACG
>Ga0126342_10001662_pt1:7500-32218 | contig 32218 bp, 32 predicted proteins | sample Cyp1metagenome_FD_92528 | JGI IMG/M metagenome (GOLD analysis project Ga0126342, IMG submission 92528) | Coral microbial communities from Lord Howe Island, Old Settlement Bay, Australia - Cyphastrea 1 metagenome | ecosystem: Host-associated > Invertebrates > Cnidaria > Coral ...
CCTGCTGAGGAAAGGGCCATCCCAAAATCACCCGGATGTGTTTTTACTGCAAGGGATGCCTCTTGTGGCAACATAACCAAAAGAAAATCAGAGTGTTTTTCAAATATGGCAGTGAAAAAACACAACATGATTTTCCGCATATCAACTATCGTCTTATGAATACACTATCGTTCAACTATATTCTGCGAATAATATGGAGGCATTCAGAAATCGCTTCTCCGCACATCAACTATCGTCTATGCTGACATTGACATCACCCAGGGAGGCCATCAAAATTCGCCCTGAAATGGTAGGGCCATTGCCGAAAGCCAAGTGAGTTGGTGTTGGCAACCGAAGGCTCATCCCACTTGGTAGCTTGTAACACCAGTTACAAGTGGATTAACCCTACATATTCCACAAATAACCGGGGATACAAGCTACTTAGTATATAAGTGGGATGAGCCAGGAATGGCATTCCAATAAACAAACATCGCACTGAATGAGATTCTGTAGGAGAAGAAGGTGTGCTGCGACAAGTCACATGGCCTGAACTGGTGACATGAAGAAGAGGACTTCCCCAAGTGTCTGGACTTCAGTTTCTCAGTGGCATTCCGCATCTGGGGTGCGGCAACAATTCCCACCAGATCTCGCAAAACGCGATGCATAGCGCACTTGTCCATCAGCTCTTTCTGCTGTTGTTCTTTCAAGTCAGTGGCACGGTTCTGGTAGACCTGAAGCAATCGACAATGAGAGTTGATACCATTGCCTGGTTGATGAATGCTTGCTGAAAACCGGCCTCAAACATCTTAAGTGCTTGGGTCGGCTGCGCTGTGTCGTGGATCTTCTCACCTCAAATGGCGTGGAGTGTCCAACAAGTTGAAAATTCTGATGGTTTCCTCATGAAACACTGCATACTATACATGAATATGTATATAATATATATATATATATAATTACATGTGATGCATGGATTTTGATGGTTTCACCATCCTAAAGCCGGGTTCTTAATGGTCCACCAGCCACTCCATCGCCACGGCCTGAATTCTGAGCTTTCGGGCCATGTTTGTAAGAATCCCAGGCAAAGCACATCAGCTCGGTCAACGACTTCGAATCCCCCGAATGCCTGGGAAACGGGAAGCCTGGAAGCCCGGAAGCCGATGGAAGCCCAGGCTGGCCCGGGAAACCTGGAAACATCTGGAACCCTGGAACGGAAGCCGATGGAAGCTGCTGAGGTGAAAAAACTGGCGATAGGATCAACCGATCCAACCCGCGATGGATTTCATCAGTGAACAGAAGCCGCCTCCCGCTCCCACCTCAAGAAGTTGTCTCCGCGGAAGGTGGTCCCTTTCTCCTCGTCCTAGCCGCTGCATTGTCCAAAAGGCGCTGTGGACGTCGTTTCTGAAGATGGCATACATGGCAAATCTTAGATACTCTGCAAAAAGAAAGCAGTCTGAGCTGGACATGAAAGATTCCCCCATCAAGATAAATGTGTATGTTAATAGATAAATTAATGAAAAAAAATGAATACCTACCATCCACATCACGGCTGAAACAGCCAAGATAGGAATGATCCCACTCCTTCAGGTGCGCCAGGGGATCTTGACGCATAGACCTGCAGAGCTTTGCTCGTCACTTGTTAAGGCTTCCATTTTTGTGAGCCCAAAACCATAGGCCATCCCCAATGACTTCTTCCAGACATGGGTGAGGAAATAATATATACATATTCTATATTCTAAATTCTATATTCTATATTCTATATTCTATATATAAAGTACATAAAGTTGCCGAGTCGCCATCCCCCATTGCGTATTCCACAGTACAATCTCTCGCCAGGAGTCAGGACTTGAGCCTTCCCCAGTGAGCCTGGATTTGGGATCGTAGTAGGCGGAGTTCACGTCCAAGTTCAGCAAGTACTTAGCCGTGTCTTCTCGTATTCGGAGGTTCCTGGCCAAAATCAACTGAAAAAATGCAGCTGAATCTGGGCGTCTTTGATTTAAAAAAATGCTAATTCACAAAGCAAATCAACCCCAAGATTTCAAGTTGTATGTCAAATCTACAAATTGGAAATTTTAGGGTCTTGCGCAGATGAACAGTAAATCCCTAGTGAGCGTCCCAAACATCTTACAAGAACGGACAACTTTTTGAGATTGTAATTATTTGCTTGCATTTCGGGCGGAATTAATTTATGGAAGCTGCTTTTGACCCCAAGTGCTGCTCTCTCACCCGGTTCACGCTCAATGAAACCCTTAAGTTCGCTCCTGAAACCATGCGTTTTTCCGCAAAATACCCATGCAAATCTCTTCAAAATCAAGTTTTTGGAGCCATAAAAAGCCATAAACCATGCATTTCACGGTGTTTTCATGCTGACTCTCCAGCCCTTTTCCCTACAGCGCCCCCCGGTGTTTCCGTTGCGTTTCCGTCGCGTTCTGCCGCGCCTGGTGGTGGTGCGGAGCTTATCATCCTTCGCCGCCACCGTCGAGGTGGACTTGTCAAAGTCCTTGAGCTTCTCGCCCAGGTCCTATGAAGCTGTGGGGTGTCCATGGCTATATATGGGTATAATCTAAATGTACCATAATATATAACACACACACATATATATATATACATACATAATATCTAAATGGGTATAAAATTATAGTATTGGTTTTAGACATAGATTTTTATATGTTATTTAGATTCCATATGTATACTATCTGTATATAAATTTATGAAATACATATTGTCCATAGGGTTTTTATATCTTATAAGATATGCAGATTGAGATTTCATATCTATATTCTATTTATATTATATATATATATCTATTGCATCCTTTTAGAAGCAACTTATTAGTCTGGCCTGGAGTCTGCAAAGGTGAGAAAACAACTGGTTTCAACCAACAAATCCGCATGATTTCCCTATTATTTCCCTATTAAATTAATTCCCTATATATATCCCTCCAGGTCAATGACCTCGTAAAACTTGGCCTTTTAACTTTGATGATCAGGACCTACTATTACTTGATGGGGACATACTGTGACATACTATTACATGGACTTTTTGGGTGGCGTAATATTTTCAACCAGCTTCGATCAATTTTTCGGTTGGTTTCTGTCAGGATTTTGATGGCTCTGAGTTGTATCATGAAGTCATTTCTGGCAATTAATGATATATCATATATGACAGCTTTACATGCGGGCAAATTTCCCCAATAACCCTGCAGGAAATGATATAAATTTCAGGATAATCACTTCCCTTCACCTACCAAATACCAAATTTTTTTGGTTTATCATTGGGAATCCAGGGCCAGAACCACCACGAATGCATGGTATATGAACTGTCAGGGGCCCAAAATTGCTAGCGTGAACCGAGCGTGGACCGAGCCTGAACCGAGCCTCTAAAGACCTACTATCACTGGCAAAAGACCTACTACTACTAGCAAAAGGCCAACTATTACCGTGAATCGAGCATGAACCGAGCGTGAAACCTTAGGAACCATTTTTTTGTTTGGAAGTTTAGGCAAAATCATACCATTTCTTGACGGGAACCGCCATGAATTTGCTTTGCGAAAGCTCCGGAATGTCAAATTGGAAAGGCCCATTCGGGGCTGTGATCTGAAGGTGATTGAAAAAAATTGTGCTTCCAATCATGCATCAACAGTTTCAAATGGGTTTCAAATCAAATTCAGCATTGAACCGATACAGTCTTCGGTCGTCATTTGTGGCTCTAATACCATAAAACTGTGGGCAGAATAGAGGACAAATGTGGAAAAAAGCTTGGCGACGATGAACGTGAGGGGAAAAAGGGCTGAGCTCTATCAAACCGAGGTAAACCAAAGGTCCTCGCAAAACTTGGTCTTTAGCCAAAGACATCGTTAAACTTGACCTTCCGACTTGAAGAGTATTATTTCCCTATTATGTTCCTATTATTTCCGTATTCTGTCCTCATTATCTCGCTATTAGTTCCCCTATTATTTCCCGATTAGTTTTTTGTTATTTTCCCTATGATTTCCGTATTATTTCCGGATTAGTGTTTTACTATTTCCCTATTATTTGCCTATTATTTTTCTATTGCTATTGATGCTTTTGAAGGACATCTGGGATAGTCATCAAACAAAATCATCATTCCTGTTTGCCCACTTGGGTCCATATCCAACAACCTCAAAATTAAGTTGTCATTCAATCCAAATGAAATAGTAGCTGAAGTGTCTGAAATTCTACCATTCACAAGCCACTTGGGGGTGACACGACCCGATAAGTTGGTGTGTAACCCCTATACGGTCCCAACCTTTGGTGAGTTTGCAGAATAATCACCCACTTAACTTTGGTGCTCAAGATTAATGGGTAGGAAATTGTCTTGGGAATGTATGTTTGTTAGTTTGAGGAGTTTTTTGATTTCTGGCTGTGCCCATTTTCCATGCTGTTTGCAGCTTTGGGAGCCGGAACCTTCCATTTTGAAAGCCATTTGCAATATTTTGGAGCTGGAACCTTCCATTTTGAATGCTATTTGCAACATTTTATCGTTGGAACTGTCTTTTCCGCATGCTATTTGCAGCATTTTGGAGCCGGAACCTTCCATTTTGCTTGCCAGTTGCAACATTTGGGAGCTGGAACCTTCCATTTTGCATGATATTTGCATTTGTTTGCAACATGTTGGAGCTGGAATCTTCTATTTGGCATGCTATTTGCAAGTTGTTGTTGGTTGTTGGTTGTTGTCTGTTAGTTGTGGGTTCTTGTTTGTTTTGCTCTTCTTGTTGCAGTAGTAGTTGTAGCTGCTGTAGTTTTTGTAGTTGTAGTTACAATTGTTGTTGTAATACTAGTTGTTTGGTCGTTGTTGCTGTTGTTGGTTGTTGTCGCTGTTGTGGTTGCTGTTGGTGGAGCCAAGAAACCCGTAAAGCTTTGCAAAACCAGAAACAAACAACATCAACAACAGACGTTTGCGTGGTATTTGCCATAATATATTTTCAGCATTCAACGTCAGCAAACCACGGAGATAGAAGCTGACGAATTTTTGCCAATGGGCTCTGCGACATTAGGAACACAGAGACAACTTCGGTTGTGTTCCTCCTTTGCCGTTGTTGCTCTTTTTTCTCTTGCTGTTCTTCTTATTCTTGCTGCTTTTGTTGCGTTGTTCTCGTGCTTTGTGTTTGCTGCTCTTGTTGTTTGTGCTACTGGTGCTGTTCTTCATGTAGTTGTGGCTGAGCTTGTAATCAAGCATAACAACAAGGAAGCAAGTATAAAAACAAAAAAGCAACGAAAACAGAAGAAACATTACAAAGCAAAGAACCAAAAAAACAGAGAAACAAAAAACATAAAAACACAGAAGCAAAACAGCAGAGAAGCAAAAAAAGCAGAGAAGCAAACAAAGAAGCGTAGAAGTTAGAAGCAAAAAAACAGAACAGCAAGAATACAGAGAAGCAAGGAAAGCAGAAAAGCGGCACAGTACAGAGGAGAGAGGAATCAAAAAAAAAAACTAAACTCCAAAAAAAACAATGCCCAAAGTAAATGGCCCTCCAAGCTTAATCACTACAATTCACTACAAATTTTATTCATCCCTGTTGGTGTTGGGGCCAGCATGGCCAGCATGGCCCAGCCCCGCGCCCCATCGCGGCATCGTCCTCATCGTCCGAAGCCTCGCTGTCGCTGTCGGTGTCCGTGTCGGTGTCCGAGTCGCCCGTGTCCTGATGCTGTGGATTCTGGGAACATCATGGGATGATGATTGGATTGTTGTCATCATATTTGGATTGTCATTTAATATGATAATATGATTCTTGTTCATCCTAAATATCATTTAAAAACATGAGTCTTTTCATGAAATTTAAGAAATTGTATTTCAGTATCATGGGGATGATGAGATTATGATGAGAGTGTGGGATTATTGTTGGATCATTCAAAAAAACAGTTACCCTCTGGTAATTTAACATAGCTATTGAAAATGGACATTTCTAGTGGATTTACCCATGAAAAATGGTGATTTTCCATAGTTATCTTAGTTTACCAGAGGGTAGCATTAGCACGGGTTAGTGAATATTTATAAAATTGAATGGATTATATTCCAGTATGGGGAAGATTCGTGTGGGATGGTCTCTGCTCATCTGTCTGATTATCCTCAATGTTTGACATAAACTCATTTCTGTGGTGTTGTTCCAGCAACCTATTTGACCAGAAAACATTCAGAGATTCACCATCCAAGACAGAGTTTTCCTTTCTTGTCTTTTTTTTTGCATTTCTGGGAAATCAGGTTCTGGTATATCGCTATATCGCTATATCGCTATAGAAATGGGTATGGCTTATATATAAGTCATTGGGCTAGTGATGACCCATTTCATCCTAATTGTTCCATAGATTCTCTGAATTCCGTGTCCAAGATACCGAATCGCCCGTGTCTGTGTTATCCTCCTTTCCTTCAGCCTGCAGAATTCATGCAATGCCTCTGGATATCTGGAGGTATTGTTGAGACATCCAAAGGGTAAAATTGGGTGCGATTTACCCTCTGGTAAACTAACATAACTGTGGAAAATCACCATTTTTAATGGGAAAATCAACTATTTCGACTGGGCCATTTTCAATAGCAAACTGTTAGTCATTCCCAGAGGGTAAAAATGAGTTTGCAGTTTGCCACATTGAACCCGTGTGAGCCGTTGTTCCCAGACTCTCTGGATCTACATGATTTCCAACCTGACCAGTTTTCAGCATCAATTCTGATGATGAATTTGCTCAACAAAAGGCTGCTCCAGCTGCTACATGTCAACCCTGGAGATAGTTTCCCCCTGTAGTATCTGCTGCGACTTCATGAATCTGCAAACTTAGCTAAGATGCAGGGTACGCTTTAGGATCTAGGACACCTCTTATTAAACTGGGGAAGTATCAATTTCGGGGTGGATACAGTAACCTGGACTCGTGATGAAGTCAAATCTTGCGAATTCCAAGAGATACCCTACGTGGTGATTCGATTCCATTCATCGATGATTTTGGCATTGAAACTTGTGACTTTCCATTGCACCTTTGATGGCGATGTGGAATTTCGCCAGTGCGGAACTACTTAAGAACCCTAGGTTCTATGTCCCACCACTGCTCTTATCAGTAACTTTTGGTTTATTTACGGCATGGAGAAACATGATTGCAACTCATTCATGGAGCGAATCCTCGCCATCTAACCAGCCCGGCCAGATCGACCTGCCGCCGAAGCTGTCGTCTGCGCTGCTTGCGTTTCTTCTTCAGCAGCCGTTTCTGTGCCTTCAGACGCCTGGAAAAACGCAGCATTGTGGCTGGTTTTTCATGGAAATCTGCTATAGCAACCTCCGAAAATATAGACTTTGGCAACATCCTACTGAAACAGTGGTAAATCACTTTTCTATCTTCTTGGGCTCAACTCTGGACCACATCAAGGCATTTCGCTAGCCACGCACTATTTGCGGTAGTAATATCTTGTAGTTCAAGGGAAAACAACATGCACAGAAATGTCTTCGCGGAGAATGTGCATAAGAACCCGAGTTAAGTTGTTTATTCAGCATTGGTCCATACCCATCTGTCACTTGGTGAAAGGTTCACCCAAACCCTGAGGCAAGGGATTCCATGTCTGCATGCCTCAAACAACCCAGCAGCTCTTCCAAAACTCACTACCATATCTCAGGATATCCAAACTCAGCAGAATTCATGAAGAAGCTATGTCATGTAATCTTCTCATGTTGTCTATCTCATGTCATGCAAGTCAGATTTTCACTTTTAAAAGGTGGGTCATGTAGTTTCTACGTCTTTCGGGAAATCCACCAATCATTCATAATTCATCAGTGATATCATGTTAGTTAAATCCATTTAAAAACAAAAAAAAACAACATATGATGCAAGAAGTCCTAACAAGCCTATATTTTTTCTTCATGTAACTATTCATGGCTCAAATCCTTGCCCAGAAACTCACTTTGTAGTCATTATACTTATATGATGATAATTATATATATAATTGTATCAGTTATTTCAGTTATATGATATAAATAACTGATAGTTATATAATTGTATCAGTTATTTCAGTTATTTCACTTATATATACTTATATATAGTTCTATCTATGGCTATAACATGATGTTGATATTATCATTATAGTCGTTAGATGGGGGTTCCAGAAATGGGGGCACCCAACAATGGATGGTTTATAACTGTTTATAAATACTGGCAAGTCTCATCTAGAGATGGAAAACTGGGGGTACCCCCATGACATTTGGAAATCTCCAAATGTTGATATTCATAAACCATCAAGATCTTGATAGTTATAGATATATACATATATATAGCCATAGAACTTTTTCGTGAACATATCAACATATATCAACATATCAACATCAACCATCAAGATGTTGATGATTCTCATGATCTGATAGCTATGTTCATGATCAGCTATGGTATAGCAGCTATAAACTAATGATCATATGGTAGCCATTATAAATGATCTATAAACCATAGCTACTAGAACACCATCCCATCACCATCCCATCACCGGGGTTTACTTCGTTGATTTACCCATTCAAAATGCTAGAAAAAAATCCATCGTCATTTTTCTTCGCGAACCATAGCTGTAAACCCATCCCATCACCACCATGGTCACAATGGCCATGGCCCACTGGGTTGTCCCAACTCCTTCAGTTTGGCTCGTTCCTCCATCTCTGCGGCCTTCACTCGGCGACGCTCCGCCTCCACCCGCTCCCAGTCCTGGCGGAAGCCGCATGCGCTGGCGCCGTGGCGCCGAAAACGTGGGGAAAAATGGTGGAAGAAACCGGGGGCATTGGAAACCCTAGAAACACCATAGAAAACTCATGAAAAATCTCTGGAAATCTTCAGTGAAATCCATTTTTGTCCAAAAATGGTGGCCAACAAATTGAAGCTTTGCTGGCGAAGTCAAGTTCTTTTCAAATCTTTTCAATGGACCCAGCCTCGATGACCTGCTTGTAATCATCGGGTTGAAAACCGTTCCAACGATCCCTTTTGCCGTCGTAGTCCAGATTCAACTCCTCCGGTCACTGGTTGGATCTCCAAATTTCGCTAAGGGATCCAAGGGAATCCAATTCTGGGTGACTTGACATTCCCTTGGCAAGGATTTCAGTGGAGGCTAACTTCTTGTCATTTCCAAAATCTGCAGAGTCGTGGAGATAAATCCAGCTCACACATCTAGGGGTTTGGTGTAGACGTGCAGAGAAAGCGGTTTTACAACATAAATGAACTTGGCTTTCATGACCATGTTTGTTTCATGTTCACCAAGATGCATCAACACAACGGCCAAATCGGATGATCCCAAGCAAACACAAATTCTTGGATGGCTAAAGACAAGTGTCAGCCTCGGATTAATAAACGACGCGTTCGATAAAACTCGAGGGGGCTTGGATACCCCCTAAAGTTGATTCACATGCTATTAATTGCTATTAGAATGGGAAGGCGGGAACGGGACCCCAAGTCTTAGGAAACTGGATGTGTTTGTGAATCCTGCGTTGACACTATAAGATACCGACTGATGTTTCGAAAAAAAAAAACACCCGACGAGAGCGAGATTAGCGCTCCATGATGTACTCGTCTGGCATGAGATTCTTACCATTCTGCTTGGCCGTGATGGCTCTCGGGCGCTCCACACAGTCCTCCACCGAAGCAGACGGAACGTGCAGCCTAAGATGGGGGTTACTAATAAAAATGTAGAGATTACTGCTGAAAATGGAGATGTATAATTAATCAAAAACTGGATGGTTTGCAACTGGAAGGAATCGTTTACTACTGAGTGAAGACTTAAATACCCCTCCGAAGTTGAGGATGGGTCAAAATTGCATGTTTGACTTATGAAAATTTGGGATATCACTTGATATAAGGCACAAAAATGGAGATTAAATCATATCCATTCATATCAAGAACTCCAACCATCTCCAATACTTCCGCCCTAAATGGCCCCTTAAATGGCCCTTAAATGGCCCGGCCTTCTTGGTGTGAGTGGTGGCACCGCAATTTTCACAGGCACCCTTGATGAACTTGGTCTTCACATCACCCTTGGTACCTCGAATGTACCAGTCCCTGGTGCCCATCGACTTGGCATTCCAGGCTTGGTGATGCTTCAAGGACGGCTTGTCTTGGTTCAAATACCAAGGCGCCTGCAACGGAGCTGCTCAATCTCAGGTGAAGTGGAAGTGGAAATGGCAACTGATTTCAAATACGTTTACCCTCTGGTAATTTAACATAACTATGGAAAATCACCATTTTTAATGGGACAATCCACTATTTCTATGGCCATTTTCAATAGCTATGTTAGTTTACCAGAGGGTAAAAAAGTTTGAACGGCTCTCCGGATCTATCAGCTCAAGTGGAGGGGCTGACTTGGATTTGGGGATGCACCGGACCGGGGGTTCCAACGAAAACGGCAAGGGTTGCTTTCCCAACTCCAAAGCTTTACATAAAGGTCTATCTAAAATTTTCGAACTGGCTTCGCGTCAAAAATGGCCAGTGCTAGGCCCCAAAACACCCTAAACCGTTGCGCGCCTTTGTGATGAACTCTGGGTTGTGCGGGTTGATCATCTTCCCTGTGAACTCATCTGTCTCAGGTGCGGCCGTGCCCGCAGCTCTCGCCTCGCAATCTCATCCCAGGAGTTGGCGATGTCAGTAGCACGTTTTATACTTCCTAGTGTTTTAACAACTTACTAATTTACAGCATAGTAATTGAGTAACTGAGTAATGTTATAGTAATTCAAGGTGATTCAACGTAATTCATAGTGATAGTAATTTAGCAATATATCCAAATTATCCAACCACCAAAAAATGCTCCTCCCAGCTGCGTCCCAAAAGTCGATGGCCTCCTGCAGGGCCTTCTGCTTCTTGGCATCTTCACGGGTGGTGAAGCTATCCGCCACTGCTGAAGACCTGGCTTGGGGAAAATCAATGGATTGGTTTAAGGGAAAATTTTAACCGGAAAGCCCCATAGAAAAAATGGGGAAATCCATGGTTTCCTGCAAATTTTCCCTTAAACCAATCCATTGAGAAAATGAAGGTGTTGAATTTCATATGGAGGTGTCCAAAAAAATTGGGGGTACCTGAGTCATCATCCATTTTAGATTGGGATTTTCAATGGATTTTCTATAAACCATCCAGCGAGCTTGGGGGACCCCTATGACTTTGGACCCCAGATGGTTCTTGTTTCGTTTCATGGGAGACCAGATAACCATCCATTTCCCATCAATTTCCCGTCAGGCGTACGCCATGCTGCCCGGGTTTCCTGCACGACCAAACTGGTGGAATCAAAAACGCTGGTGTTGTGTAACAAGACAAAAAAACATGGAAAATGCGGATTTTATGATAGAAATATATAGAAAATCAAAGCAACTTGATCGTGATTTAGATGTGTGTTTCATGATTGGGTATGACAAAGAAATTCACAAAGCAAACCACAGACCATAGATAGAAGAAATTCTGGTTGATCAGTCGAAGGTGCAATCGTTACCCATTGTCCCAGTGAATGTATCCCACGAAAGCCATAATGTCTTACCCTTGGTACAGGTCCCAACGGGTCCCAACGGGTCCCTTGAAATGGTCACCAAGTTAAAATCCCCGGTGAAATATGGTAACAACATGTCAAAACCCATTTGGGGGCATACCTCATTCTCGGACACACCTATTTGCCTGTTTATCAGGTTTCAATCCCAAATGACTAATGCCAACCCTGGATTAATAAACCCTGGGCCCTAGTTGATTATTTCGGGGGGTCCCCAAAAATAGGGATATATAATTGGCTACTAGAATCCCTGCTATTTTAGCAGAAATGCACCTAAGGGATGTTGCCCTTTTGGTCTTCAGTTTTTTGGTCTTCGGCATGGCCCTTGCAACGTGATGAAGCTGCAACTTTCTAATTTGCTGCTTTCCTTGCTTCCTACCCTCCTTCCTTCCTTCCTTCCTTCCAGCCTTGGTTCCTTCCAGCTTCCTTCCTTCCTTCCTTCCTTCCTTCCTTCCTTCCTTCCTTTCCACTCGAGTAATATTTTTTTTTGATCCTAGTATTTTTTTTGATGCTATTTTTTTGGATGCAGATGCCCTACGTTGTTCTTACTGCTCAAGGAACAAATTGAATAAATGTGGTACACCCAACAACAAACCTCTATCGGGGATGATTTATGTTTTGGCTTTAGCTCATTATAAATCATCAAGATGTTTGTGCACAACAAATCCAACCTGCAACACGGTGCAACAGCTCCTGCGCAAGGCACGCAGAAACCAGCAGCCACTGCACTGGACTTGAGCCAAGGTCCGGTGAAGCTGAGAACGGTCACCCCGCAAAGGTTGCTGGGGTGAAAACGATCCGCACGGAAAATTCCACTGGCAGAACATGCCAAGAAATGTGCAAGGTTTGAATTTATATGCTGAAATCCCACACTCATCGAAGGGAAATTTGAAGACTGGAAGACCAGAATTGAGATAATTGAGTGGCTGACGCAGTCCTCAAAGCTTCAAAGCTGCTTGGAACGCACAAATTCAACAGAAACAGCAATGGATTGCCAGTGTCTTTCCAAGGACCATGGATTGCCGCTTTTTTTCCCCAATGGGATCAGTCTCACGCATCACCATTGTTGCCAAGTACCTCCACGCCAATCTCGGCAGGATTTTAGAGTTGAAATAGGACCGGCCACGTGTGACTTGAACCCCTAACCGGTCACACCGGTCACTGGCGGTCACGGTTCCAAAAAATCCGACGTCTAGTTTCTGAAGCCTAGTTCTGAATGCAGTTGAGTTTCTGAATCCGGCTTTAATCCTACAGAACCACACGTTGTTTGTTAAAATAGTTTTTCAACCAGCTGATTGAAAAGAATCTTGGGGGTGATCAATCTTGTATTTTTTGGTTTCAGCCCCATTTTTCTTGGTCAACGGTTAACCCTCCACTTTTTGGTAGTACCCTTGTGCAAACATACCCAGGGACAATCCCGCTCCGACTGGTGGCCTCGACCAGGCCATGTTGCGAGTATACCCCACTTTCAAACACAGCCATATGGTTAAGGTTGGTTTGAAAAATCCCACTTTGTCCCCAAGAAATCCAAATATTGATGGTCAAATATATACATCTACAGACATATATATGCATATATATATATATATTTCTATTATTATCATTATCATCACTATTACTATTATTATTATCATTATTATTAGTGTCATTATTATACATACTAGTATAATTTTAGAAAGTTATACATGTTTATACATATTTATATACATAGTCTTGGTTTTTCCACATGTATGTATATATATATATATATCCATATATATATATCCATATATGTATATATGTTTATATCCATATATTATATATATATATCCACATATATATATATCCATATAGTAAAATCCCTCCCAAGCGCCGTCGCTTGACGCGCACCGAGGGGAGTAGCCACGGTCGCCGTTCCATGGCCACACAGATCAAGCCGGCGAGTTCCTTCACCGTTCACCGTTCAATGGGGACTCAGCTCCATCTCGGAGTATTTGTTGACGACAACCGACTCAATCCGGATTGACTAGAATGACTGCTTCCTGGTAACTTACTGGTTGGTGGTATGTTTCTACCCCTCTGAAAAATGATGGAGTAAAAGTCAGTTGGGATGATGACATTCCCAATATGATGGGAAAAATAGAAGCCATGTTCCAAACCACCAACCAGTGAAGATTAGGGGAATGGCATGATTTCGCTATTTATGGCTAGGGGTGATAGGTATTTCTATGGCTCAAGGCTATGGCAATTTTCGGGGGAAGCATAAATGAACTTACGGGGGGATTCCTCGTATTTTATTGGAGTATTGGAAGCCAGCAATTCTTGAAACATGGGTTTAAACCTATGGTTTGCACTGAAAATGGAGGTTCAAAACCGACCATTTGATGGGTATTAGGGTTTGATTCATGGGGGTGGATATGAGATAGAATAGGATACGTATATAAAGCCAAGTTAAAATCATACGTGGCTCTGTTTGAACATGCGGCCAGCCCAACATGATTTTTGGTCAAGGGTGATCAATTATGACAGACGATTGGGGGTCGGGGAACTCAGTTTTGAGACATACAGAGAACAGGGATTGGCTTAATAAGCCTAGTATACCAATTATACCCCAGTTACATATGGGATATCCCCAGTTACATATGGGATATCCCCAGTTTTATATGGGATATCCTCAGTTTTTTTTCGGCTTATGGCTCATAAAGCACTGATCCGATGCTTGGGGCCCATCCAATCAACTTCCATCCCCGCCTCATCGCTGATGGCGTTCATCTCAGACAGAATGGCCTCGGTCCATTGTTTTATATTGTTTTAAGCTCGTTCCCAACAGGTTCCCTCAGAATCTTTTGCATCACGAGACTCCATTCTATGATTTTTTTGAGATAGTTCATCTTAGTTCCTCAATGGCTATCTTAGGATATAGCTGATATCTTAGGGGAACTTGGAAATGATTTTTTTGTCCATCTCTTTCCTTTCCCTAAGATATCAACGTTGATATCCTTTCCAATGGATTGATGATGAATAGAACCAACATGAACCAACGTTCCAAAACGGCGATCAAGCCGCCTCCAACTGCGGTTTCACCACGCGGTTCCGGGCTGTTTCCCTGAGGCAACCGTAAAATGGCAAATGGGAAAATGCTGGGAGAAGTCTGAGAGAAGTATGGGATAGTGACAGTGTTGGGATTTGATCATATATCATGGTGGGATAATTGCAATAGTCTCTCATGTACCCTGTTTTTTGGGGGTGATTGTCTTGTACCATCCGCATGTCAAATGGTAGGTTTCTGGGATAGGGCATTGTACCACATCATCTTGTGCATCCCACTTAGTACGAGGCTTAGTAAACGGCTAATGTCACCATTGTCACCCAAATCCCCGTACCCTCCGCTAATCATTTCTAGGTGATTTTTCCATTTCAACTTTGATTACCGGAGGGGCCAAGCCATTGATGGGGCGATATCTGCTTTGCTGTTGGTTGAAATCCAGTGAAAAATGCCCCATTTTTTGTAAATTGAAATCCCCTCAAATCCCCTCAAAAATCCCCCCAACTCGTTGGTTCAACTCCTCATGTTTGTTGCTTAAAATCCAGTAAAACCTATCAGTTTTTTGTTGGTCAAAACATTCTCCAGACTTCGTCTCATGTCCCGATGTCCCGCACCTTGCAGCTTCTGGCGCCTGGATGCAATCGCCAACATCTGATTGGATGATGAAGAAACCCATGGAACGATTGCCGTATGCCGAAGGAGGCTGAAACATGGATTGTCAACTATGAGTTGACCTGATCCCAGGTCCCCGAACAGAGAAGACGCATACCCGTTTTTGGAGCAACCAAAGTCACATGATGATATCTTCTATCAGAGATGTTTGAGAACTGCATCAACACAAAGAGCAATTGAAATTGAGAAGCTCTTGCGGTTTCCCACTTCCCTGGGGTTCCCTGGGGTTCCCTGGGGTTCCCTGGGGTTCAAGGATGTCATCCAATTTTCCAGTGCTTCCCTGCATACCGCTGGGCCGCTGGGGAATGAACATCTTTTTTGGTGGTTTCCGGGGAGATTTCCACGGGAACTTTCGAGGAACTTGGGTAGCCTCCCTGGAAATTTCAAATGACATGCAAGGGAAACCAAGTACTGATGAAACCCAAAAAAAACAGCCTGTTGGTCAAGGAAGATGCGTGATATTGTGCTCATTTCACTAATAGAACAGAATACATCTGTTTTTCCATACGCATTATAATGCAAATTTTGAATATGTCTTGATGATACACTATCAAAATATGTACATATGTGTATATATATATAATACACATACATAATACACTCTGGTAATTTAACATAGCTATTGAAAATGGCCCAGTCGAAATAGTTGATTTAGCCATTAATAGCATGGTGGATCTTTCCAGTTCGCAAACTGTGACAGTTTACCAGAGGGTAAATCCCATTAAATCCCATTAAATGCCATTAAATGCCATTAAATGCCATTAAATGCCATTAAATCCCATTAAATCCCATTAAATCCCATTAAAGGTAGTACAGTTCGCAAACTGTGACAGTTTACCAGAGGGTAGTACATGTAGTACATGATGATTTGATCCATTCCCACCTGAAAGGTCCCGCTCTTGTGGCTAGTTCCAGGATTCCAGTCTCCCCTTGGCCCGAAGTCAAGGTCAAAAGGCGCCTTCGGTGGGGGAGTCATCGGCGGAATCTCCTGTCCACACCTGGTAAAAAACAGTGGCACTGTACTTGGATGACTAGAGGACATGGTAGACATCCATGTGTTTATACATATATATATATGTGAACATAAGAGTATGTATAGATGGATGGATGGATGGATGGATGGATGGATGGACGGATGGATGGATGGATGGTTGGATGGATGGATGGATGGATGGACGGATGCATGGATGGATGGATGGATGGATAGATACATAGGCAGATAGATAGGTAGGTAGGTAGATAGGTAGATAGGTTGATAGGATAGGTAGAATACGTAGAATAGGTTGAAAAGGGAGATAAATGGATAGATTTAGATGAATAGATAGATACATGGATAAATAGAAGAACATGTATATATATATATATATATGTGCATACATACATATATATATTATTATATTATATTATATTATATTATATTATATTATACATATATATATATATATATATATTATATATAATACGTATATACAGTGCATTCTCAACAGTGGTGCTGAGTCAACTTTGTCAACGACTGTGCCCTCTGGGAACAGTTGAGATCCCCCAACTGGATGTCAGAGCCCAATCTTTTTGACCGGAACATATGGCTATGGAACATCTGTCAATCACTGGAATTTATGGATGTTGATCCCCCAACTGAGATGGATTTTGGCTATGGCAATGTGATCATCAATGTATACCTGTATATCCGTCAAAGGGTTTCTATTGATCATAGCCTCCATAGCCAAATGAGCAATTTCTTGAACCCTGCTGCTAGCTGAAGCTTCTGGTCTGGCAGAAGCTTCAAGTCCCAAATCAGGACTTTCCTGGAGGAGTCATCACAAGGAGTTAGGGCTCGTGATGATGGTGATTATTGTTATTGTTATTATTATCATGATAATGATGAGGAATAGGAGGACGATTATTATGATTGTGATGATGATTATTATTATTATCATGATTCTTAATTTGATTCTGATGATGCTGGATGATGGATGATGGTTATTAAGGTTACTAACCGCCTGAAAATCAAGTCACTTGACGCACCCTGAGCTTTTCACAACCGTAGATTTAAAGGGTCCCAATGGGTCCCACCTTTTCCGGATGTGGATGGTGAGCTCGGTCTTGAACTTCAACTCCTGGTCTCTTGGATCTCTTGGATCCCACCATGGATTTTCGTCACAAAAAAATCACCCAACTTATGGGTCTCACCCAGATGGGTCCTTGATCATAGCCACGGTGTCTCCAGAGACGCTATTCACCTCACACCATGTGAAACTGGGGTATGGGCCCCATATTAGGACTTTTTCAATCGGAGACTTCATAGTGTTGCCAGATGATAAAGAAATCAATTGCAGCAGAAGAACACCCTGGCAACAACCCAGCTGACCCAATCAACCTGCCCTGCCAGCACTGACTCAGTCAGCCGGAAGCCTGAAAAATGAAGTCGCCCGCACAGATGTGCTTGAAGGGATCATTCTTGGAATTCCAATCAGCAACCAGGCCGTCCTGGCAGCCGGGCAGCAGACCCACAAAAAACGATGGGAAAAAAATGGGCGATAAAAACAGCACCTCGAAGACCTTGGTGATAAAGACTCCATCCCTTGGAACAGATTGCTGCGGTGAGCTGTGGCTGAAACATGGCTGCAAGTTCTACAGGAAAATGATCATTAAATTTGGGGATATTTGGGGTCACCCTATTTTTAGTTTGAACCTCTTTGAAGCCACGTTCACTTTGCAACTCACAAATTTCTTGGAAAGTCAAGAAAATCTCGCAGTCTGTCTGGATCTTGCATACTGTAATCATCTTGCTTCCTTAGCAGAGTCTTCTTGTGTCCCCCTTCATTCTTCAAACCCATGCTCAACTGTTTCAAACACAGCTGCTATGGGCACTAAATATATATTGAAAAAAAAACATCCAACTTAGACCCTCACCATCAGAGTTCCATTCTTATCATTCCAATGAAAATGGCATCCATCAACTGAGCCTCATCATTCCAGGCCTTTTTAAAATCAGGGCCAGGTCACCAGGTCACCTCCCCCCGTTCCATAAATGTTCCCTTTATCCAAGTCGGGAGTCTTGCCTTTCTCCCAGGCGCCAAGAAACCCTGTCCAAGATCTGTAGGTGACATCGACACCCAGGTTGGATGAGGGGGTTCTGCTGATGACCTCAGGTTCTGTTTAGATCCCCTGGAAATCTGCGATCTAAACCGAAACCCAACTCCCAGAAATGAATGGAGTAGGGGTCTCAGAGCCCCACATCCGTGCTGGATATGTTTGTATACATGCATACGTTGGCATTTAGGTACATATAATATATATATATATACACACACAAAGTATTCAAGAGAAGAAAAACGCCTGAAAGCGTTTGGTACAGCCATGTGAGAAAAATAGAGCAAGAACTAGCTGCAAATGCATCCCTTGAGGCAATAAATCTCCAAAGATGGACCGATGGACCCCATCAATCCCAGGAATACAACGGCAGCCACTGCGTCACTGCGTGTTGTGGCCACGGATTGGTTCCTGCATTTGGTGGAATTTCCCCAACATGACAATCATGGTCCCTTTCCACTAATGAACACCCCAAAACGGGATACCCCCCAATCCAAAGTATGATCGTCATATTTTTCATTGTTTCATGGCCATGACATGCAGCCAAAGTTCCCCTTTTGTTAGCCAAACTCACGCAGACCAAATATGTCCAAATATCAAAGTTAGAATTCTCTTGCCAACCTTATTCGTGCTGAACCCCCTATTCCAAATTCAATAATCCGTTGTACATCCCATATTATATAGCCACTACATCCCAATTTTATATCCCCATTATATCCGCATTTTTAAAAATATATATATATGCTGAAGTCGTTGGTCGCCAAATGTTCATCGCCCAAGCTGCAGCAGTGAAGCATTGCCCTTCTTCTGTCATCGAAACTGTCGTGTGCGTAGCACAGGCTAATGATGGGATGGGAGTTGCCAAAGCGACCACTTAAAGGTGACCCGATGCACTTGGGGTATACAGTGGGAAATAATCATTGGCTTTTAATGAATTAGTAGTTCTTTTCAGGATTGACTTTATGGCAGTTTGAAAATGGGGAAGATTATAATAACCCAGAGTACACCCAATTTTGAGACAAAACCATATGGTTAACCTTAGGATACCCCTCAAATCAAAATCGTGAACGTTACTTGAGTCCCGCAGCCACAACCTGACCCATGTTCACCAGTCAGACCAAGGTTGGCAAAATGTTACTAGTTTTTCAGGGGGTTGGAGGAATTTCCAAATATGTGATACTGTGAAAGCCGGTGAAAATGCTGAAATCTGTGATAAATAATACATGTTTTTTCTATGTTTTTTCTTATCATTCAGGAGTCAGGTTCATTTTCGACAGCTTCAAAATACTAAACTACTCTTGCGAGGATAATCCCACAAATGGTGAGCGGTGATTTTTTTTTTGCCTAGTTATAGAGTAAGTCCCCATTTCATGAGACTATCCCATTTATAAATGGCTTAAAATCACTATGGCAGTCACTATGGCAGTCACTATGGTTACTATATACATTTTCAATTCCTGGGATGATCCTCCACATATGGAGAAAAAAAATCACGCATCTTCCTGGCTGGAAGAACGCCGCAAATCAAGGAAGTCATCCGCGGAAAGCAGCTAGGATTCCATCGAAACGAGTTTTTGCCCAATCGAAATCCCAAAATCAAACTACGTACTACCTGAAACTAACTCATAATAGTATGGTATGAAGAAAAAAGACTCAATTCAACCTCAAACTTTGAGAGAACTTGCTGAAACCAAGAAAGGCTTAGGTCACCCCATCTGGAATCAATAAACACCAGCAATCACTCAACAAGACATGTCCACAAGATCTTCTTCAAGATGTCCTGGCTTGCCCAAATTCAAAATGTCAACAGAGCGTGGCTCAGGTCAAAACATGCCCGGGCGAACATCATCGACGAAGAAGCAGGGCCCAGTTTGTCCTAAATCCAGCAGAAATCTGGTCTTTGTATGTCTTTGTGGTTTCCGCTGTCTATGTTTTCAGATTAGTAGCCTTGAATGCGTTGGCTAGAAATGTTGGTGGCCTGTTCGCATCAAGAGGCTTGGTGCTGAATGAAATATCACCTTGATGCAATCCGCTGCGTTCTTGAGCCACTTGCACTGCAAATACGGACACTGTAGTTTGGTTTCCATTTGTCAGAACAAAATTTGATGCAACAAAAAACTGCCTGCATCAAATCGTCACAATAGACAATAGATTTCAATAGATATCAAATGCTATCAACAAAACAAACCTACAACATGTCAAGAAAGTGATAAGTGCAATGCCACTGCTTTCCATTCCCTGCTACATTTCCAATATTGAAATGGACTACTGGAGCTTATTGAAAACAATGCTCCCGGAACCATTCTGAAACAACTCAGACTATCTTGGTTCACTCAAAGATCATCTTCCTGTTAAAATTCGACACGTTTTGAAACTCGGTACAAAAGCAAGCTCTCTCTTAAGTTCAGATATTTGCCCAAACTGGGACTGATCACAGAATTTGACAAATATACTCTCTTATATTCTCTTATCATCAAACAATCTCCATCAAGATAGCCGTTTTATGCAGTTTTGCTGTATTCCGTATTCTCGATCAAGGCCATTTCAAGGTCGGCTGCATTTTCTGCTTAGCTCGGCTCGAACTCCTGCAACTTGGGGATCGATCATTGGTTGACCTACGTTGACGTCACCAAGAATTGGAGGCCTTTACATTCAAAATTGAGATATGTTGAAGATATGTTGAAGATATGTTGAAGATATGACATCATAAAAGATGGATGAAATTCACTCAAAAAAACGAATTAATGTTTTGATACTGAACTTTCTGAGTCTATTGGTATCCGTTTCCGAGCCTGAGCCATGCGGTACCCGTTTGATGATTCCAAGGGCAAAAGCATTCTGTGTGCGGTCAATGTCAAGCTCGGAGAAATGACATACCTTCTCAGTTTCTGTGCCGGTGAAACTTGAAAGAAATTGAAAGAAAGAGAAAACGACAACAGGTAAAAAGTGGCTTCAGTCTAAAGAAAGGCACGGCAAAGAGCCACCCGCCCGTTCCCTATCAAACTTTGGAATGCAGGGACTGCTCAAATGGTTTTGTTTAAAATTGGGTACCTGAAAATCCACGGGCAAAAATAATCAGTTCCTTGCTACAATGCAATTTTTGAGATAAATCCTCCATTTCTGGACAAACCCTCTGTCATGACTTTATACTGGTTGGTTCATGGGGGGTTCGAGAATGGGTTATGAGTTATCATAATCCCTTTGAATTCAAATGTGTCGAAAAATAGGCAACCCCTTTCCATTCACCAATTCAAGCCTCATATTTTCACATCATTTCCCATCCCCCTGATGTTGAATACCCCGACCCCTGGTTGAGTCTTGGGATCTCATGGGCGGTGGCTGAAAAAATCAGTGATGAAAGACACCTTCTCCACCCAAATCCTCCGACAAACGTCGAACTCCTTGGCCAGTGCCAGGCGTCGCGCGGCCCGCGCATCCAAGACATTGAAGGCCAGGAAGGCCAGTTTCCCATCCTTTCCATGGCGAAAAATGGGGGAGAAAATGCCACGGTGAAACGGCCCTTTTGGTACATGTTTGGAGGAAAGAACAAACATTTTCGGGAACCCCAGGTTTTGGATGTGTTTCATTATTTTTCAACAACAAAATGGTTGCTGCCACTGTCCAATGCAATTTCAACCAAATCTGTTGGCAGGGTCTCGTACAACTTTTGGGTTGTCAAAGGCAGATCGGTTAACAGAAAAAATTTGTCAAACTTCTGCAAGTTCTTCTCCTGCTAGGTACATTTTCACGAAGAACTGCCGACCGTCCTCTGTGAAATGTGCTGCGACACCAGGGGACCTTGGGGAAAAATGGAACAGCTGCTCAAGGACAACAGCGAGACGCAACCAATGCAACCATCCTATCACTGATTCACCATCCTCCATCATGTCTTCACCGTGTCTGATGTGCCAAGATTGAAACCCACACTATTTTCAAGATTTGTTCCTTTCCATTCCACACAATTTCGTTTGGCAACCATTGATCAGGAATGTCTCCTTAAAAAATACTTCACCTTCCAACAACAAATGAGCAATTGGGTTTGTCTGAAGATTGGATACCCCGTATTAAAAAGTTGGTTTCTCATCCCTTCCCCCCATTCAAAAATGGCCATACTTCGGGGTCAACACCACAACCCTATGGTAGCTTCACAGTTTGCGAAGTGGAAAATCAACATCTTAAATAGAGGCAAATCATGTACAAATGAATCCAGTTTTCCAGTTCGCAACCTGTTCAATTACCCGAGGGTCTACCATTTCCAGGACAAGTTGCAAGTCGACTACCGAGGCCGTAAGTGTCGCACTGAACACCAAACGAACCTCATCTCCCAGTTTGATGGACCTCACGTTGCTAGGTCCAAAGGTGGTTTTGGTAACTGAAAATGGGGTAAATAGACCGCCAAGTGCCATTTTGATGGGGAAAAAACTGGTTTTCAATTTTCAACCATCAAATTTACGGGGTAGATCTGTCTGAAAATGTTGCCTTAATTTGGCAAAAAAAACAATCCATTGCATTCAAAAAGTACCCCATGTCAAAAAAAACAATATGAAAGGTATGCCACGTTTTAAAAGAACACCCATTACAATGCGCATCCCGTTCCAACCTGGGGATTTTTTCCCGTAATTACAGAATATAAATATTGCAAATCATGAATCATCGAAGCCAGTCGAGATTGGTGTGATGCACATCCAAGGTTTCAGAGTTTAGGCTTAGGTGTTCAGGTTTTAAGGTGTTCCTTTATTTTTCCATGGTTTTGAAGGTTTAATTAGGGTGTGGGTTTAATGTTCTGAGGTTTTAGGCCGTTAGGCCGTTAGGGTTCAGGATGACCCATGCACAGGTCCCCTACCTGAGTTGTTCAGGAATGAAAAGAATGACCCACTATTTACTGGGTCTTGAGGGTGCCTTTGGCAAATTGAGTTGTTTGGCCGTACCTTTTCTCATCCCATTGACGCGCAATCCAAGTTACTCAGCGTTCGCTCCAAGCCTTCGCAACTCTTGAACCACATGGGTTTTGCTCCAATCCTCCACAGCGATGCATCAGCGAATCATTCCAACCATGGACATGTTCCCTCTGATGGTTGTAGATGTATTGAACTGTGCAAGAAAATACTGGTTTTTGGTAACACAAATTTGGAACTACATCCACATCATCATCATCATCATCACCACCATGATCATAAACCTTAGATCCATATTTTCCACAAAGTTTGATGGCCCGTTTTCACCGCGTTTTGGGTATGCCTCGATCTCCCAGTCAGCATCGTCGTCGCGCCCCTCCAACTCCTCGACGAAAACCTGTGACAACTCCTCAGTCCACATCTGACGCAAATTTTACCAGGCTGGCCAGGGAAAACTCCAAAAGTTTCAGCCAAGTTTCAGCCACTGACACCTTCAGGGGAACCATAGATTGACAACATAGCCAAGTTGACGCTTCGAAAAAAAATGGGGTACATTATGGGATTTGAGATTTTTTTCCAATGATTCAGTCCATGTGTATCTGTCCATTCTCCCCAGCTGCAAAAGAACCATCTCATCTTGCATTGCCCACTTGTCCTCGCTAGTTTATTTCAGAATTTCAGCGCACCTGCCGTGCAGTTCCCTCTGCAACTGCCATCTTTGGGCAAACGGGTGAACGCACAAAAATTGAAGGACGGCGATGTCAAATTTGTATGCCGTATATTGTGGAAGGAATATTCAAAGGCGTCTGAACATGACAAGTTGTCGATAAAAATTAAATGTTGTTTGGTGGTTCGCGGTTTGTTTTTTTATCAAGATACTCTGTATGTTTTCACACAGTCGTGAAACTGACCCAACATGTTTGGATGGCGGTGGATCTAAAACTGTTTATTCTGCCTTGAAAGGAAACGCTTCAAGATGACATAGAATGAATTGCCAGTATGACATGCACATGGATGCAAATTGTAGCCAACATGTAGTGGTATGTGAATGGCCGTAAAACACTTGCACCCCGCTTTGCCAAACCGTTGGCGAACAGGATTTGGCACTTCATTTTGAATCCAAAGCGCATACATACATACATGCATACATACATACATACAGACATACATACATACATTACATACATACATTACATACATGAATACATTACATACATACATACATACATACATACATAACATACATACATACATACATGCATGCATACATACATACATACATACATACATCATTACATTACATTACATTACATTACATTACATTAATACATACATACATACATACATACATAACATACATACATACATACATACATACATACATACATACATACATTACATACATGCATACATACATACAGACAGACATACATTACATACATACATACATACATACATACATACATACATACATACAAACATACATACATACATACATACATTACATACATTACATACATTACATACATTACATACATTACATACATTACATACATTACATACA
>Ga0126342_10001663_pt1 | contig 32211 bp, 27 predicted proteins | sample Cyp1metagenome_FD_92528 | JGI IMG/M metagenome (GOLD analysis project Ga0126342, IMG submission 92528) | Coral microbial communities from Lord Howe Island, Old Settlement Bay, Australia - Cyphastrea 1 metagenome | ecosystem: Host-associated > Invertebrates > Cnidaria > Coral ...
ATAGAATGCCAGAATATATGCCAGAATATATGTCAGATAGGATGTCAGAATATACTAAATATATGTCCAAATATACGTCCTGACATGTCATGGTGGGGATCACACGAAGTAGAGTAATTTGTATGTCCCTGTTGTTCCCGTTGTTCTTTTCGCAGGTGAAAACCTTCATGCTGCGCGCCTCCCAAAGCGTTGAGAGTTTGGAGCTCCGCGTGGACGAAGTGGGTTCCAAGGCGGATCGCGGACGTCGTGAAGTGGGTTTACTAATCCCATCATCCTAACCCATAGGATCCATCTATGCTATACGCTATATATGGTTACATTTACCATCAATATACCCCAAATGTTGGCATATATACCATACATGGATCCTATGGGTAATATTAACCACCCCATAAATGGTCCCAATGATGTGGAATTTCCCTACTAAACCATTAATATTAGGGGGAAGGGATTATATGGAAATGGGGTACCCCCCAAATTTGACGGTTTATTACATGAATTTCCCTATTAAATGATATTCAATGGCCATTGGATGGGTATACACAAAGCCATATTACTATGAAAACTAGAGACTTCCCCCAGTAAAAATAGCATTACATTTTGCCAAGAAACATGTCACTGACCGAGCAACAATAGGGATTTAACATGAGCTAACTATGAACGAGTCGGGATATTATGAGATATCACGGGATATGCTCAAACTTTGGGTTCTGACCCTGGTGATTAACCAGCAACTGTTTTTTACCATCCGAAACAGGGATAGACCATGATATGAGAGAATTTATTTGGATGGAATATGGGATATTTAATGATCGAAGGAAGTTTAGAAGTCAAACTTCCGACAATATGGACGGATGGAAAAGCAGAGGTGGGAAGAGCCAGAGAAGAGAAGAGCAGAAGAGAGAAGATTTGAGAAGAGAAAGAGTGAGAGGAAAGAAGATGCAGGTGCGCGAAAAGGTAGCAAAGTCGCGAAACACTGTGTTTTCCCAATGATTTGTGGCCCCGGAGGGTCGAAAAGTAGGCTCGCTAAAGCGGCAGGTGCGGAGCCATCTGGCCAGATGAGAGATGAAAAATTGCACGCCGTTGTGGCCCGAAGCACATGTCGAAGTCAAAATGTACAAAGCACCTCATGTTCGGAGCAAGTTGACATGTCGAAAAAGTGCACGCTGTTGTGGCGCGAAGCACATTTCGAAGTCAAATGTACAAAACACCTCATGTTCGGAGCATTTTTGGAGGCTGAGATGTCGAAAAAGTGCACGCTGTCGTGGCGCGAAGCAGCTTTCCAAGTCAAAATGTGCAAAACACCAGCTTCGGAGCACTTTTGGGAGTTGAGATGTCAAAAAAGCGCACGCCGTTGTGGCGCGAAGCATATTTCGAAGTCAACATATTAGAAGCACCACATGTCGTTCAGATGTCATTTCGTGTGGCAGGCGCGAGGGATTGTGCACCTTGTCAAAAGTGAGCGAAATGTGAGGGTTTTGTAGCAGTTTCAACTACAACTACATTACACCACACTATATTACGCTAATTACATTACATTACACTACGCTCCACTCCGCTACACTACACTAACTACAAGTACAACCACAACTACAAGTACATTACGCTACACTACACTAATTACACTACACTACACTCCACTTCACTTCACTACACTGCACTACAACTACAACTACAACTACAACTACAACTAAATTACGCTACACTACACTAATAACAGTACACTACACTAATTACATTACACTACACCACGCAAAACTACAATTTTACACTACGCTACACTGCACTGCACTACACTACGCTACACTCCACTACCCCACGCTACACCACACCAGACTAGACTAGACTCGACTAAACTAGACTAGACTAGATTAGACTAGACTAGACTACACTGCAGCACTCTTCACTACACTACATTACATTGCACTACACTCATTACACCACACCACAACTACAACTGCACCACACGAATTACACTACACTACAACTACAACTCCACGACAACTACAACTACAGCTGCACTACACCACACTACTTCCAGCAGTTGTGGTGAGGTGACCACTGCAACCATTGCAGCCACTCCACAAACACAACTCCAACCACCTTTCGGTTCATCAGTGGATTCGCTCTGCCATCCATGCATCACAACAACTCACCTCTCCTATAGGTTTCCTATTTTTGAAACTTCCGCCACCGCCTTGTGCGGTACTACTAGCATTTACAAAAACAATATGAACGGGTTTGTCCAGGAATGGGATGATAACACTTGAATTTGGTGAATGGAGAAATTACAGGAACCCCGCAAATTTGGGTGTGAAAACCATGGTTTCAAAACCATTCGCTTCAACCAGAGCATTTTCCAGTAGGTCATAGTCACAATTTGATTGGCTAAGATCCCCATAGTGATTGGCTGAATCCAAGCGTTTGATGGTTAAATCCTAATGCTGCCTAAATTCCAGTATCATTTGCTTACGTATGTTACTTAATATCCCCAGGTTGGTTTGCATCAGAAATTTGAGGGTTAAATCTGAATTGTGTCCGCTAAAATCCCAAGGTTGCCCTCCGGGAATTCCAGTGGTTAGTCTGAGCTATTGGTATCCATGTTCCCAAAAAATGAGGAACTCAGGAGCTCCAATCAGAGTTTCCCAACCACATGATAGTTGTAGATATATGTAGATATAGATATTACAGTATCCAATACTAGATATATCGCAATATCTATTGATCAAGTATTTATTTTGTTGTTTACACTACTAAATTACATTCCGAGCAGCTCGTAGCAAAATGATGTAAATTGAACCTTGCCTGCACCCTGTTGGGGTTTGATATACCTTTGAATAATATTGATAAATTGTAGATACTGTATTACAAGATACCCCACCACAATTTGCAAAACATGTTTCATAGATGTGTATACTTTATATCCATCATATATTTCAACTATAGATGACAATAATTTGGATTATGATAGTTGTTACATCCTAATGTATCTAACCGTATATCTTGATCTACCATATATACCATGATATATCTAAGCATATGTCAGATATGTCTCGCAATTATGATATCTATGTCTTACCATATCCACCACAATTCAATCCTGAGTATGTCATCCCAAGGTTCCCAGACCTTCAGGCCAATGCACTGGCAGCAGAAGCGCGGGAAGAATTGGAGGACCAGGGGCGCGCCTAGTGCAGCCATGGGGCTGCGAAAGATTTCTGGTTTGGGAACCTATATGCAATCCATATGTGTATACGGTATATATAAATATATGTATATATATATATGTATGTATACATATATATATATATATAACATATGTGTACACGTTATATATTCAACCTAAATATACATATATGTATAATTCTTCAGGGGATGTTCTATTCTGTGGATATGCATGTGGATATTCCCTAGTTGTACATGGATGCCGCACACTTGTTGCACTACTTGGGATGCACCCGCGAGTCTATGTGTACCTTCAGCCCCAGATCAATCCTGTTCTTACATGTTTACAATACAAGCACTATTGTCCCTAAAATATAATGAAAGGTTTACTGGTTCCTACATTTATGTATATATATATATTCATAAATTCATATAAAGTAGTGATGATGTATTGACTGATACTATATAAGTATATATATATATAGATATAGTCAATGCATTGGTTTGAGGGAAACGCATGCACCATTGTTGTCACACCCCAAATATAGGATCCCCTGCAGGCTTTCCCTCGAGGCAATCCAATGGTATTATAATTACGGTATTCTTCAAATTATTCAATATTGTTTTTATACTACCATCTGGTTATTTGTTACATAGCCATGGAAAATCACCATTTTCAAGAACGGTAAACCATCTATAAATGGGTCATTTTTCATGGCTATGTTAAATAACCAGATGGTACAACAATGTCATGATACGTAACGATATATAGTGATAGTACTTATCCGAACAAGATTCAATTGTAACGTGGATATGTGCTGGTAATTGTCTATGCGGTGGTTATCCATATAGTATGAATCATCCATGCATCGATGAACAATCACTATATGGATATTATATGATATTATATGTATATATGAAAATCACCAGGTTAGCATATCATATATCATATCACTGTTTATGCGATGGAAGATCTTTTACATGAAATATGGATATATGGAAATATGAAAATCACTTAAAAATCCGTGCATGGATATATTCTCCATCATTATGGATTTCACAGTGAAAAACCATTGATCATTTACCATATGGATACTATCTTAATACTATACACATTTTTGAAAATCACCATATTAACATATAATTAATTATCCAACATGACTATAGATTTACAAAACCCCAAACGATCATTATCATTATTGATATGTTGTATATATATATACATATGTATGTATACATATGTATATATATATGTGTGTGTACATCATGATTTTGAAAAACACTATATTAACGGTAACGTATCATCATTGTGGGTTTCAAGAAACCCTCATTAAAGATAACGTATCAGCAAGCCAGGAGCTGAACCGTCGTAGGAAGCGAGACAAGACCTCAGCAGAGAACGAGCCCCTTGGCGTGACGTTAAGGGACGTCTCCTTGGACGTCCTTGGATTTTTGTGTGGAATTTGTAGAGATTTTAGAGATTTCTATGGATTTATATGGTATCTATATGGTATCTATATGGTATCTATATGGCTTTATAGGAATAGTAATGGAATAATCATTGGGATATAATGTCATGATACCCTGTGGTGTCATCAAACATGGCTGGGAAGACCCTGGACGAAATGGACAGTTCGATGAAAACTATCATTTATTAATTGTCCGTTGCCATGTTTGACTACGAGAGGGTATGTTTATAGTACGCAGGGGAAGTACCAAAAAGTTTTGCCTCGTTTTCTAGTGAATTCTTGAAATCAGGTCGATGGTATATTTCCGGACATAAATGGGCATGTTTAGGATTAGCTCGGACGACCCTGATCATTGCCCATTTGCTTAAATGGGTCTCGCTCCAAATGGGACCACAAAAATTTGATGAGTGTTTGGTATTTGATTGTTACGCATCCATATTGTTGGGGCAGAATTTGGAACCATTTCTAAGTTCGAAACACCAGAGGTGAAGTGCGACATTGACATTAGATGATTGGAGATGTATGTAGAATATGTAGTTCCCAGTCACTTGCTGTTGAAATCAACTATTCTTAGTGTAGTCCGAACAAATAAAAGTGTTGTGATTGTGCATATATGATTTTTTCATGAGCATGTAACGTGTGTTGGTGAAGTTCAACATGCATGGGACGTGTAAACATGGAAGGTCAAATTCAGGTCAACAGCGCAGGGCAAGCAACAGTTTGATCCAGGGATCGTGTCTTCACCCTTCAAACGAAGTGCCCGCAAGCCGTGCAGATCGCAAATTGCCGAAATCTGGGTGTGGCAAGCCCCCAATGCTCAGCAATCCACTGGAACTGTCTGTTAAATGTGGCATTATCTCTCCGTAGGCAGTACAAACGACACTCTCAATGATGACAGACAAGTACCAACGTTCCATGCTCTAGATTTAATGACCCATGTGTCCTGTCAACATCTTCACAATGTCATTCCCAGCATATGCACCCCTTGGAGGTGCTTTCAGCATATTTCAATCAGCCTTGGAGGTTTCCCATCCATTGTTGTTGTGGATTTTTCATGAAACCATCCAGCTATTGGGGATACACCATTTGGTTTCTACATAGTTGGATTGATGCTCCCCATGCACCAAAATATTCTGGTGAAGCCACAGAGCCCAAGACTTGTTCCATCGCTTCATGGGTGTTATTGCGCTCTGCATCGCAGTCACTGGTCGCGGTTGCGGGACGCGTTCCGGGGGTGAAAGTGTGGCAAATAGAGCAACAACTGAATGAAGATACAAATACAATTATATATATATGTATATGTATATGTATATGTAATGAAGAGAATATATATATGCATATTCATGTGCGTTGCTTTGTAGATACGTGTATATATATATACATGTATTTATTTATTTATGTTTGTACATATACAATATATATATATATATATTTTACATTTATTCATTGATTCGTTCATTCATTCATTCAATCAATCAATCAATCAATCATTCAATCATTTGTTCGTTCGTGCCTTCGCTCATTCAAACCATACCATACCATACCATACCATACCATACCAACACACAAACACACACAAATATACAAACACACACACATACCCACATACACACATACAAACATACAAACATACAAACATGCAAACATGCAAACATGCATACATGAATACATGAATACATGAATACATCCATACCTACATACCTACATACCTACATACCTACATACCTACATACCTACATACCTAATACCTACATACCTACATACCTACATACCTGCATACCTAATACCTACATACATACATACATACATACATACACTCATACATACATACGTACATACATACATACATACATAAATACCCACATACATACATCCATACATGCATACATGCATGCATGCATGCATGCATGCATACATACATACATACACACATACACACATACACACATACATACACACACATACATACACACACATACATACACACACACACACATATACACATACATACATACATACATACATACATACATACATACATACATACATACATACATACACACACACATACATACACACACATACATACACACACATACACACAGAGACATACATACATACGTACGTACGTACGTACATACATAAATACATACATACAGACAGACAGACAGACATACAGACATACAGACATACAGACATGCGCACATGCGCACATGCGCACATGCGCACATGCAAACATGCAAACATGCAAACATGCAAACAGGCAAACATACAAACATACACACATACAAACATGCAAACATGCAAACATACAAACATGCATACATACATACATACGTACGTACGTACATACATACATACATAAATACATGTATGAATGTTCCCGGTCCTGTGGTCCCCTCCTCAATGGGTACCCTCCATTCCCCTGAACAAGTCGCCCATTTGCATGCTATTTGCAGCATTTCAGATCCCCAAACTTCCACTTGCAACCTACTTGCAGCATTTGAGAGCCATATACTTCATACAAAATACCTAGTTACTACCTATGTACTGCATGCATACTTTCAACATATTGCCTATTTACTTCTTTTCTACAAATATATGACCAATAGCGTACCTATAAACTACCAATATGCAACCTATATACTACCTCTATCCTACTCATCTATGACGGCTATGCTGCATGTTCCCCCACCCCCCAAATACACTACCTATATAGATACCCCATAATTACTAGTGATAAATATATATATATGGTACCCCCCCAGCTCTCTCTCTCTCTCTATCTATCCCTAAGGATCCTGGGATGTTGCCTAGAATTCGCCTTGATAAGCCAGGGATACCGACAACAAATGTTGATGGGTGGATTTGACCAGGGGTATTGTGAGGAATTATGAAATTAGCCGCTCCAAAATGCCCCAAAACCATGCAGATAATGTACTTCGAAAAGGTTTCCCCTGGGGAAGACATGGAGTCTTAGGGTATATACATGTATGTGTATATATATATATTACTAATATATATATATGTATACATCCACACATACACTACCTACATACTCCATATACTTGCTACCTATAATATTATACCCACTTTCCATACTTGCTACCTATATACCGCCTGTATATTATACTACCCATATATTAAAAAAAAACTATTGCAAACAGAAAAACACTACCTAAATACTATATACATACGACCCTAGAACACATACAATACTTATTTGGATGCGCCAGCTCTGCTCGCTATACAGAATATGCACTCCTCCCACCCCAACCCACAGCACAGATGGGAGGGCGAATACCATGAACTCACTGCATATACTACCACCACAGGGAGGTTTGTGGGGGATACCATGACCATGGGTAGAGGTGGAAGGGGGGGCCCAGGACCTGGAACATATACGTATGTCTATTATATATATATACAAATATAGAGAGATACCTATAATATACATACATATGTAGTGTATACGTGTATTGATATTGATATTTATATATATGCATATACAGATCGCGTTTAAATATATGTGTATATATATATATACATATATACATATACATATACATATATATATATACATATACATATATACATATATATACATATATATACATATATATACATATATATACATATATATACATACACATATGTGTATGTATATATATATGTATATGTACATGTGAAACAAAGTGTGTCACTGTGTATGAAACGGAAGAAATACTGTTATATATCCAACATACGTAAGATTTTGGATCGTGGCCAACAAAACATCCGACGCACATGTACACACTGAATGCATTGCACTTAAGTGGCAATAGTGACATGAGCCAATAGAATCACTTTTTACGTGGTATAGATCATCATCCAATTCTGTTTTTTCCAACAGCAGTGACTGTTGCATTTCAATCGGTGGGTCTGGGATTGGTGCGCTGTTTTTTGTCGGCTGTGAAAACCGGAACAAAACCCTTGAAACATGGAACCCTGCAACCTGCTGTTGGGTTTTTCAAGCTACGTTAATGTGAATTTTCCTATCAATTTTCTATAGGGTGTATCATCCAACTCTGGTTGGTGGTTTGGAACATGGCTTTTATGACTTTCCATTCAGTTGGGAATGTCATCCTTCCCAACTGACGAACTCATATTTTTCAGAGGGGTTAGCAGCAACCACCAACCAGCCATAATTAACCAATGATTAACCATCATTAACCACTATTAACCACAATTAACCATTATTAACCACCAACCACCAACCAGTATTCTGAATCCACCAACCAGGATTGACATGTTGGATTGTATGGTTGGTCCAAGTGCCACGCTGGCATCCCATGCTGTGGAATTTGAAACTCTCTATGAGTCCGGTTACAAAATGGTGTCATTTAAGGTGACTGAATTGGCAATCACCCATGGTTAAATATGATTTATTTGTGACAATATGACAATATGGTTAAATATCATACATGTTTTAACCATATTGAATGAATCATATTTTTTTCAAGCCTTATGGATCCAAGTACCTTCTTAGGAAGTGTTTGGGGTATGATTTGGAGGTTAAGTACCTTCTCAGACAGTGTTTGGATCCATAGGGAAACATGTTTTTTGTTCTGAAACCCGAGAATGTTTATAAAGGTCTTGCTGAACATTAAGAACCATGATTTTTTCGTTGCGACGTGATGCCCATCAGGTCAGGGCAATTCTTCGGGATGCACCTCCCAGTCGCTGGATCCATCAGATCCATCTCAGTCTGAAAGTGGAATTCCAATGGAGAAATTGGAGATGTTAATGGGAACATCATGAAAGTCTCCATTAAAATAATTCAAATCTCATATATAATGGTGTCATCTAAAGTGATCCCATCTGTGGTGTCATAATTAATTATCACTTTAGCATAATTAAAATCCCATCTGTGGTGTCATTATATGTAGGTCCACCCATGTTTTTGGCGATTTTAAATGGGAACACATTTATTCAAAAATCATGATTCACCATTGGATTCAGGGGCAACCTATTTTCCAACAAAACCATACTTGTATCATCACCTCAATAATTGCGTAGAGTATGTAATGCACAACACAATATGGTGTCTGATTCATCTAGAGTGAGCACGCTCGAGATTAAGATCGGCAAGTGGTTTTGGCATGGAGGCACCACCCACCAGGGGTTTCTCTGGTCAACAAAGTCCCTGGTTGGAAAACTAACACAGCTGTTGAACATGGCAATTTAATTGCTGTACCTAGCCATAAAATTATTATTTCCAAAGTTATGTTTGTTGACCAGAGGGTGTATCCCGTTTTTCACTAGTAAATCCCCATATATCACAATTAATGTGGGTAAAGCAATAATAAACCTTCCCCCAAATCACAATAAATAGGTCGTATAAACCATTTCCAAATGGGTGGTTTATTATTGTGTTATCCACTTTTTTTGTTATGTTTCATGTTTTTTTTTTTTTTAAACGTCCGTCCCTACAGTTTAACGATCTCCGTACTCAGGAGGGCACTTTGACAGTGCACTTTCATGTCTCAGTGCGCGTGCGATGCTTGTAGCATGGCACAAAATGATGTGTTTCGTCTAGTTATAGTATATCAATGTATATCATTGTATATCATATAGTTACAAGTATAGCTTGTAACATATAAGTATGTAATTATCCTATGATATAATGTGATAATGTGATATATGATGTACATCGTGATAAATACTATGTTACTATATTAATTATTATATTTGTCAGTGTGTGCTTTATTGAATCTGAAACATAACATATGTTATATATAGTGTGTATTCTAGCTATAAATATTGAGAATATAATATTTGATATATATATATATTTATTTATTTAATATGATATATATATATAATATCATAATATCTGATATATATATATATATAATATAGTACGACTTCAATGGTCAGCCAGCTACATACGGAGGTTTCTTAACATGGGGGATCCTCTAAACCATGGTTGGTTCAATACTAAGTTTTGGTCATCCATGACTTGGATTATTTGGGGGTACCCCCATGGATTGGAAACCTCCATGTCTTTGCTGTTTTGAGTCTGAAGAATGACCTGTCTCACAAAGACTACCCGTAGCTGTGGCCTTCTTTCCAAGCAGTCCTTTTTGGTCCAGTTATTGCTTTTGGATCCCATGTACATCCATTTACCGCTTATTGTAGACCTGGAACATCTGGAACTGGAGAATCCCCCTCTTCACATAGCTAATTTGACCACAAGTCGTGGATTTTCGCCATGTTTGTTAGCTGCGAATATACACCTTTCTTTTCAGGCTTGAATCCCATTTCTGTTGGTAAAATTGGTCCTGTACAAAGTGGCCTCCCCCAGTTACAAATTGGTTTATAACCCCATCCAACTATAGATATATTTCCCTATAAACCCTAGTTTTTGTAGTTATAAACCAAGTTAGCTATCATTTGGGGGCCCCACACCAAAGATCTGAGATGAAGATCACATTCATCTGGGCCCCAAGGCATCCTGACCTGGGACTGCACGTATGGGGTGTCTTGGTGTCATGTGTGGCGTCCAAGGGCAATTTTGACCGGCCAAGACCAGTTCGTTTTCAATTCGAGGATGTTTGAAGTCATGAGGGATCCACAAGTCACCATGGGTGTCAATACTAAGTCATGATCTTTTCATGACAACTGGATGATGCAATGGGGGTACCCCCATGACTTATGAACCCTCCACATGTCTTGTGTTCAACGGCATGGGGTGGAACCACCGAGACAACAGGCTGCGGGATGTGCGCGCAAGCAATGAACTGCTGGTTCTGTGGTTCCAAGATTTATCAATGTTTCATCACTAAAAAACAGATCATGTTTCAAATCGACCCACATATACTATAATTGATCAGAGAATTTCCATTGTTTTTGTCCTTCAAAAGCGGTAATAGATGCCTTTCATGGAAACAGTATGGAACATAGCTGCAGTAGTCAAATTTGGCAACGGAACATCTCCCATGGATCTAAAATTTTCCCAGCTATAAACCTCCACTGATCTATAGAAATGATGTGAGTAAAACAATGCCATACACCATCCCCCAGTCATCACCATTTTTATAGGTGGTATAACGGTAATATATATATATACATATACACATAGTTATTTATTTATTTACACATAAAAACCATTCCCAGGTGGTTTATGGCATTGTTTTACCCACATTACATCGGATTTTCCATGGGATTTTCCGATCTTTTTCCATCAGGACCTGCAGTGCCACAGAGCAGCCGAATCCCAAAGACCAGGAGCAAGGCCACGAGCGAAGTTCTTGCGAATGGAATCCTACCATGGATGAAACGTATATTGGATGTTGAAACATATGTTAAACATTATACGTACACATACAATGTATATATATATATATCTATATCTATAACTATATATATTATATTATATCATTCTATATTATATATAATATATCATTATATCATCAGTTGGTTGTTGGGAATGTTTATGAAACGTATAATAATATTGGACTGCGTAAATGATGTTGTATGATGTTGCGACCTCACATTGCGACCTCATTGGAATGATGATTTGTAGGGGGAACTAGCTCAAAATAGCCAAACTTTTCAGGTCGGTGAATTACTATAATTTACCCATATCAGATATTTTGTGTAATGCAAACATTCAACATATTCATTGGAATAAAACAAAGATCTTTGGGATCACAACAAAAACACCAAGAATGGAAACATGAAGGGTATGTTACATGATCATCATTGACTATTGGTTGTTTTTATCATTTATAGAAAGGCATCGTGTCGTTGTTTCAGCATGATTTTCCCCTTTCGTTATCTCGGGAACATGTTACAGGAAACCACAGGGAATGAGGTGGAAAATCCTGGATGTAAACCGCACTCCTTGGTGAAGTACATGGCAATTCGTTGATAGTTACCTCGTAATTCCCAGCTTTAATTATAGCCATGATTCGATCTTCTATTTCCCTTAGAAGATCGAATTGATCGAATGAAGAAAACAAAACAGATGGTGATATATATATATGTATTATATTGTATATACATATATACTCACCGGCTGAAAACATATATTTTTGGGAGGGCGTTAAGGATAGGGATGAGATCCATGGCTGGTGGCATCACCAGGCTGGACTTCATGGGTTTCTTGGCAGATTCTCCAGATTTCCCATTTTTGGTGGTGGTTCCAAACAATAGCTTAGGAATAACCATTGGACAATAGTGACTTACCATCGGAAAATTAACATAGACCCTGGTAGTTGTTGGGGTTGGTTCCGATGAGTTTCCTCTGAAAATTGGTGATTTTCAGGGTCGAAGTGTTAATTTACCAGAGGGTAACCATCGGAAAATGGTGACCCAACCATACGACAAACCAACAAACAAGCCATGGGGATTTCATGAACATGACTCCGATTTCACTTTGCTTTACTGCTTAATGGGGTTTATAAACCAACAGACATAACCGGGGGGTACCACCGGACCTTGGACCTTTCGAAAACTTCAACGGCTGGATGTTTGAAGACTGACTGGTTGGTGGTTTCCAATATTTATGGATTTGTCAAGCATATTTGGGATGATTGGTTCAGATGACTTTCGCATATTTCTGGGCTGGGTTAAAGCCACCTACCAGATGAGGACGGTCCATGATGGTCAGAAGGGGTGAAGTACTGATCAGCAACATGACCAATTTACAATTAAATTCAATCTCCAAAATTCTGCCAGTTGCCCCCAACAAAAGGTAACAAAAACCCAGCTACAAAGTGGGATTCACCGGTGGTTTGTGACTAGGTTTCTGGTGGATCAAGAATCCATTTGGATTGGTTTTCCCGTGTGTTTTTACCTTCAACCAGGTTGAACATACGATTCCTGGCCGGGTGGCCCCTGCCTTTAAAACCTTGGTGCCACAGTGCCCACGGTGCCACGAACCGTCGAGGTTTGGCGAAAGCTTTCACCTGAAGCTGGCGAAACCGTCGACGGAGGGCACGATGCCTTCGGACTTCGCTTTGGGGCTCAGTCTCAAGGAGGTGCACAACAAGTCCGAGGTTGCAGGTTGTTTGTCGGCGTTTCAATAGTGTGAAAAACCAGAAAACTATTTAATTAACAATATATAATAATATAATTAAAGTATTTGAAATGCTCAAAAAAGATCGATGATGTTTCGGCGCATGTTTGTTTTTGCAGCGCGTCTGAAAGAGTCTTTACAGGTCAAAACTTGACCTGATCAAGACGCCACGAAAGAAAACCTTCCCGGTGATTCTGTTGATGAAATCTTCTTGAACATAATATAAAATAGTATGAGTACATGACTAAGTATTGTATATCTTAGAGATGCAAAAGAAACATCCAAATTTAAGGAGGTATGTAAATTATGTAACTAACTTTGCCTCAATCCAGCCATTCTGATCCATTTTGCATTTAAAGCAATGTCGTGAAGTAAATCCTACTTTCTACGGCATACATGTTCCATACTTTGCGCTTTAGAGCATGAGAGTGGTATGAGAAGTACGTACATTGTTTTTGAACGATGCTTGTTGCTTGCATCCCAGTTAGTGATGGGTAACAACACCATGTGTGTGGTCAAACATCACATGTATTGCACAAGAGAATGCAGACGACTTCGCCAGAAATTGCTGTTATGGAGGGATCCATCGATGGCAGACATTCTCATACCGTCCCACAGAAACCTAGTGGCTCTGTTCTCCATCACTTCTTGGTTACAAGAAGTGGCCACCCACTATATAGTTGGCTTCAGGCTTATAGCATATATATATATATACGTATATATAATACGCATGTCGAAAATACACACTATAAATCCAAAGGTTGGTCAATTCAACCAACTTTCCTACCGCCAGGGTGATCAAGCCTTTGGCCAAGCTGAGCTCAACTTCTCCCAACTCGCCGAGAGCAAAGAAATCTGGTCGCTGGGCTCTGGGTGAGTTCATGTTATCCGAAAAAACAAATAGAGCAGCCTTCCCTCCTTTGTTGAAACTATTGTATGAATGTGACTGTATGTAAATAGTACAGGAATAATTTGGGTGGTGATGTACTTGTCAATAATCTATTGTATATGCATGTCAGATAATAATAGTATACATACCACTATTATTCAAATTGAACTTATACATGATGGATCATGATGGACTACATATTTCTACAACTAGTATACAATGGTATATATATGCACATGTATGGAAATAGAATTCCCACCAGAATTTCTGTTTCCAACCCATCTCGGAAACCCTCTGCTGTTTTCACAGTTGCAGAGACCATTACTGATTGGTGGTTTGGAACATTTTTTATTTTTCCATATGTTGGGAATAATCATCCCAACTGACTCAACTGACTAATATTTTTCAGAGGGGTTGAAACCACCAACCAGAAATGAATGGTTGGTGCAACAAAATGACCATGATATAATCCGAGGATGACATGAGAACCTTCACAATCCTCCGGATCTGGTGTTGAAAAAATGGCTTATACCCCGGCAACCTTTATCGATATATCGATGATCCATTTTTTGTGTCGGAAATCGAATGGAACTGTTGAACTGCTTGGGGGTGCATCCCACTTAAGTAATTGGGTTATAATACCCATATACCCTCCCCAATTATATCATATAATATGGAATATCCCCACCTATGTATGGGATTCCATATTGTATAATGGTATATGTATTCCATATGATGATGTCCACATTATATACACCAGATTATCCATATGATACTCCATATGATATTCCATATGATATTCCATATGATATTCCATATACCCATATAATATCCCCACCTATGGATTATCTGGGGTATTTGGATTATAAACCACGGAACCTTAGTGAAAATGCGCATCCAAGTGGGACAGCTGTCAGGATCGTCAACGACCGTGTGTTGCTGAAGGATGGGAAGTTCACGGGGACCGCTTTGAGGGAAGGGATCAATGGGTGTCATCCCACAAGATACTGATTTTATAATGATTATAATGCATGTCAATGGATTATATATCCCATAGGATCCATGTATGCTATATATGGTAACATTTACCATAAATATACCCCAAATGTTAGCATATATAGCATACATGGATCCTATGGGTATATGATAAAGGTTTAAACGTTGTAATCTAAAAGTAAACTTTAGGATGGGTATTATATGGATTTATATGTGGTATTATGACCAAACATAATGCCATATTATAATGGGTTTTTATATTGGATATAAGTTCATGGATTGATCATGGGGACATAATGGGATACATAGCCAACCCATGTGGATACTTTCTCAGAAGGTACAGCTAACATCCTAAGTTAAAACCCAGTCATACTTCCCAAGAAGGTACGGCTAGATCCATAGGGAATGGTATATCACAATCTGCAAGTAGGGGGCCCACCCTCTGCAGGGCCATCATTAACACCAGACAGTCGCATTTTCAAGATGCGGGTTCTGCACGGATCTGTTTGTGAGGTGGGGTATCGCTTGAAAATCGACATTTCCTTGGGTTAGTGACGATACAGTATGAAAAATTGGCGCGTATACCCCAATTTAACATAGCTTTTGAACATTGCCATTTATATATAGGTGATTTGCCTATTAAAATAAAGTGGTGAATGTTCCATATAACATCATAATACATCATATAACTATATTAGTGTACCAGAGGGTACCTCATTTTTGGAGGTTAACCAAGATGATGGACCTCGTGCATGTCTTCTCGTCCAATTTGTTTGGTCCAAATCATCTCCGTGCCAGGAGCCGGATCCGACAATGGTACCTGTAGGCGACTTCCACCAACAGACTCGCGGTTCCTGGCAGGGGAGTATCAATGGGAATTTCAGGATCCTAAATTGGAGGTACCTACTATATATAAATATATATAAGGCCTATATAAGGCCTATGTAAGGGAATATACCCACAAAATATGGGCTTATGTGGTACAGTACCTCCAATTTAGGATCCTGGAATTACCATTGAAGGGGAGTATGGCATGGAACCCGCGGTGAAGGGGTTCGCTTTTTAGAGCTTGGTGGTGTAAGAGGTTGGGACCCACATGGCCAAATGAAATGGCCCCACCAGAGTTTTGAGATGTTCAGAAGTCGAGTCCGTGAAGCTTGAAACCTTGGTTGATGTACCCAGCATGTCTTTTGGGCCCGCAGACTTCCTCAGACAGTTTGCCGTGGCTTTGTCCAGTGCGAGATACTCCGACGACGAGAAACTATAGGATATTCAGACCCCGTATTTTGAGCTCAAGGGACTTTGTTTTGAATAGTTTTGAATGCCACTTCCAGGATTGTACTAAATGTACTAAGACCAAGAGGTAGGTCCCCGTTCTTTATAGAGTTTTCCTGCGAATCTCCGAGGAAAGCACGAGCGCATTGGTTGTCCAGCGGCTGCATCGCGCTGCGCTTTGACTGGTACATGCACTGGCACCCAAAGCAAAAGCCAATGCATTTCTGGACGCGCTCTGAGGTCATGAGGGTGAGCTGGGTATAGCTGGGTATGAAGTTGAAGCAGCAGGGTGAAGGGTTTGTTGGTGCGTTTAATATATGTAAATAAACAGTAAACAATCACCAACTCTGTTTGTGTTCAAAAGTACCCATGCTTTACCCAAAGCCTCATGTTTTCGTGTTGTGCTTTGAGATTGTGCTCGAATCACCTCTTGTCCCGCTGGTTGATTGGTAGGGTAATGCCAGTCGCCAACCCCGAGACATTCCATAAAGGACATTTTGATCCCAAGTGGATATGTGGGTTTTCTTTGCACATGGAACATCCCCCCATTTATAGCTGATTTTGCCATTTACACCTCCATTTTGAAGAGATTTGCCATGGCAACGTTACCGGAGGGTACCCCAACACGTAAAGATCATGCAGTGACCTGCTCTAGGACACGCAGTTCCAGTTCTTTCTCCATGCCAGCGGCAGGGAAGCCCAGTGACAACGAAGTCGACGGAGAAAGATGGAGTTTCCCAGGTTAGGACGATACCCGCTTGCATCATCCAGTCGTCATGTATGACCATGACTTAGTATTGAAACATATTGAAACACATGGTGACGACTGGGGATCCCCGTTGACTTCGGATGACTTCGGAAACCCCATGAAACCCCATACCTGGGAAAACTCAACGGCATGAAAAAACGCCAAAGGGAGGGTCTGCGGCGCCTCCAAGTTGATCTGAGGCATTTTTTGCTTTGCTGAGGCGTTTTTGTTGTAATCCTCGTTTTTCCTTTTTCTCTGTTCTATAGATTGTTCAACAGGATGGGTAACAATGACAGCGGACATTGGTTTGATTTCAATACCTGCTTTGACGCACAGCCGGTACAGTAAATCTTCCAAATCTCAACAGTGTAACATCACCTAAAACTGGGGGCATAGCTTCTGCATGGCTGGATCTGTCAGCGAGACTGTCAGTGCCCACAAAATGCATCAAAACACTGGAATTCTGCGTTGCATTTTGGCATTTGCAGCATCTTTCCAAAAGGCAACGGAAGTGAATACAAAAAAAAATGTTGTCATGAAAAGAACAAAGGTAAACCAGGAAAAACATTGGAAACATGGAACATTCAGAGGACAGAAAACGGCGGCAAAGGGCAGGAAAACGGCGGAAAAGGGCGGGAAAACGGCGGAAAAGGACGGACTCTGAAAATTGAGGTTCAAATCTTGCCGGAAACATGTCCAAATGTTTTTTTTCACGGATTTTGATTCTTCTAGATGTTTTTTCCTGTCGTAAAACTTTGTTGGAAGCTACAATCCAAGGGCCTCAATGTCGATGTAAGCCAACACTTGAAATGTGTAACTATGAACACATATATACTTACTGTACCGTAGGGCTTGTTTTCTGCATTGTTTTTCTTGCAGAGTTCATTACATAGGGAAATCTTGGGAAATTCTTAGCAGTATGTGCGGCTGTTTGTCAGGGGGGTTGGTCCCTAGTTGTGGGCTTTGCCAACTGCAAACGTGGCCATGGGGAGTCCAAGCGCTTTGGTAAACTCTTGTGGTTGAGGTGTTTTTTGCTTTCCAGAGGCGTTTTTAACCCACTAGAGGCAAAAAAAACACAACTCATGCGGCGTTATGTTTTGCCTTGGGGGCCTGAGGCACTTTTATTTGCCTCTGGTGTTTCTAGGTATGGATAAATTATGATGAAGGATGATAAATGACTTTGTCCAAAAATGGGGGATACCCCCCAAATTGCAAAGTGCATGGGATAAAGTGCTGATGATCCACTAATTGGTGAGCATCTCATGTTCTAACCGGATTAACGGAAAACAAAACCCAAGTACTCCGAACTGGTTGACTTGCAAAGGCATTTTCCTCCAGATGCTCAAGGAATTTCACCTCAGTGATATCATCCAAGACCTTGATTATGACATGGTTTATCATGTTTCATCTGAATTCATACAGTTTATTGGGTGCCCCGGGTTCAGTATGTTTTAACGATGCAAATGATCTTGCATCTCGGTAGGGGCTGAGCTTCAAGATTGCGGTTCTGATGGTGTCCAGGCGAAAAAAAAATCCGGGACTGTCATGGCAAGGATGGGATGTCATGGAGGAACCCTGTGCAGTTGTCATTTTTTGGCAGATGTTGGGTGGAAGATTTCCATTGGCTTCGGTAGTGGCTTGATTTTGGGCCATTCTATGGGAGAGATCGTGATTTCTATGAGCATGTAATTCCCCACAATACCTCAAGAAATGACGGAGCTTGGCCACGCCCCCAGTACGACATGTTCCTCCTTGTTGAATCATTGAACTAAGTAGCACCAAGTGGAAGGCACCGTGGCGCCGCAGGGCGGGCAGTGCTGGAAATTGACGCCGCAGCAAAGACTGGCAGCGGAGGACTTGACAAACACCAATGCCACCTGGAGCTAAATGCCTTCGGACATATGTCATGCTGTCCATATGGCGTTGGGTTTGACTTTTGTTTTTGCATGGGTACGGGTCGAACAACGTGCCAACGTGGTACCACAGAAAGGCTGGATTTATCATGATTTATCATGATTTACTAGCTATTGAATGCGTGCAGTTTCTCAAAGACATTTTCCACCTGGATGTGCCACGTCAAGCATGGAACGTTCCAAGGTTCCCTTCCTTGCTGGATGCTTGCGCTTGACAGTGCCCAAGGAGGCTGCAACAATGGGAATTGAATGGGGGATACTATGGTACCAAGAATATGATCAGTCTTCCAAGAATGGTTCCAGGGTTGCTCCAAAACAACAGGATGGGATATAGCGGGATATTTTTGGACATAATTGATCATAATTGTAGAATGATGTAGAATGGGATATCATGGGATATAATGAATATAAGCGGCAAGAATATCATGGGCAATACATCAGAATGGGGAGCGGAGCTACGAGTTTCTGGACTTTCCCTTTTCCCAAGATTCCCAAGCACATGATAACCCTCGAGGACTTGGCATGGCATCTACCCTCGGTCCCATCTTGCCGTGTAAACCAAAGCGGTTTTTCCTCACCGATGATCTGCGGCCGCCAGGTGGACCCACGGGAAGCCTGCAAGCAGAAGCTGGCCGTATCCATCAGAGGCGGCGATGTACCCATCATGCCATCCGATGGTGAGATGTTTTCCAATGTATAACTGGTTGGTGGATTTGCTGGTGACTGGAACCATGGAATTTTGAATGACTTTCCATCTATTGGGAATTTCATCATCCCAACTGACTTTCACTCCATCATTTTTCAGGGTAGGTCAACCACCAACCAGATTATCATCCCATTATTAACCACTATTAAGCCACTATTAACCCACTATTAACCACTATTAACCATCATTAACCATATAATAGCCAAGAGATACCGAGAGTTGGCGATTGGTTTCTGAGGCCCATGGATACTTGGGATCCGTGCTGCGAGTTTTTTCCATTGCAAGGTTAGATTACCATTTCGGGGCTTGACTATGGACATCTATGGACTAGACTGCAAGATACTGCAAGTCAATATCCATGTAGATATCCGCGGTATGATCCTCAAATGAGCCATGAAACAAATCCATATCCTGTCCCATTACACTGGTTGGTCATCAGGTATCCCCCGTTGACTGTGGGTGACGATCATCCGAATAAGCCAGGTTGGATCAGATAGGTTAAAACCTCTTCAAATCCAGCTATAGTATAGTAATCAACCGGGTTCTTTTGAAGGGCTCAAATTGAGTCAGTTGTTTTAAAAGGCTCTGCTGCCAGCCCCAACCGCCAGATACGAATGGCAAGCCGGTGGATTGCACTGGAGTACAGATGCTTAGCTTCCGAAGGGCACACTGACTGATTCTGCAACGGAAGGCTTTGATTTCGGCATCTTATGCAACGGTCCTGTTTTTGGGTGGTCATTTGGGGTTTTGAGGTGTATACATGCCATTTTCAGTAAATGATATTGTCTCAAGTTCAAGGAACACATGTTGGAACACCAATGCATGCAAACCTCTGCAGTGGTTTATCCTTCTTTGTATATAACTCAGTTGTATATAACTCAGTTGTATCATTATAGATGTTGCCACTTCTTGAAAGAGCGTTGGTCCAGGTGGAATCAGCCTTTTTTACATGGCTCTATATGTGTGTAATATATATATATATATATATTATATGTAATTATATATATATTATATGTGTATATATATATTTATATACATACAGTATATGTATATTTATTGTTTCAATCCACCACACACTGACAAAAAGACTAGCTTGAATCACCAGAGTCATCCATAGCATCAAGACATATCAAGACACACAATAGTCGCTTTGCCCCAGATTTCCCAGATCTTATCCGTGGATAAAAAAAAAACATCCCATACATCAGATTTGATCAATGGTTCATATGAATACTTCCCATTTACCCTCTGGTAATTTAACATAGCTATTGAAAATCACCTTTTTCTATGGGAAAACTCACTAGAAATGGCAATGTTCAATAGCTATGTTAAATTACCATAGGGTATCCACTGATTATCAAATGAATCACCAATGGTTTTCGGATATGGCACCTGCATGATGGGGCCCCCGTTTGATCGCTTTCAGTTGCCTGAAAAAAGTGAATTCTCTGGTTTATGGTAGATATAACGAACTAGTGATCATGGGGTTTATAAACCAACAAACATAACTGGGGGGCACCGTCCTGCAGGTATGATCCAAAAAAAAGAAGGTCTATACCACCCATCAATCTACCTTTAAAAAAAGCACTTTAATTATATATACTGGTTGGTGGTTTGGAACATGTTTTATTTTTCCATATATTGGGAATATCATCATCCCAACTGACGAACTCATATTTTTCAGGATAGGTCAACCACCAACCAGTATAAATGGCTGGTATAACCATAATGAAATCACACGCACCTGTCAGGATCGGCCCTTTGATTGATGAGCTCTTCGCTTATGATGGGCCCTTGGGTTGCTCTTCGGTCTCAGGCGTTGATGCAAAGGAGGTGCCTTTGGGGCCCGGATGCCCCGGTGACTGCTGCTGGTGCTGTGATTTGACATAAGCAAACACCATCACCAGAAGTCTAAGGGCGAAGAAAGGACAGTAAGTATGAGGATACTATGATATTATATGAATTAATATGATATATATATATATGATATATTTAAATCATATATGAAATATGTATATCATATATATATAATATATATGTCATATATATATATATATATATATGTCATATATATATATATATATTTATAATTTGACACTTGTACGCTTATATTAGTTTGTTTCAGTCCTTACATTATTACTACACATTTTAATATGATAGAGATGATAGGGGATCGTCATCTTTTGGTTGATATTATTCAGATTTCAGCATTAGAAAGAATTCAAAGAGGTTGACCCTGGATAACGGAATAAATGATAAGGACCTCACAACGTCACTGCAAATGACAGCCAACGTTGGGGAAACAATCAATCATGGCCCAACAAATAGGGTTTGGGATTCATCAGAGTCTATGTTCATATATCATAAGTTATAGTCTATGTGCTAAGCAGTTCAATCTTCATTGTTTGCAGCTTCAACTTCATTGTTTGTCGGTTCATTTTTCGATAATGTGCCATTTTCGGCATTTGAAAAACAGATCATCCAGAAGATTCGAAATCTGATTTTTAGTGCTTCCAGCCGATAGCATGCTCACCAGCCAGTGGAACCGCTGGCACCAGCTGGAAGCCTGGGATGATCGTCACTGATTTTCGCGGTTTAACCAACCACAACATTTAGCCTCTGGTAAATAGACCCTGAAAAGTTGGCAGTTTCAAAATGGAACCAGGAATGGAACTAATCTTCCAATCCCTATTTGGCAGGGTCTATGTATTTTTCTGGAGGGTATCACCAGTGGACAAAATCGACTCTGCCGTCCTCCCTGAGAAGCCATCATAGGACTCCCATTCCCACCAGGACTCCGCCTCGATGGAGTTTGCCCTTTGGGCACCCAGCGCGGTGAAGGTGGACCTCATCTTAACAGAGGACGATGATCCGATGTCTGTAACATGAGATGAACATGTGTATGAACAATGGTGAAAAAACGTGTACCCTCTGGTTATGACTAACAGTTCGCCATGGGAAAGCCCATTTATAGAGGTTTACCTATTAAAAATGGTGATTTTCCAGTTCGCTATGTTAAATAACCAGATGGTACATGATGTGGATGAGAATGGCAGTATGATGATGTTTCCAAACCAATCATTTTATATAGTTGTTTCCCCTTTTAAATAGCCATATGTTGAGATATCCCCGATTTTCAGGCACACCCATGTTTCATCTCTTGATTATACCTAACGACATTTAAATATGTGGAGGGCGGGCCAGATCACAAGGCCCCGGAGGTACTTGGTGACCCAGTAGTATGAAACACCAGTTCCATCCGTATATTTAAATGTATGTTTAAATAAATTGAATTCCTTATGTTTTAACGGCCGGGCGGCGCCGGGCGGGCCAAGGAAAACCTTCCCGGAGGTATTCGAAAACACCAGTTCGTATATTTAAAAATCTGTATATATACTTAAAGATGTAGTTACTAGATGTTACTAGTACCATCTACATATATGCCGATATATTTCACTACATCATATATATATACTGTACCATATGAGTATATTCATATGTTGTTGGTAAGTTATATCGCTTGAATCATCCTATTTGGCTTGGAGTCTGGTCCATCCTACACCGATGATGGCAGGACCCGTTTCTGAACGCAGGCAACTTCCTGGAGGTGCTCCCGGGGAAATGGCCTCGTGGAAACCTCCGTTAAAATCATCCACGCAATTGGCAAGTTATGGATGATTTTCCCATGAAAAATGACATGTTACTGGTTGGTGGTTTGGAACATGGCTTTTATTTGTCCATTAATATATTGGGAATAATCATCCCAACTGACGAACTCACATTTTTCAGAGGGGTAGGTCAACCACCAAGCAGGTTATAACATGTTTATGATCATTTGTGGGGGATAAACCCAGTTGCCATGTTTGATATGTTTGATTAAGGGAGTGTACTTTCAAAGATATATATATATATGTATGCATCATAATAACTTTCAAGAATTTGAGACTGAGTACTGTGACCTTGCTTGTGACACAACACGAATGAACTCCAACAAAAGGAAGTGCTTCAACGGGTGGAGTTGGGTCTACTAAAAGGCCAGAGTTGAGATTAGATGCCTCGAAACATATGGACAGGTCAGGGTCGATGAGTGATTGTTTGTGATTTCCGTTTGCTTACTTGGCATCATTGAGCAGACTGACCTGAAGCACACATTCAATGCATCATAATGTCTCATGCAAGTTCCAATTCTTCACTAGATACTTAGAGCTCTGGTCTTGAGCCATGCACATATTCACCCACATGCTCGATGGGTTTGTGGAGATTAGATTACATTACGTCACCGTATTTGCATTACGTATGTTTTTCTACATTGGCTGATATTTGTCACTAACTCCATTTGTTGCTGATATGTGTCTTTTTATGGTACTCCAAAGCCATTGGTTTCCCATGTTTCCCCAATACTTAGTCAAAAGATCTGGAAGATTTTTGCAATCAGACAGTCTTGACCATGTAGATCCAAACAATCACACCCAAGACGGTGAACATCAGAAGGCACGGCTGGATCTATAGGCGCAGTATGCACATCCCCCATCTTTCCATCTCCCGTGGTTCCTGTGGTTTCACTCGCCCCGCATTTTGCAGGAGGGGTTCTCAGAATCCACCTCCAAGGTGCGCAAGGAGGTCTCTCCTAGTTGCAGTTGCTGGAAGTTGGTAACACCATCCAACTATAGTTGGAATGACCATAACCAGAAATAGTATGACATAATAGTTCATATTGCATCATATTGCTTACACACATTTATATTTCTATAAACCCAACTTAGCTACCTATGAGGGACCACTGACCACCACCTTGTAGTAGCTGTGGCTGTCAAAATCCACTGCTGGTGCATGAGCCCCAACGATGTGTTTTTCAACGTAGCTTACTGTTAGTCACAAAATCTTGGTTGCTGAAATGTTGGTATCCCTGGGGCCCTTGTGTTTCACGAATGGTTTTTGTTTGACAACATGTTGGCGCTAAAATGACATATTCACATGGGAAATGATGGTGCTCATATGCTCCCAAACCATGGGATTCCTTACTAATACTACTTGTGGTGGTTTTCAGAGTTCCAAACATTTCAGGAACCTAGATATGGGCAGCCCAATCTCCCCATGGTTTAGGGCAACTCTCCAAACATATAAGAAACCAAGTCATCGCAAGAGTTCAGGAGGATTTCAATCGGTTCTCTCATCTTTTTGGGAGGGTTCCAATCGTTTTTTTTGCTCATTTTTTTTCCATGGAAAACCACATGTCAATGGATTGGTTTAAGGGAAAATTTACAGGAAAGACCCATATTCAGTGGGAAAATCCATAGTTTCCTGTAGATTTTCCCTTAAACCAATCCATTGAACATGTTTAACGGGGAATTAACCCGCATGGCCAGGTGTCCCTACAGCCCATGCACCGGCGCCTTCGCTCCGCAGATGATGGGGTGTGGCGCTGCCGTGGCACCCCGGATTGCTGGGGGAAGTTACTTGGAGCAAAACTGGGTACCCTCTGGATAGTTATGGGACAGTTTACCAGAGGGTATATTACCCTCTGGTCATTCAACATAGCGAACTGGAAAATCACCATTTTTAATAGGTAAACCATCTATACCATGGCTATGTTAGTCATAACCAGAGGGTATATATACATATGTGTGTACATCGGAGTCCCCGGAGATCCCGTCTGTCTCTCCCTCTCTCTCTGTCAGTCTCTCTCCGAAATTCCTATGTGAAAATCTAGAGACCCTCACCTGGCAGGGGAAACATGGGATATGGTGGTTTCCTGAAATAGGGGTACCCCCAAATCATACATTTTAATGGGATTTTCCATTGTAAACCAACCGTTTTTGAATACCCCCACTTCAGGAAACCCCCATATAACCACTACTTGTTTCGCGGTTGATTTGATCGAACTCTTGGGTAACTGTTGTTGAGTTACTACTAGTTCTTGAATTGACATTGTGTAGACAACATTTACAACATTGTGCGGACACATTGGCTTGATTAACAAGTTTCAGCCAAAAGAACGCAAGGAGAAACGGAGAAACGTTTCCACCAAATCCTGGCGTAAATCTCCTGAGTTCGTCTGCATTGAGAGTTGCTGATCACCTAAATCAACTGGTTAATCATTGAATGTCCTTTTTAAATAGCAACATGGGTGGTATACCCTATTTTTGCGACACCCAATATCATATTGTTGTTTATGTATTTTACCATATCCAACATTTTGTTGGTTAAACCTCGAATTTACATTCAGCACTCACTGCTGGACAACGCAGCTTCAGCCCAGAGATTTCCATATAGACATGTCGTGAGGGGAACTTCCAACGTTTCTTCTACGTATTTCCAACGTCAAAAATAGCAGTGAGCCTCAAGATGTTATTTTTGGGAGATACCCTCTGGTTATTTAACATAGCCATGGGAAATGGCCCATTTATAGATGGTTTACCTATTAAACATGGTGATTTTCCAGTTCGCTATGTTAAATAACCAGATGGTAGTGAATGTGGGTTGTTTGTCCCTGAGGGATACCTGAAATTGAACAGATATGCATTGGTAAAAGATAAACCATGGGAACTTGGGTACTCTTCTGTGACAAACCCATTGAATGAATTTGTTTGTAATTTGTTTCAAACGTCAATATGCAAATATGGGCTAAGTTGAATTTCCTTGTGGAGGGATTGGCCAGGAGACATGAGTTGTTTCATCGATAGACCTTTTGATCTTTATTGGTAGGTTTCTGTGACATGAGCTGAACCCACAACAGAAAGCATTATCTGGGAGAAGTACAGCGAACTGACCAAGGCAAAATATTTGTATCCACAGCCCATCACTGCCACCAGCAGAATGACTATCTTCGAATACACGTAGTTCCTAGTTGTTCCAGAAACATCCAGAAACATCCTGAAGTCTTCGTTTTCCTGGTTTGTAGGAGACTCGGACTTTCTGTCCTCTTGCAAGGTTTGACTGCCGGAAGCCGCATCAAACAGTCCACCGCAGTGCAATCTCAGGTTCTACGTATACCGGATTTATGCCTATCATCCTTCAACTGGAAAGTTTCAGACGACCGTGACACCAGATCCATATTCCAACGCATGCACCTTTGCTGCATTCTGCACCTTTGACACCCGGGTGATCTCGATTTAAATTTTAAACTACTCTTCGGCAAGCAAACATGGCTAGCAGGAAAATCCCCAATAAATCCTCGACCTAAATGCGGAATTGTCCAGCTAGCCATGTTTGATTAGCAGAGGGTACTCAGCACCTGTTGAGATGCTGCGCGGGACTCTGACTCCGAGGGAGCTGTGAACTGAGCGCTTGGGGTATCCATTTTCCCAACATAAATGGGGAGCCAGTTGGAGCTGCAATCAGAGTTTCCCAACCACATGAAAGCTATACATTGTTATAAATAAATAGACAAGATACCACTTTAATATATTCTAATCAACGTATACTAATATATCCTAATAATTTCAAATACCTATATTTTACATATTATGCAATAATATTATATATTATATATATATATTATATAGATATTGTATATATATATATACATATGATATATATATATATATATGATATATACATACACTATTTATATATTATACATGTAATTATAGACACATACACATGGCACATACACTATTTCTGGGCCACATGGCATCCCCTGAGGTGCAGCAGATGCTTCGTGGTCCATGGTCTGTCATTTGCCCACTTGGAAGGACAGTGAAACTGGGGAGCTCCGCGACCTTTCATCCTTTTAACTGGGGTAGGAATGAGGATTTACCTGAAAAGTGCGGCCCCCCAGTGATGTTTGTTGGTTTCTCAACCCCATGAGCTTCAATCATGATATACATCTGCCACAAACCATATTTAACCTGGCTACTTGCACCAACTTTGGCTCTCACTAACCAGCGGTGAACGGGGGATCTAGTCAAAGTTGGGTCAAAACGACCCCACAATGACCTCAGTACACAGAGTGGTTTCTTTCAGAACCTGCTTTTGGCCCGAGTATGTGTAAGCGCATTTTTATGTGTCTGTATATATAATATATATATAATATACATATCTGGCTGGTGGTTTGGAACATGTGTTATTTTCCCATATATTGGGAATTTCATCATCCCAACTGACGAACTCCATCATTTTTCAGAGGGGTAGAAACCAACCACCAACCGATGGCCTAGGAGGTCCTACCGGATGATGTGAAGTCCTGGTGCGATCACTCCTTTCTGCCGCTTCAGGAGGATTCTGCAATTTGGAATTGCTCTGAAGGGTGGAGAAATCGTGGTTTTATACCTTGAATTTCTCTGTGTAATGCAGGAATTAAACAGATATTCTCAGTAGTTAATGGTAATTTTCGAGGATGTATGAGCATCACAGACAGTATTTAATGAAACAACAAGACTTGTATAGTGAGTACATCTATGGTAAACTCAGTAGTAAGACCATTCATTTCAGAATTCATGCTCTCCACGATCTAATTCGAATGTACTCGTAGCAACTCCAATGCAGAAAGGAAAAACAACTGAAATAGTTGCCCGCTAAACCTGTTTTTTTTTTGGGATGCTATATGCAGTGACTACGATTTAGTACCTCTATATGCAACAGATATACATATACACGCATATAGCATGAGAGAGATTGACAATGAACATACTGTAATATATTCATGTTATATGTGAGATACGGTCAACATAAGCGTAGACTACTTTAGTAAGGGAGGGTCCAGTTGTGTCCAGAAAGTGCACCAAACCATGTAAAGTGATAGGGCCCCCAAAAAAACGATAACTTGTAACCATATGAGAGTGCATTGAACTTGGTGTAAACCAAGAACATATTGTTGTGCACCTTCACGCGATGGGCCAACTTGATGAAGACAATTTAACCTGCAGTGCCCACGTTTCTTGCAGTGGCCATGTCATTTGCTGTCCAAGGTGATTGAACCGTTGCTTTCTGCAGGCAGTTTTTTTCCTTCCAGGTCCCAAAGCAGTAGAATTAAACTAATGACTAAATGCAATTGATTTCTGAATTAAATCAAAAAAATAGTTTTAAATCAATTCTGAATTCCGTTTATGTGTTGTATAATTTAATTTGAAATTATTATTCCTTTGTTTCCTTTTTTTCTTACCGTCCTTTTTCCTTTTACTTTCCTTTTAAAACTAAACGCAGTTGAATTCCGAAGTAAATCAAAATTGATTTTGAATCCAATGCTGAATTCCATCTATTTTAGTTTTTCCTTTTTGCTTCATGTGTCCTCTTCATTTCCTCTTGCTCTTCCTTTCTTGATCATCCTGGTGTTCTAATTTAGAGATAACCTTAGCGACAACCTAGCGATAACCTTTTGTTGAGAAAGGGACCCCGGACGAGGGATAGACTCACAGCGATATCCTTTTTTGTTTTCATAGAATCATTGATCTTATGTTGGTTACTGTCATTCTGATTTGGAGTTGAGATTACAATATATTTCCTTGCTTAGGAAAGAGTCTAGGAATGTGCTTAGGTAGCTCCCCAGCATGGTTGCAAACGCAAAGACAACGAGCGCCCCCTTAATCCATCCCCGGCAGTATAAAGATCTGAATTCGTGAAGCCAATTCCGCTGTATTTTTGCATTATGTAGTGTTGATTTGAATAAAACACTGTAAAGCGATAGGGCCCCCCCAAAAAGCGATAACCTATATTTTCACACCAAGCAGCAACAATTGATTTTGACGGCCGCTCATGTATGTGTCTCTTGTGGAACACAAGATGATACAAGATGACACGCTTTTTTGGGTGCATGTCCTCTGTTTTGGGTGTTTACGCCTTCATTGAAAGAGTGGATCTTTCCAAAATAAAGATCGTAAACGCTCCTACAAACGTGAATATGTGTATATACATGTGTATATATATGCATACATATACATGTGTATATATATATATACACTGTACATAACATTGTTTATATGATGATGCTGATGATCATGATCATGATCATGATCATGATGATGCTGATGCTGATGCTGATGCTGATGCTGCTGCTGCTGCTGATGATGATGATGATGATGGTGATGGTGATGGTGATGATTATGAATGTTTTTGGTGATTATGATTATAATATGTGTATATATATTTATATATGTATACATCATCAATAATATACGCTGACCATATGTATATATATATATATACACCTATACAGGCACACAGAGTCTGAGCACGCATATTTTACATACCGGTCAAAAATATATATATAATTATGTGCGTTTGTGTATGTGTTTTAAATTTCCTGTATAATCCACCAATTCCTGTTGGCCATTCTTCGAACAGAGCAGTCGGCCATTCTTCGAGGATGCGGCGATCTACGAGCTCCATGTCCGAGACTTCAGCATGTCAGATCCCAAGGTATCACAGCCTTTCCGAGGCACCCTGGGGACCACTATGTCTCGGGAAGTCCCTGGTTCACCAAGGTCAGGCCCCCGTTTACGATAGCGAAGTTGATGCACATAACTTGGTCAAGGGTTTATTTGGAACATAATTATAGTTGATTGTAGATGATGGGTTCATAAAGCAACTCATAACTCATCTTTTCATACGGGATCATACGGGTTAGCCCCGTAATTCATCAGCAGAAGTTATGAATCCAGGGTTGACAGGGTTGACCATGGACCGTAGGCAAAGCTGCAGTTCTAGAATTTAGATCTGCCACGAGATGCTTCAAACATGTTCTTCAAGAGGCAGCGCTTGTTTTTCTTTTGCATCATACATGTGCTAAAGAACCGGCTCAGCTGTTGTGTTTTTCCAACCCGCTTCTCGAACTGGAGGAATCATCTCCATGCACGCTACGCGTTGAGCTAGGCAAGCCATGAAAACATACACTAGTTGGTGTCTTTTTCAACAGTTTCTAATGTTCAACCCTGTATATTTGGGATAACATACACTAGTTGGTGGTTTCAATATTTTTTCCTAGACAATTTATATCAATCAATTATGGGATGATCCCAACTGGCGAGCATTTTGTTGGTGAAATCACCAAAACATGATCAACCTCAGCATCTTCATCCATTTTCCCAGGCATTTTTCAGACTTGACGGCATTTTTGTTGGACTTTTCCCGTTGATCCAGGCAAGTACCTTGCCTTTGCAGAAGAAAACTCCCTGGGAAATCAACACTTGCGTCGACTGGCAGAGTCTGGAATCAGCCATGTCCAGCCCCTTGGGCGGTTTCGTTGTTTGGACATGTTTTTTTTTCCCAAATGGTTATTTAAAATTATTGAAACGGGGAAAATGATGATACACCAACATTTGTTTGGGTATACTGGACAAATCCAAATGGACATCATGGGGTCTTGGTTTCCATAGGTACACCTGATTATAGTTGCGAGCTGACATGTTCTGAATCTTTAAGGTGTGTACGTGTTCATGTTGGTTGTCACCTGCGTAACAAAAATGACAGTACATCAATGCCGCAGTCGAAGATCACCATTTTTTTGAAGAGGAACACCACTGACATTAGATATGGGGTCTGAAAATGGGGTACCTCCAACTCCTGTAGATTACATCAATTGTCGCTCTAAAAATTGCTATTTGAATATGGTGGTTTCCTAAAATGGGGGTAGGTTCCAGTTCTCATCCATGTTCATGGATGTTAACAAAAACCATCCATTTTTGGGTAGCCATATTTTAGGACACCTTCATTTGTAGGTCCCCAATTTCTGCCCATATCCAAGGTGGATATTCCCGACTCGCCACTCAGGTTATTGCCCACCTACGACTTCGGCTCTGATACTCGGATCAATCTTGGATTGCCCTGGGTGGTGCAAATTCCCCATGTTCCAATGTGGTTGTATCCTGAAAAAACCTAAATCATGAAAGGCATCATACACAAAATCTAGATTTGTACTCATAGCTATTTATTTAAGGGCTGCCGCCCCTGCCGCCGACCCCGGAAGCAAGTATGGTGGATTAGCTACATTTGGTTACTTGTTGAAGCAGGGAAATCTTGGTACCAACCTAAGAAATATATCAATTGCACC
>Ga0126342_10001664_pt1 | contig 32209 bp, 23 predicted proteins | sample Cyp1metagenome_FD_92528 | JGI IMG/M metagenome (GOLD analysis project Ga0126342, IMG submission 92528) | Coral microbial communities from Lord Howe Island, Old Settlement Bay, Australia - Cyphastrea 1 metagenome | ecosystem: Host-associated > Invertebrates > Cnidaria > Coral ...
TACTTTTCGACCCTCCGGAGCCACAAATCATTGGAAAAACACAGTGTTTCGCGACTTTCCTACCTTTTCGCGCATCTGCATCTTCTTTCTTCTGACTCTTTCTCTTCTGATCTTCTCTCTTCTCTCTGCCTCTGCCCTGCTCTGCTTTTCATCTGTCCATATTGTCGGAAGTTTGACTTCTCAACTTCCTTCGATTAATGGTTATCATTAATGGTTAATGATGATTAATAATCATCTGGTTGGTGGTATACCCCTCTGAAAAATGATGGAGTTAAAGTCAGTTGGGATGATGATGATTCCCAAGTGAATGGAAAGAGATCCATTCATGTTCCAAACCGCCAATCAGACGATTTTTGTTGGGTTCACCTCATGTTTTTCCCTATAAAAAATCATCAAATATGTTCTGGAAACCAGCCGAATTCGCCAAGGCCAATCTAGCAAAAGAATAAATTGTACTGAATTGCCCTTCACCAGCTAGTTTACGCCTTACCTATATAATTAGATGGTAAATTTCCCATAATGTTGTTGGTATAACGGTAGAAGCCGCATTTTTTAAGCAAACTTAAGCCATCTACGCACCGTTGGTGTCACATGTCTAGCGCCTCATCCAGCTTCACAACCTTCTTCTTCATTTCCCTTCGCCGGGACGGGGTCATGACGGGTGCGACGCTGTTCAATGCTACTGGATCGGTCATGTTTTCCTGTAAATCTTCCCCAAAAAACGAATCCAGTCTGATGTTCAGAAAAAGATGATTTGTTGGCTTTGTGGCCATGGGAGGACACACCAAAACTACGATACGAATGAAGGAATAACTATGATATACATATATATATACAACATATATAATATATGTATAACATCAATGTTGTGGGCTGGTATCCATGGCTATCCTACCAAACAAACCCAAACGCAGTTTACAATATCTGGCTCATTTAGAGATGGACAATACCTTCGCCATCTGAAGGGCGGTTTTCCCCGGCTGTTCCGCTTGGAACTACAAGGTAGGCTTTGATCCATATGAATCTACCAAAGAAATCCAGGTGGAAAGAATGTTGGGGGGTGCAACTCCCAAAAAAGATGAAGAAACGGCACAATTACCACTAGTTTAGTAGTTTTTATTTCACTTTCCTGATGTTTCCAAGTATACTTGATATATCCCATGAATCACTACTATTGGTGATATAATCTTGATTGATATACCAATTATTGGTGGCCTAAAATAATATTGGTGATATCCCAAAAGTCTTGGTGATGAACCCAATACTACTATTGGTGATATCCCAATAATCTCGATTGATATAACCTACCATGAACCATAGTTAACTATAGTTAACTATAGTTTTTTATATGCACACACTATGGTAACTATAAACCCACCTCAGCTGCCATTCATGCTGTGCAGACGGGCCATTCTTCAGCTCCTGGCCGGGGCTGGATGCCCCAGTGAAACGTGAACGTTGCTGGTCCGTTTCACCCCATGAATACTATAGTTCTATCATGTTATATCTACCATAAACCATAGAATTCAACCACTTACAAGGCACCTCAACGCTATATAAGGCACCTGAACGCTATCGAACGGGGGCCCCATCCTGTATGTATCTGAAGATTTGGGTACCTTGTGGGGTATAGCCGTACAAATCGTAGTGTCAAAGGCCATATTTTTTTATTCACCAGTTTATAGTAGCCAATTTTCAAACACATTTGGTACGGAATATACCATAAACCCCTGTTTTTGGTGTATGTTCTTGCTTTTTGACATGGATCCACATGATAAGGTTGTATGCCTCCAATATCCTAGCTGAAAATTTACACATGGACTACCATGAACCCATGGACAAGCTGTAGTGGAATTCAAATACTTTTTGTGGTCATGCAAAAACAGTGCGCCAACAAACATTAGATACCACTTGCTTTTTTCCAGCAAAATATCCGCAAACATTATGGGTGGCGCTCTTCCTTTTAAACAAATCAGTCTTCCTTGAACAAAAAACAAACTATTGAGTATCCCTGCAAATGATTCCGTTTTCTTTGAGAGCAACATGGCAAACACTCATTGCTTGGACTTGCTTAAGGACCCTCAAAAAAATCAAACATATTCTGTATAGATTGCCCAAGTAGTGGATTTATCATAAGGGACAGAAAAATAATCTTCAGCAATTTCATATTCTCAGATGGGACACGTCTATCTCTCCGTTTCTGGGTTGGCACACATCCATTTACCTATGGAGTGTTCAATATGGGGCGCCTATATATTTGTACACAGACATATATTTCTGTGATTATTACTGCACAGCATGTGCGATAATCTCGCGTTGTTACAAAAACTGTGTGTAATGTCATGTTTTTCCTTACAACTATGGTCCTTTTGCACTTGGTTGCATCATCTTAAGCATCAAAATGGCCTCCCTGAGTTTAGTAGTAGAGAGCGAGGAAAGAACAACTGGTCAACGGATTTTGGACATGCCACCCACAATCAAGACCTGAGTATGGATCCACAAGCCCCAACATTGTATGGTACAATCCGGATCATGACTAAACTGGCTTCCTTCGCCAGTCTAGACCTAGCCCTTGTGCTAAACCTCAAAGATAGTTTAGGTCTTTAAGATTTCCCAAGTAAGATTCGAGATTCAAATTAAGATTAATTAATTAATTAGTTTAAAACACATAGCCAAAAAAATCAAGATAATTCTCCCAGTTCCTTCGCCGCTTCCAGGTTAAACCCTGTAGATTTCATCGATTTTTCATCATCGTCCAGCCCCTTTTTTCTTGTCCTCTTCCAAGAGATTGCAGGTCTCTTGCATATGATCCCTGGTCCTTAGCATCTGCAAAAGTGCGATATGTACTAATTCATACTAATTCGTGTTTGAGCCCTACCCCTCTGAAAAATATGAGTTCGTCAGATTGGATCATCATCCCAAGTATTGGGGAAAATCATGGACTGAAAAGTGGGTGGTGGTTACCCTCTGGTAAACTAACATAGCTATGGAAAATCACAATGCTACTAATGGGAAAACTCACGAACTTTCTATGGCCATTTTCAAGTTCGCAAACCGTTAGTTTACCAGAGGGTAAATCCCATTAAAATCACAATTTTTGTTGGTTAAATCCCATTAAACCACTATTAAACCACCGTTAATGGGTAGATACGTTGGAGGTCACTAGACACCCAACATTGAGCAAATTTCGGAGCTTTGCGAAGTCATGGGTTCGTCGGAAAGCACCCAAAAAGGATCATGAGTTCGTCGGAAAGCAGCAATTTTTCATCTAATCCATTATCAACTAGTTAATTGACCCATGAAAATATGGGAAATCTATGGAAAATCTATGGGAAATAGGGCAAAATGGTTTATAAACCCTATGAATACTATAGTTATACATGTTATATCTACCATAAACCATAGCTGGTTGGTGGTATACCTACCCCGAAAAATATGACTTCGTCAGTTGGGATTATGATTCCCAATATAAGGAAAAATAAAATTCATGTTCCAAACCACCAACCAGAGTTCATTGACCAATCATGCTTTTGAAAAGAAATGGCCAGCAAATTCAAATCATGACGTACCTCGGTTGTGAGAGATGGAAGGCAATCCCCTTTTTTTAACCATCGACCAAAGAAGTGGAACTTGGGCACATTGATGGTTGGAGGAAAACCCAAGTGCTGCGCTCTGAAAGAATCGTTGTCCTGCTGCGTAACGCATGTGTTCAAGCACCAAAAATACGACATACAAATCCAACCGGATAGTGCTAAGCAGGGATTTTACGCACAATAAAACTGACCATGTACTCATGTACTAGGCATTTTTTGACAATGAGGGGTACTGATCCAAGAATTCCCTTCTCAATTTTGAAACCCATCATAATGCATCTATTAATCACACCAAAATTGGGTACAACAAATGGGTGCGGAGAGATGCATGGCCAACGTCTTTGTCTTCCGGCTTTGACCGGTCTACCAGCTGTAGGTGTCGTGGTAACATTCTCCTGGCCTATTTTGGGATGTCAAGTTTATGGATTCTGATAGTGTTTTGGATAGTATACAGTACAAGTATGTCCAATAGAGTAGATTATGTCATAGTTATGTAATAGCAATAAAATGGATTATGATCATATGTAATGATATATGTACCAATCCATGAAAACACATCATAATCACCATGAACTTCCATATGTTCTTGGTAAAATCACATTACATCCCATTTCTATTGACTAAAATCCATGTTACATCCCCCAACATCCATATTGTTGCTCATGTGTCCAATATATCATATTAGATTCCCATATCATATTCAGTAAGTAAAAAACTCATTAAACTATTATAACTGGTTGGTGGTTTCAACCCCTCTGAAAAATATTAGTCAGTTGGGGTTGTTGTTCCAAAGATATGGAAAGTCATAATCCATTCATGTTCCAAACCACCAACCAGTATAGTATACCCTCTGGTAAAACTAACAAAACTATGGAACATCACCATTTTTAACTTCGGTAAATCAACGAAATAAATGGTCCACTTTCCATTAAAATCACCATGAATCCTCCATGAATTTGGGCGACATCCCTGGCCTAATCGATTAGGCCTCCCCGCGATTTCAGTTTCTGGACATCGTCGGAGCTCATCAGAGCTGGAGCTTTACCCACCTCGCAGCTACGAACCGCTGGCGTTTCTGAGAGTTACGCCTATGGCTTACTAAGATCAATGGTCATATAAGCCATTACTCTATATATTAACCATAGTTTATTAACCATAGTTTGTTAACCATAGTTTATTTTACTAATATATCCCTAACCACCAGTATATTAATTGTTTATGGCAGTTTACCGATTGTAAATGGTGAACCAACTGGTTATTTCTATGGGATTATACATTCCATTTTCGTGGGATTCTAAGTGCTTATAGCTGGTATTTCGGGCCATAACTGTATGGCTTTTACCAGTTGTAATAGGTTATTTCACTGACTAAATGATGGAATGACAATGGTTCTAAATCATAATGATAATGATAACGCACGTTTTTTTAACGTTTATTGATGGAATGATAATGGTTCTAAATGAGGTTATCATTCCATCAATGGGGTTCTTTCACAGACTTATGACTGGTAAAGGGCCACAACTGTATCTTATAGCGAAAATAAAACAACATATGGGGTTTCTTAAATGATGGATACCCAAGACAATGGATTTCAAAACTAAAATGGTCATTCATGACTTGAATGATTTGGGGGTACCCTAATTTTGGGACACCTCCAACAACAAAACAAAATATGGTGGAAACAACAAATGGTTTCGGTATTTCTCTCTAGAATTTTATGACAGACTGACAATACCTGGAATTTCTTCTGAAATGATTTAGGGGGCCATCTGGGCAAATTACCCTCTGGTAAACTAACGGTTAGCTATTGAATATGGCCATAGACATAGTGGATTTACCTATTAATAGCATGGTGATTTTCCAGTTCGTTATTCTAACAGTTTACCAGAGGGTATCATATTTCACTAACCTGAAATAAGACCATATTGGGATAATTCCCCTTGCCCTAAACTAACATAACTATGGAAAATCACCATTTTTTATGGGAAAATCCACTATAAATGGCAATTTTCAATAGCTATGTAACGAATTACCAGAGGGTAACTCCCATTAAAATCACCATTTTTGTTGGTTAAATCCCATTAAACCACCATTAAACCACCATTAAACCATGATGAACCAGGCGAACCGGTCGCTGAGTCACTACGATTCCCGGTTCGGATCCAGGGCCTTTTACATTTGCCACAGCAAATCTTCAGCAACTCCCGGCGATTTATGGAGAAACCGTGGAAACAACCGTGGAAACAAAACAACAAAAATCACTTAATAGATAGTTTTTGGTATTAGTGATCTAATAGTCAATAGTTAATTATCTATCTAATGGTGATCTTAAATGTCAATTGACTTAGAATACTTAATATTATTAATACTATCACTTATTAGATAATTGACATTGATAGTATTGGCATTGATAGATAACTATTGATAATCATTGGTTAGCTATCAATAATATTGGCAATTATTAGTATTTGATTTATTTGTATTACATTATTATCTATCAATTATCTATCAATTATCTATTAGTATTTATTTTGACATTGATAATTGGTTTGTGATACATTGGTTTTGCCAGAACTAATTGAAAAACAATACAAAATACAATGGTTTGCCCCTCATTTTCTAGTGGCAGTTTTTGGGATATATCCATCCCATTTCCAAATGGCACATCCCTGTTCTTGGTGGTTTCTTGATCCCTTGCTAAAGTGTAAGTTTTAGTGGGATGTGTTTTATAAAATGTAAACCCATCTGATTTTCCCAAATTTTGGCAATTGCTTCATTGATTGTTCTCCCCCAACATAGAAACCCATTCGGATAAATCAACCCTCAGATGTGGATAACACATGGGAAAAACCATTCGAAAAATGATCATCCCAAAAACTCGCGATTTTCCATATCGAACTATTTTTACTGGAGGGCATCAAAAAAGGAAAGATGATTTCACTCTATTCCCATTATATATATATACACCCACATCACCCACTAAAGGAATTACCTTTTCTTTCCGAGTGAAATCTACCATATGATTGCCAATATATATATATATATATTACTGATGGTATATGATACCATATATTATATCAGTAATATGATACTATATATTAATATTGAACCCCCACATAGGGATAACCAATGATGCTTGTTGGTTTATAAACCCCATTAACATCCATTAACTAGTTCGTTATATCTACCATAAACTATGGATAATGCTGATATAACTATAATGGTGTTTGGATAATAATACCTATAGTTAACATACGTACTTTCATGGATAATGGATAACTATAGTTGCCATACTTTAATTATCATAACTATATATTAGTAACTATCCATAAAGAAGTACTTTAATTACCATACTTTATTTTATTAGTTACCATAACTAGAGTTACCATAATCATGATTTCAAAATTATGGTAACTAATATAATAATTGGGATTATAAATTATGTTGGAATTATGCTATAATTATTGATTTCATGGAAAATGACCAACATGATGAGTTGACATCCCACCCTGTTTTTTCCCAACATTTAATTATCATAATTACTTTATAACATAATAGTTACCATAACTAGAGTTACCATCATCATGGATAGTGAGTGAAATTACAGTTACCATCATCATGGATAGAGTTACCATCATCATGATCATTTCACTAGAGTTAACATAATTATAGTTACCATCATCATGAGTGAAATCCCACCCGTTTTTTTCCCAACATGATTTACATCCGACCGTCCCCAAGCAGGTGCCGAAGAGGTCAACGTCCTGACGAGGATGAAATCGACGTTTTTGGCGTGGTGAAGTTTTTTGGATCCCCAGTAAAAGATGTGATGAAGTATTGCTTCTCATGGGATTTTAAGGGATTTTATGGGTTTAATGGGATTTTATGGTGGTTTAATGGGATCTAATGGTGGTTTAATGGGATCTAATGGGATTTAAAAGAATTTACCCTTTGGTAAACATACCAAAAACTGATGGGAAAATCACCATGCTATTAATGGGTAAACCAACTATAAATTGGCAATTTTCAATAGCAAACTGGTAGTTTACCGGAGGGTATTGCTGGTTATACCTTGGTGGTTCATCCAACTTACTAATTTATTGCAGGAAAAAACCATTACTAACCATAGTTTAATATTAGCCATTACTAAGATCAATGGTCATATAAGCCATTACTGGGTATATTAACCATAGTTTATTAAACGTACTTTATTTTACTAATATATCCCTAACCACTAGTAAATTAATTGTTTAGGCAGTTTACCACTTGTAAATGGTGAACTAACTGGTTATTTCTATGGGATTATACATTCCATCAGTGGGATCTTAAGTACTTATAACTGGTATTTCGGGCCACAACTGTAGCAGTATCCCCAACCACTAGTATATTATGGTTTCATAGATTTCATAGTGATGGTTTATAACATCTCTAGTTATGAATCACTAACCACTATGGAAGGCGATATTATTACTTACCACTATCTTCATATACCACTAAGTTCTGATACATTGTGTACCATTAATTCATTGTGATGGAAATATGACCATTAATGGATAAATGTATATTGTCGCTATCTACAAGCACTTTGGTGAGAAATCATTATCCGATGAAACACTATGGTATCCGATATTTTGATTCCAAGTGAAACACATTGGATCTCATAATATTGGCTGGTAGTGCCCATCCCAATTATGAGGGAACATTATGGCACAATCTTTGGGAGAATGATGAAACAAGTTGCACATTTTTGGGGGCTGATTAGTAGATAATCCCAATGAAGTAAAATAAGTATAGATTGGCAATGATAATCAATGAGCCAATGATCAATAATATTCCTTCGCATTTTTGGATGATTGGGGATGACAATAAGCATCAGAATCATGATGAAAGCATAACATTATAATTACACGTTTTGTTTTTACTATTAATAAATCAATGTTTACAAATCAAACACATATATAATTAGGCACAGTAACGGTAACAATAATGCAGGTATTTGATGGTATTTGTTTAGCTGCTTTGTGGTAAAAGTATTAGCCATACAGTGGAAATAAGTATGATGTTTTTGTTGGCAATTGCCAAAACACGGCAACTATTATATACACTAAAAATAATTCTACGGTGGTTATTATACTTCAGCAAATACTATCCATTATCATCAAATACTATTATCATCTATCATCCATTATATAGCATCATCAATACGTGTTCTACTTTATGATTCCATCATTATTCCAGTATTTTTCCACGCTATGCCAATACTATTCGATACTTATCCATACTTATCCAATAATTTATCATTATCATAATGAATTACCCCCTAGCGTGGTAAACCCAATAATAAACGAACCCCAAGTCCACAAGTTTGAGGTTTATGAAATTGGGTACCCTCTGGTAAACTAACATAGCGAACTGTAAAATCACCATGTTTAAGTTCGGTAAATCAACGAACTAAAGGTGCCATGTTCAATAGCCATGTTTTATTACCATATATTGCCATATATTACCATATATTACCATATATTACCAGAGGCTACTGAATACCCCTATTACAAATTACTCGTTTTGTTTTGTTTAGCATGACCCCGGCAGCGGTTGATGGGATGGTGGTTCGAAATCAGCATTGGGTTTGCCCAAATTAATCTGAGTACCCGGCCTGGTAATTTAACATAACTGATGGGAAAATCACCATTTCTTAATGGGAAAATCCACGAAATAAATGGCCATTTTCAATAGCTAACTGTTAAATTACCAGAGGGTAAATTTGATTGGATTGGTTTAAGGGAAAATTTACAGGAAACCATAGATTTTCCTATTGAATATGGGTCTTTCCTGTAGATTTTCCCTTAAACCAATCCATTGAAAATTAGATGTTCTACGAATTGTGCCATTTAATTGAACAGATAATTAGATTAACTGCTATACTGGTTGTATACCCAGATCATAATTTGTTGGTTTCATATATCCCCAATATCCCATTATAACCATTAGGAACCATTATTTGTTATGTTTTCTCCATATTATCCATTAACTTAAACAGTTATCTAAAATGGGGACTTAGATTACACTTACACCATGATCTATGATATCTATGATCATTTACCCCATGATATTAGTTATGATTTGTTTAATAATGGAGGGTATAACCATTATAATGTGGTTAAAACACTAATAAACAATCCCCTAAATCACCATAAATGGGTGGTATAAACCATCACAATCTGGGAGGTTTATGACATTGCTTTACGCCCCATTAATAGATTTGTCATTATTAAACATTATAAATGGTCATGGTTCTACCATGTTATACCCCACATTTACTAATAACCAACCATAATTCAATAATGGAGGGTATAACCATGATAATAGATTTGTTAATCATAAATAGAATCTAATTAAATCATTATTAATCTATTAGTGCTGATCCTCCCCATTTGAAAATCACCCAATTTGATCGCATTCGACCATTCGGCACCTCCGCCTGCGTCTCGGGACGTTGCATCCACTGGAACAGGTCGGTTAGGGCCTGGGTTTAGGGATGGGAAAATGGAGGGAAACTATGGGAAAATATAGGGAACCATGGAGAAATCCCCACATTTTTGAATGGTTCATCTTAGATACCGGCCAAAAAAACGAATTCATTTTTAGCTGGTTGACCCAGTTTTTGACCTGTTTACCAAGGGTAATGTAAATGATGTTTCTGAAAAAAGAACTTGGAAACACTGCTTGCTTTATCCCGCACCAGTCATACATCTTCATCAGTGTCCCATTCTTCTGCACGATGTTCTTGATATCATCGTCAGTGGTTGATTTCTGCATCAGCATGTCTTGACACCAATGCAAGAGATCCAAGATGAATTCTCAAACAGACCGCGCATGTCTCAAACAGACGGTCCACGATCGCTTGGGTTTATCAAATGGGATGGATCGGAGAGTGAAAAGATATGAGAAGCATCATTTTTTCCCATCCTGAAATCATGAAATCCCCAGAGGCAGAGTTCAGTGCAGTGGGATCAGTGGCTTACCGGGATAGATCTCAAGGCATGGGATTCTTCCAAATCAAAGACCGCACCCAATAACAAGTTTTCAATGGGTGGTTCATATTTAAACAGAATATCCTACAATAAGCCCAAATGAGGGATAGTATCTTGTTGGGTTTACCACAAGAAGACATAACTAAGACAAAGTAGGCTGAGCAAATATTGGGAAATCGTGCAAAAGTGCTTGCATCTGCCGCCTTTTCACCCGTGTGCACGAGTGCAAATCTCAATAACGGACAGAATATATAAACTTGCAAAAAACGACAAACGTGATGGACTAAGACTATTATCGTTTGCAGTGGGAGGCTCGAATAACTATGCTTTTTGGCAATAAACTCTGTTCAAGTAGGACTTTACTTTTCTACATTTCCATGTGAGGATGTACATTCATCGATGTTTCCTTACATGCTGTGACTCTTGCTATACCACCCTTGGCTGTTCTACTCATACTCTTCATGCACAAGTGGGTTCAAACATGTTCAAGCCAATATTTTCCAACATCGAAAGTGGCGGGTAAAGCACGGTTTACATCACCGCTTTCAGTGGCATCCCTCCTTCCCAGTACTCACCACTGAGTCCCAGGCGGCAATGTCACAACCATCGATCTTCGCATTGTAGTGCGTGCACATCCTATCAAGACACTGGTTGGTGGTTGAGCCCTACTCCTCTGAAACATATGACAGTTAATTGGGAAAAAAACATCCCAATATATGGAAATTCATAAAATTCCATATATTAACCATGTATTTCCATATATTAACCATATATTTCCATATATTAACCATGTATTTCTATATATTAACCATATATTTCCATATATTAACCATGTATTTCCATATATTAACCATATATTTCCATATATTAACCATGTATTTCCATATATTAACCATATATTTCCATATATTAACCATGTATTTCCATATATTAACCATATATTTATGATTAACCCATATTAAAACATGTTCCAAAATAGCAAAAACCAACCAAGACAGGACATGTCATGCTGCATGAATGTTTGACTGAGCTCGACACTGGCGCAAGTTTTCCTGCAACTGCACCTAAGACAGGGTCTATCGGAGGCCTGGTGTTGAATCATGAGAGTGTTGATCCTATATAAACAAGCTCATTGGGTATCTAAGCTACAAAAAATGATCATGTATGGAATACAAATCTGGTTGGTGGTTTCAACCCCGCTGAAAAATATGAAAGTCAGTTGGGATGATTATTCCCGATATATGGAAAGTCATATTCCATTTATGTTCCAAACCACCAACCAGTTAAGTTCAACCTATCCATAATTGAGAATCATTGGCAGTGGCAGTGGATTGAGACTAGGATTTGCGCTTGATGGGGCATTCAAAAAAACACAGTTGACTCTGGAATGGTGGAGCTAACCTACAAAATACAAGACATCTTCAGCAAATACAGCCCTACCAACTACAACTGGCATCTTCAGTAATTTCTACAAGCAGGTCAACCGTTTTTGACCAGTGGATGTACCCTCTGGTAAACTGTTACATAACTATGGCATTATGGAAAATCACCGTTTTTCATGGGTAAATCAACTCTAAATGGCAATTTTCAATAACTTTTTGTATGTTGACCAGTGGATGTAAACTGGATAGAACTGGCCTATGATTCGCTAACCTGAACACTTCGGCCCTAAGCATCAGCATCATTCTAGTAACCCCTAGCAACGTGAAATCTTGATCATTTCTATATCTGGTTGGTGGTTGAGCCCTACCCCTCTGAAAAATGATGGACTTCGTCAGTTGGGATGATGACATTCCCAATATAGTGACGGACACTCACTTAGAACGTCATTTGGAAAACGCTTTGTTTTTTTAAAATGTCTATTTCTATGTTTGGAACAGCCGTGAACCCTCACAGTTAGAACTAGGAAAATCGATCATTTAGAACATCCCATGATGATCTATTGACATAACTATATTTATATGCACACAACAGTTATCAATTAGCTGTGGAGACCCCCACACTTAGAACATCCAAAGACATTACAACACACATATATATATAAGGTCCTCCACCCACATAGAATATGGAATTGAAATTTTGGCTTCCCCGGGCATCCCAGGAATTGAACTTGAAAAACGATACTTAGAATATCTTAGAATACAGTTGACGTCAAAAAACCTATACTTAGAACACCGTTGGACCATATAATTTCTTTCGCTTGTCCAGACGAATTCGTCATTTTTCCATATAAATTCTTTCACTTGTTCAATCAAATTCAGCATTTTTCCATATGTGCTTTTCATTTTCTTGGAAAAACCTTCACATGTTCCATACAAATTCTTCACTTTTCCAGATTTCTTCCATATAAATTCTTTCATGTTTCCAGACAAATAGATACGTAAAATTTTAAGCTGTGGAGACCCCCACCCTTAGAACACCCCAAGGCATTACAACATGTGTATATATATATATATATTTCTATAATGATCTATTGACATAACTATATTTTGATTGGCTAACATGTTGATTGGGCGCAGACAGGAAAATAAACGTGACCGAACTCTTTGTTTGTGATGTTTTGTGTGGGGAGCCAGGGTTAGTTGCAAGGAGCCTCACACTTAGAACATCCATTTCCTGATGTTCTAACTGTTTTGGGTCAGTAGTGTCAACCATGTTCTAAGTGTGGGGGGTCCCTTCTGTTCTAAGTGTGAGAGTCCAAAATTTTGGAAAAATGACGTTCTAAGTGATTGTCCGGCACTATATATGGAAAGTCATAATCCATTCACGTTCCAGTCACCACCAAGCAGTAATTATTAATTATATCACAGATTGCGTATTGATTGTTCTGCATTCCCATATCCCCATGATATACCCCACTCATATCCCAGTACATCTGATCCCTATAACTTGAGCCCTATGGGATCTTCGAACCATGTCCGTAGCGGCTCAGCTGGGTTGGTAAAATCAGGCGGGCCTGAAGCTCGCTGGTTTAGTTACAAAAGTGAAGGCTTTTGAAGGCTGGCACTTCACAAGTTTTAAGGCTGACTTGGACAGTTGACTGGATTGAATCTGCCTCAGAAACGTGGTCAAACCTGTCAGAAACAGGAGACAGCTGGATCCAAAGATCACTGATTTGTAATTATTTATTTCGTGCCCATGATATTTTCAATATACCCAGTGATACCCTACTTTACCAGGAAAACCATCATTTGTGAATTGGTCTTCATTCAAGCCTACATTTTCATGCTTGAATCCACCCATGCTTTGGTTGAATCCATTTGTTTAAAAGGATAGATCACCATTAAACACCAGTTTGCATGGATGAATCACCATCATAAATCCCAAATTTGAGGAAACCAATGGAAAACACAGTGGCCACGCAGTAGCCATTTCCCACCGGAGCTCCCTGTTTCTGGGCCGTCCAAACCAGTTCTGGCTGCCCCGCGGCAATGCGTCCGCTTCTGACGACACGCTTCCCAGGCGAGAAGCCGTCCCCATGCCACAGAAAAATGCTGTATACAGTTATGGCCTTATAAATACCCTCTGGTAAACTAACGGTTAGCTATTGAAAATGGCCATTTATAGTTGACTTTCCCATTAAAAATGGTGATGTTCCATGTTATGTTAGTTTACCAGAGGGTAGTTATAATCCCATCAACATGGAATGTGGTTGATCCCATAGACATAACCAGTTATACGGTACTGTGGGGAAAAAAAACAAGAAATAAACCAGCCATGACGCTTCAAAAAAACACCTATAAAAATGGTGAAATTGGGGAACGGTTTAAACATGATTGTTTTACCTACCCTCTGGTAAACTAACGGTTAGCCATTTGAAAATAACCACTTATAGTTGATTTCCCAACAAAAATGGTGATTTTCCCATCAGTTTTTGTATGTTGACCAGGCCGGGTACATTTGTAGCCCCAAAAGCCAGTTGGAAGATCCCACCTTGTTGCGATTCATGGGATGGTCCACTAGAGATGTAAAGCTACAAAACTGCGTGAGAAACTGCCGCAATAAAACATTTGAATGACACTCCATCTCCTGATAGGAATGACATCTCCAAAGTGGGACCGGGGAATGAAGCGATCCAGCACTAAAGCAAGTCGTTTCGATTTTTGGGAGAATGTTTATGAATGTGTGTGAGAAGGCGGAAGGGACGAACATTTGTTCCAAGAATAATCCATGGGTAAATCAACCATAGGTAGAGCATATATGTAGTTGGTGATTAAGCCACCTGCCCTGAGAGCTATGAGGTATCCCTGTACCTGTTTTCGTATAACATCAAGAAGGGGATACTAAAGGAAGAAATCGGGGATATACCTAGACCCTTCAAAATACCATCAAAGATGTAAACGTACTAAGATTGTGCCGTAAAGTGCAATCTTTAAGGGTACAAACAGAGGGCCAAATAGTGTCCGAGGATTCTGTTTCATGCTAACCTTCAAATGCACAGTTCTCCCAGGTTTTTTTGAGTGGAGTTGTCATCACCAATTCCGAGATCTTGGATGAATTGGGCCCCTAAAATTGGTTCCGCTCAGGACTCACAGGTGGTGAATTTCTTGCCTGAAACATAGACCTTACACTGTGCCAATCTTTGGCAGTCTACAAAAACATGTACCCTCTGGTAAACTGTTACATAACTATGGAAAATCAATTGTTACTTGATAAATCCACTATAAATGGCCATTTTCAATAGCTATGTAACAAATTACCAGAGGGTAATAGCCCTGTCACTGTGGACTCGATATTTGTGGATTCATGAGATGTAATTCATGAAGACATTGCGGATTCATGAAGAACAACATCGGCATTTCCCCCCAATGTGCCCTCCAAATTCATTGATATTCCAATCTGGCTGACCTTCTCTATTCCAACCTGGCAGTGAGAAATCACCCATGAACAATCGATGCTCCAGTTCGAGTGGATTTCCCAAAAAAGGAAAAATGGGGGCCACGAATCAGCGACATTAATGTAGATATATAAACTATGTAGATCTAGATAGGAGATATTAAGACATAGACATAGACACAGAATAGATAGATGTATATCTATATCTATCTTTATCTATATCTATATAATATATATTTCTATTATACACACACATATATATATATATATATTATATAATATATATCATAAATACATCCAGCCACAACCCCAAGTGATAACCAAGGACTTCGTGCCTGGAAGTGGTGACCACATAAGGTGCCCCCGCTGCAGCCAACTCGTACCTACACCGTAGGTACCGAAAACCGTACCATATGAGGATGGGTCAAAAGCAATTCCTGGTAGCTGGTAAATGGAAAATAGTTGGTTAATAGATATTTATGGTAAATAGCTGGTAAATAGCTGGTAAATAGCTGGTAAATAGCTGGTGAAAATATCCCATGGTTAATAGTTAATAGATATTTTCCATATGATGAAAATAGCTGGTAAATAATGGATGTTCATTGCCCAAGAAATTGTATAAGCATTGATCCATGGCCATATGGAGGTCTAAACGTACCATAGGGGACTTACTAAGGGGTCATGACTCAAGATTCCCCGAGATGTAAACAACACCCAAGAATGTATAAAATGTCTTGTCTTCACATTGGAACTTAAATGCTAGCAAACATTTGCCAAGAACAACCCAGAATGACCCAGATGGGGGCAATCACAACACAATCAGACATAGCATATGGCCTCTAGCTTAAGGCTGTCAGAGTTAGCACTCTACAAAAGATTGAACATTTTTTCAAGACAGTAGCAACATATGAACTAGACCCGTGTTCAACACCAAACCTGTTAGGATTTAAATCGTCACTTTCTACTAATTGTGCTCAGTATTTCCTAAGGATTTCTAAGTTTCCCCTTCCAACCAGAGGCCGCAAAGATCTACAGTTTTTTTTGAGGCCGCGTCGGCGTCAGGGTATCCGCTGGGTGCCTGAACGGATGAAGATCATTCGGAGTCGTCGGTTTTTCAACCACTCATGCTTCATCAAGTTTCGACATGGTTCCAGTTTTTACATCCTAAACATCCCACCATCCAAGCAAAAAATAAGAGAAACGTCAAATCCTACCCCTCTGGTTATTTAACATAGCCATGGAAAATGGCCCATTTATAGATGGTTTACCTGAATTTACCTATTAAAAATTGTGATTACCGTTTAAGATCGCACAGCGCCTCGATTGCCGGCAGTTGCCAGGGATCCAGTCTTGCGAGGCAACCTGGGAGGAGTTGTCGGTGGATAATCATTCCGAGGGATTTTCAGGGGTAGATTATGGTTCCCCGGGAAAAAAAAGTCAAACAAGGATCAACTATCCATGGGTACCAAATGGCAATGCAAATTAGAGTTGATTGCTAGTTGTTGCCAATCAGTGCATCTGCGCCATTGCGATTAGAACCTGCGCAAGACACCTACCTCATGGCCCACTGACCATATCATATCATCCCATAGAAGGGGGCACAAGGGGGCACTGTCCAGTTTTTTTGGGTCCTTAAAGCGCATTCACCTAGAAAGATTCTGGCGTACACCAGTTAGTTAACTCAGTTCTAAACCAACTTAGCTAACATTAGCTAACTATGGGGCACCACCAGGTACAATCATGTGATGTGCATCCACGTCTGATACACACCATGCCTAAGGTCGCACATCAAGTCAAGGCTTAACCACACAATTGTAGAGTATCGTCATGTTTGTTGGCTCCTGAGGGTTTTTTATCTTCATTTCTCAGGCATGACAAACAATACCCTCTGGTAAACTAACATAGCCATAGCTATTGAAAATGGCCATTTATAGTGCGTTTACCCATTAAAAATGGTGATTTTCCATAGCTATGTTAAATTACCAGAGGGTAACGTAACCAATTGTAGTTGCTGGTTTTCTGAATTTCACACTGCTATGTAACTTTTCCCTTTGTTCTTGTTACGTTCAACCCGATTCAACCCCGTGAATAGCTTGGCTTTCTTGTTGAGTACAATTCTTATCCAAATCAACACAGCATCGTCAAAACAGCCGCAGATCAAAAGCCACATTTAACGAGAACCAAATCAGATTATCAGTAGGTCAAATTCGAGGAGTTGCTTTGGTATACCAATTACCTATATACATGATATATATATACACTGGTTGGTGGTTTTAACCATCTTGAAAAATATGAGTTCGTCAATGGGGTTGGGATTATCCCATATATGAAATGGAAAAAAAAACCATGTTTGAAACCACCAGCCAGTAATATTGATATATAACAATTACCCTATGGTTATTTAACATAGCAATGGAAGCCATGGCCCATTGATAGATGTTTTTTGATGATATATATATATCTATATAAAACAGCTGTATTAATGGAATACCCCTCTATATATATGATACCTATATACATTATATACACACATATATATATATATACAGAAAACCGATGAGCCTCTTTTCACATGTTTTAAGAGTCCCCTTTTATGGGACCACCATTCCCATCACCTTTTATCTTCGAAAGCCGATTGGAAGAAATTTCATCGTGATCATCCCATGATACCCGGCCTGGTAAACTGTTACAAAACTGATGGGAAAATCACCATGCTATTAATGGGTAAATCCACTATGTCGACTGGGCCATTTTCCAGTTTGCTAACTTTGTATGTTTACCAGAGGGTATTCCCATGAATTGCCATGAACATATCCCATGAATCTTCCATCAATAAGCATTACCCTCCAGTTCGACCCTGTCAGTCATCGGGGTTGGAAGACTAGTGAACCATTAAAAATGGGTGATTTTCAGGGTCCAACTGTTAATTTACCAGATGGTAATCATGATATTGATATTCAATGGATTGGTTTTGTTGGGAAAATCTACAGGAAACCATGGTTTTTACCATGAAATATAAGGGTTTCCTGTAATCATGAAAATGTTCCTGGGATATGTCCAACATGATCCTTTGGTCCAAGGATTGGATGACAACCATGCAACCAACCATGGAAGCATAGCATATTTTTTCATGACGGAAAAAGCAAGTTTAGTTAATGTAGTTCATGAAAATGACATTAACTAATGTGAATCTCATCTCATTGCTGGTTATACCTTGCGGGTTCATCCAACTTACAAATCTATTACAGTTATGGCCGTTTACCAATTATAAATGGTTATAACTGGTTATTTCTATATGGTATTACACACTCCATGAATGGGATTGTAAGTACAAAGACAACCTAGATTTCGGGCCATAAGTGTAGCATTATCCCCAACCACTAGTTCATTATGGTACATCCCTGATTATGAATCGCTAACCACTACGGGAGATGATATAATCACGTACTATTATACATGGTGTACCATTAATTCACTCTGATGTAATTATTGCCATTAATGGATACATTATATCTATATTACCATTATACCTAAGCACTTTGGTGAGAAACCATTACCAGCTGAAATACTATGGTATCCGATATTAGAATGGTAACTATTATATGAATCACTAACCATATGAATAGTTCTGAACTGTTTCGATAGTTGCCATTATAATATCATTGCTAACCATTAAATGATACCATTCTTATATCACTAAATATTATCGCTAACTAAGTAACAACTACGTGTTTATAAATATAAGAACCACTATTTTATAAATCACAAACCAGTTAACACCATCTATTGAAGATCTATCAAGATACATATATGGTATATCCATCTATATAACTAATATTTCCATTAACCAATATAACCTACCTATATATTACTAATATTAGATATAATAGTTATATGAAAATGTCCATTTATATAAAACCTAGATTGTTTAATATATTCATGTATTCATCTATACAACTATTTCCATTACCATTATGATATTATAACTAATCATTGAATAGATTAGTGATATATATATACATAATAGTATTGTAATAGGAACAATTATCACTAATCTTATAATAGTATCCTAATAGTGGTTCTATGTATATTAATCATATATCATATATCCATGAATTATCCCCTACCATTATAATACTGTTATATGTCAGTAACAACTATTAAAGAATTGTTAATTATCATAACTAACCATAACTAAACATAACTACTGTTAATTATCCATATATTAAAGAATCTAAGTTATGAATTCTTCCTTCAGGTCCAAGGCACCCAGCAGCTCCGACCACTCCACCGCGGGAGACACCGCGGCGGCCGCGGGACCCTCCGTCGTTGATTGGGCGTCGTCGAGCTCGGAGGAGGTGTGTTGGCCTGTTTTTGGGCGATGGTTGACATGAAAAAATACGTGTTTCATGGTGATTTCATCAAACATTATGGTTTAATGGGAGTGATTTCATGGAAGTTCATGGTGATTGAAGATGATTTAGTCAAGAATCAATGGATATTTAAGATGATTTAAGCAGTTTTTTTGCATGAAAACTAGGGTTGAACATGGTTTAAGCAGTAGGACGACATTGAGGTTTCTCCGCCAAAACTGGAGGTTGATAAAGTAGGAACGACGTCGCTTTCACCTTTCAAACATCACGGGTTTAACAAGGAAACATGAAGGTTAAACAACGAATTATTTCGAGGTACAGTACAGGGATGTACTGGGTCAAATGTCTTCCACCACACCATCGTTGGTTCAAATTAGGTACCAGGTACAACTCATCCGTATTATAAAATTTAGGTTTACCGGAAATGAAAGTGGAGCCAACACGAGTCCATCTAATTTGTGAAACAAAGACAGCTCAATGTCGGATTTCAGCGCGAATATAAAGATTCCCGGGATTTAAACTAGAGAGATACGGTACAATGTGGGGCCCCCCCAGTTCTAAGTTGGTTTATAAACCCCATGAACTATAGTTATTTGCGTACCATAAACCATAGTTATTGGAGTTATGTGCACCAACTTAGCTATCCAACGGGGGCCCCACATTGTAGGTGGAGCCAAACTATGACTTTCTCATCCCAAAGGCCAAAAAGTCCACGTGACAAAAAAAAAGTCTCCATATTTCAAGCCGAATGTGCCCCAACATTGCCCCAACATTGCTGATTCCACAACCTCTAAAGTTTGCAGGTTAAACAGATTAAAGCCCAACGCCCAATGATGCGCCCATGTGTTCTACTTTCCTTAACTTCAGAAAGAAATTCCCAGTCCAACCACCATGTTTTTCCCTTCTGAAACAAATGTTGATGGCACAGATCCCCTTTTACAATACTTACGTCCCAAGAACCTCACAATAGTTAGCACTTAAATCCATTACGTCACATCAATGATGTCTGTTTTTATCCACAGGAAAACATGCAATTACTATCAATTGCATATTTCGGCACTTAAATCATGTTCCATCCTTTGTTCAATCATATATATATATCATTCATATGTTTCCCCACACGATGGGGCCCCCAAGATAGCTAAGGTGCTGTATAAGCGGCTTAACTATGGTTTATGGTAGATATACATAACTATATAGTTAATGGGGTTTATAAACCAACTTATGACTGGGGGCACTATCCTGGGGTTTATGATACCACTATTTAACCAATGCTGGTTATAAATGTGAATCTCATTATTGCTGGTTATAAGTTGGTGGTTCATCCCACTTTCTAATCTATTACAGTTGTATATATATAATATAATATAATATAATATAATATAATATATAATATAATATATATATATATATATATTATAGATAACTATTAGTCCCTAACTATATCTAACTACTAACTATACTATTAGTGTAGACTATTAGTGCCTAACATATCCCCAGGAAACCACTCCAGGAAACGCATCAGCGGAACCGCCTTCCAAGTCCTTCAACTTCCGTGCAGCCAGGCGCATGGCCGGTGCCAGGCTGCCGCGCCCTTTGTGGCGCCCCACGGGAACCAGGGAGCCTTCACTGGCCGGGGCGACCTGGCTGTGGGAGCCAGGAAGACGATGATTTTACCAGGAAAATGATGCTTTTACCAAGAGCATTGGTTTAATCATGGAAAATTGGGAGAAAATGGAGGAAAACACCAGCAAAGTATGGGATTTCAGAAAAGCTTCGAGCGATAAGCGCATAGCAGTAGCTGGAAAATGATGAACAGTGTGATTTCAAGTGTCAACAAAAATTTGGTTTTCAACCAGAAATGGATGTTTCATGGTGTTTCTTAAGTCATGGGGGATCCCCAAGCTCCATAGGTTTCAATATACTAAACAGATCTAAACAGATCTAGTTATTTCTGGTTGGTGGTATACCCACCCCTCTGAAAAATATTAGAGTCAGTTGGGATGATGACATTCCCAATATATGGGAAAATAATCCAGATGTTTGAAACCACCAACCAGTATTTCTATGATTTGGGATACGCCCCATGACTTAACCAGAAAAAGCTCGGCTGCGATGTGTGGCTTACCTCAGCCCATGTTGCGACGCGATTCAGGAAGTTCAGCATGAGGTCCTGGGCGATTCCGGTAGACTGTAGATTCTGTTGGAAAACCATGGCTGTTCCAGGTCTATGTTAGTTAGCCCCGGGTATTAAGTAAGTTTGGTAAGTAAACAATCCGTCAACTGGACGCTTTTTTCGCATGTTGCCTGTCAACCATGTCAACCCGTCCGTTGATACATGGAATGATGGGATAAAGACCTATTAATTCATTTCAGATGCTCTGATTCGGAGCGATGGTATAGTTCAGGGGAAATACGGAGCATAGTGACAACCCTGACCACACAAAACCAGATGGTACCGAACTACTTCCCACCGCTTGTCTGTAAGATTCTATCAGTATTCTTGATCTTACCCTCTGGTAAACTAACATAGCTATTGAAAATCACCATGCTATTCATGGGAAAACTCATTATGTCTATGGCCCTCTGGCCATTTTCAAGTTCGCTAACCGTTAGTTTACCAGAGGCTACCCAGACCGAAAGACGAGACTTGAGACCGATACCTACTGGAATGTACCTTGGAGTCCTCGCATTTGAGTCCACGTCAAAAACAGCTCTGATAGATCAGACTCATGGTTGCAAAAAAATCACCTGGTTGGTGGTTGGTTTTAACCCCTCTGAAAAATATGCGTTCGTCAGTTGGGATGATGACATTCCCAATATATGGAAAAATAAAAAATGTTCCAAACCACCATTTTGCCATTTTGCGGTCTGCATGCTTGCTCAGTTTGGGGAGCGAAGCACTTGTGACCCTGTTCCCACCGCTTTGGGCTAAACTGCCATCGTGCCTTTTTGAGCGGCCAACGGCAGTGAGTTCAGGCAATTGGCTGCACGGGTACACGGAGCACCCATATGTTCACCACACGTCCGTCTCCTGAATGGCAAAGGTGCCCCAGGGCAACGAAATTGATGGGACAAATGTTTTCACAGCATCTGATCTGGGCCGGCATTGGGCGAAGCTTGCCCTGACACCCGCCTGCTTCACCAACGCTTTGATCATTTGACGAAACCATCGTACCCGATTGCGAAAGGGATGTGATTCAGCTGACAGGAAAGGCCTGGTTGCTACGTCCACCCAAGTGTTGTTCACCCTCAAAGGGCCTGGATTGCCCCAGCAAAGTTGAAAGTCAACATACAGCTGAATGAATGAGACCCAAATCACTGAATCCGCAGTCACCTCTGTCAGTCGGGCGCAAAACCACTGGATTGCTCGAGCAGCGTGATCTGGCCCAAACACTTTTGCTAAACCTGGCAAGGGCTGTCCTCGCCATCCACAAAGGTCAAAGTCCGTCTCAAACTTCCTTGTCTGCTTGGGCGCCGACACCGGAGCTACTTCCACCTCATCTGCACTCAGTCTAACCTGTCGCTGTGCCACAGCAATTTGCAATGAAACCACCTGTTGAAAGATCTCATCAGCTGCTGCGACCTCTCGAACATGTTGCTCCCACAATCGCCAAAAGCACGCAGGTCTGGCTTGATTGGCAAGCCGCGCTGCGCGGTCGACCAGGTTGTTGTGATAGATCATCCAGAGGTCTTTCCTGTGTTGCGCCTTGTTCAGTGTTTTGTGTGCAGGGACTTTGCGCACCTGGATGCGCTCCCTACCCAGCATGTCAACTGACTGTTGAATCCACTTCCACAGGTCTGCGTTGGAGCCATTCAAGTTGATTTTTCGGTTTCCCCAAAAGGTTAGGTTATACCGGTTAACAACCCCCAGGCAGTCAGTCCAAACACAGACAGCGGTCCCTTGGCACGAAGCACTGTAAAGCACATACGCAACAGCATACAGTTCAGCCCGAAACGCAGTTTGACACAGACCTGCCAGGGCGGCAGCACACAAGACGGTGGAAGACCCTGGAGTCCAAGCATCAGACACATCCGGAACCAGCAGCGCAGCCCAGGAGGCAAAACGAGTGCGAGGATCAGATTGGCCAAAGCACGACCCATCCGTGAAAACATGATTGGCAACCCCTGGTCGGAAACGCATGGAAGGTGATCGAACAGTGGACGGAATGGCCAACAGGAGGGAAATCCATTGAGTCCAGGTACGAGGATGAAGAGCCCAGCCACGGAGCGCAAGGGCAGAAGGAAGCAAGTCCACAAGGTCTTGGGCTTGAGGTGCCAATTTGTCACGCAAGTCTTGATGCTGTGGGCATTCCCAGTACCGATGAGCCAAGGAATCACGCTGCCCACACCAGTGACAAGCATCATCTTGGTCTTGCCACTTCGCCTTGTAGCTCTCAGTAAAGAGCCCACCAGCAAGTCCAAGCCGGTAAAGCGCTTGATCATCTGGCTGCATACTGCGCAAGGTTTTGCGTGTCTGGGCCGGATTGACAAGGTGGAGCCCAGAGAATTCAGGTCGATGTGCCACCTTGCTGGCAACCAACTGACTCCAAACCCATTGAAGACGAAGGTCAACCTCGGCAGGGTTAGTACCATGCAGGCAAAAGGGGCCAAACTGGTCAGCGACAGAACCATGCACATCAACTGTGAGCCCAACATGCTGAAGTCGAGCCAAGACAATGGACGCAGGTGACGCAGGAGGCAAATCCAAACAGCCGGAGGCCAGAGGAGCCAGCAGGGAGGAGCCGAAGTCCAGGGCATAATGGCAACGCACGGAGCGACAAGTCACAGCAGAGCCACAAATTGAGGGTCAGCTTCAACTTCAACCAAGCCCAGAAGAACGTGAGCATTAACACCTGGTTTCTTCCATCCAATGGCCTTTGTGGCACTCCGTCGGAGCTGCGTCCAGACACTGTTGCCAAGGGGGGCGCTAGGTATGGCATGAAGCCCACGGGGCCAAGCAACTGCTTTCAACATGAAAACTTTGGCTGGGTATCTGGCACGGCTACCAGAGAGCTTTGGCCAAAAGTCATCCAGGACAGCAATCCCTTGTTTGACCGTGCGGTTCGTGTGCTGTCTGGACACCCCAAAATGGCCACCCAATTCCCGGGCTTGATGGTGCACCTGAAGTCCATGGGCTTGCAGTTGGCCACGCGTAGTGGCACAGGTGGACCAACCAAACGTCTTCTTCCGATCGACAGTATACGTCAAGCATCTGGGCAAACTCCTCAACTAAGGCAAGTTGGCATACAGCCAGGCTGGGATCCCATGTTAAGCATTGCCAGTCATCAACATAAGGCAAGGTTGAAATGGCCGGGGCTTGCAACTTCATCCAGCAGGAAAACAAGTGGTCCAACAGCAGCATACCACACACACTGAGCCCACAACCCTCAGCAAGGCCCGTACTGGTAAGAAACCCTTGGGAGTAGGAGTCATGCACCTTGAAATGCCTGCACATGTTGGCCAACGAACCTGCCCAGGCTGTTGTCACAGGGGCTGGAGTGCCTGCCAACACGGCCAAACACAGCGCTGGGAAACGGGGGATACAGTTGAAGCATTTCTCAAGGTCGGCCGAAATGCCGCACAATGGCTGCTCAGTGGCATAGGCATGTTCAATCTGCTGAAGCAAGTAGTGCCATAAGTCTGAGGCTTGGCATCCACGGCGGTTGCCAAAGACACCATCATCAACCCAGCATTCAGCCCACTGCAAAAGGTGTCTGGATTGAAGGCTAGACCAGGTGCGGTATGGGAGTCCAAAAACTGTGATAGGCCGGAACTGGCCAACAGTGGAGGCTGCCTCAGTCTTGGGAAGGGAGTGGACTTTGCCCGCCAGTAATTGGGCCGGCCAACTGCCATCATGTTCAGCACGCTGGTACATGTCTGCCAGGCTTTGAAGAGTGCAGGCGTCAGCCTGAATCAAGTCATCCCGGCTTACCCCATCCAGCCCGGTAGCCGAGCGTTTCTTCTTCTTGTGCGACTCAGCAAGGATGAGTTCAGGGGTGATGACAAGGTGAGGAACTAGGGCAGGGTGCATGACACGCTGGGCAAATCCAAGAACAGAGTCCCAGTGGGAGAAGGGCAACTGATCATGTTTGCACCATCGCTCTTTCCACTGACTGTGGAAGGCTTCAAAGACATCTTTGAGGTCGCCGATTTCTTGGTGCTGGGCAACACGGGCACTAGGTGCGATGCCCTCAACATCAGTCAACCAAACCTTGTCAAGCTCAGCATGTATGGCCTTGCGAGGTTGGCCAGCAATCCAAACTGGTAAGGTGACGTCGACATCTTGAGGAGTGTCAAGCACAACTGCGCATTCATGCACATCAACTTCAGTGACCTTGGCTTGGACTTCATGCAGCAAAGTTTCAACCGGAGCTGCCAAAGGTCTGGCAACATCTCGAAAGACCAAGTGCCTGTCATGGTCATGTTGGTATTTGTAAGCCTCTGCTCAAGAAGTCGGACTTCGGCTAAAACTGCTTCAAAAATTTGCTTGGCAACTACAGGGCCTGGACAAAACTGGGGAATCTCAGCCGGGTCATGTGGGCACACATACCGACGTTGAGGCCACCATGCAGCAAAGGTGGGGAAAAATCCAGGGGCACGCAAAATCGAAGTCCACAAGGCAATTCCATGTTCTACATTTGCTGTGCCGACAGCGGTTTTGTTGTCAGCCCATCTGCAAAAGTTTTGAAGCCTTCTAACTTGGCGAAACTGCTTGGCATGGACAGCGGAGTACCCAAAAAAGGCAGGCTGAACCTTGTGAAGGCGGCTTGCTTTCAGTGGGGCTTGTGTGCAAAGGTGCCTTCTTGGCTTTGTTTGTTGGCCCCGCCCTTTCATGGTTGGAACCCAATCATCCACCAATGCAGCTTCCGCAAGTTGTTCCTTGCGAGTCCACAGAGATGCATCTTGCTCAGTAGGGTCATGTGGGACACCAAAAGACACAGGCTCAGACAGCGACGCAACACGCCCCCAAGGCACAGGTCGAGGGCAAGGCCACAGGAAACGTTCAAGGTGTCTGGTACCGCCAGCAAAGGTAGCAACCAACACAGCATGGTCAGCAAAAGTGGTCTGACAAACCGAGAGGTCAACAAAGGACAACGCCAGTTCAGGAGACAGGAACAGGAAGTCCTTGCGTGACACCCCTTTGCAAGTCATGGCAACTTCAGAGCCAGTCCGAGCAGCAAACAGGTCTTGAACATCGATCCAGCCGGCATCATGCAAACGGGGAACAAGGTCCAAACAGTCCACTGTGTAATTCCAATCCCCACACAGAAACCGTGGTCCAGGCCGATGTTGAAGTTGGTCGAAGGCAAAATCCAGGATGGCTGCTGTTCGAGCTTTGGCATTGGGATGAACTTTCCCTTCCGGATAGCCGTAAACCACGGCACCGGTGACCCAAGAGGCACTTGTGTTGAACGATCCGAATTGGACCCGGCCTGTTTCGTAGAGGTCAGGTGGCCAGGGTATGGCTGGCACTCTGCAGGACACAGTCGAGGTAAAAGCAACCCCAGCATACTGGCCTGCCTCGCTGTCAGTGCATCTGGGAGCCATGGGGGCCCCGGTCAACATGTGCTTGAAAGGAGATCGCAGGGATCTGAGACTGGTGGTCAATTGGCGAGCACCTGTCTTGCTAAGATGAGACTCACTGATGGCCAAAACATCGGCTTTGATCTGGGTCAAAATGGCCTGCTTCCCATATAATCCACTTGGATTACAGATCCCAAGAGACCAGGTCGATTCCACATCTGGGCCAGGAACACGTGCTTCACCTACACGGCACATCAGCAACATCAAAACTATGGAGAAGAACGCCCGGAAAGGTCTGAAAGACCATGGGGTCACCCTCGCTTTGGGCTTGGCAGAAGGGCCCCCACACCGTCATTCCGTACGGGCTTTCTTGGACAAAATCGTCTCTATACGAGACATTTGGTCAGTCAACATCGTCTGCATCTGTTTGGACTGCAAATCCAATTGAGCCATCATTTGCTGCTGGAGCGAGTGAACCTGGGCAGTGTGCTGGCTATGGTGGTCGGTCACCGTGGCCTCAAGCTGGCCCTGCCTGCCAGCGATCTGCTGGACCTGAAACTCAAGGGCTTGCAGACGATGCTCTTGGCTGTCAATCTCCATTGGTTCAATCGTGGCCTGCATCTTAGACAGCAACGATTGCTTAAGACGTTGCTCCATCTCATGCAAGACATGGGTGGCTGGTGGTGCACTAAGTGCCTGAGGCATGGATTGCACTGCTTTGGACCAAGGGTCTTGCAAAAGCCGAGGGTCAGATCCTGTGGCATCAGTGCTGCACATCTGAACTGTTTTGGTGTGGCCAACGATGTCCTGAGTCATCTGGGCTGCAGGCTGGGCATCTTGACATGAGATCACAACTTGGCCATGTTGCATGGGCAGCACGTTGCTGGTGGGTTCTTCGTTGGCCTGAATGGTCCACATCAATCCACCTGGAACATGGTGGGCAGGCTGTAGTGGCCGGCAAGTCCATCCACTGGCAAGCAAGGCTTTGGCAATTCCCTTTCGATCGGATCCGAAAGGCCATGGGCCACACACGAATGAACGTCTACTGCCAGGCGCAAGGTAGACAGCTTCAGGCTTGGCACTCGTGAAAACCTGTTGAAACTGGGCTGTAGCAACACGAAGTCCATATCGTTTCCCAGACCTGGCTAGACCTAGGCAGTGCACCTCACATTTGGCCTTGTGTGACACCTCGGCAAAGTCCAGTTGAGGAAGCCACACCACTTGGAAGTCTGCATTTGGCTTAAGGCCATCTTCAGTCTTCGGCTCAATGTAGATTCCATGACTTCCACTGAGACCCAAGACACGTGATTCCAGCTGCTTTGCATACCTAACCATGACCGCAAAGTGAGTTGCTTTGTCCCACTTAGCTGGACGGCCAGTTTCTGTGAGGAACTGTCTTCTGAAAACATCCAAAAGTGCATCATGTGGGCATGATTGGCTCGGATGCCAGGCAGGGCACTGACACTCAGGGTCTTGACGGCAAGTCTGAAGGCATGGCAAGTGTCCCAACACATTGTTTGACTGGTCTGGATGCGAAATCCTCCCATGATCCTTCCCACTGGTCCTGAAACACCGTGATGCGGGCACATGCAACTTCAGCTGACACAATGGACGGAGTGTCCTTGGCTTGGTATGGGAACACCATTTTCTTACCTAGCTGCACCAAGATGCCTGGCAAGATCATCGGCTCTTGGTTCATGCTGCATCGGGCGGCAAAACGGATGCTTGACCACTGGAGGTTGGTCTGAAGATCATTAGGTGGGTTGACACTCAACAGCGCAAGTCCATGGGACGTCAACAGGCCGGCTGCAAGGAATTGCTGAGCTTCCTGCAAAGTAGCAAGTGCAAGTCCAGATGCCAATGGTCCTACCGAGGCACATGGCAGTTGTCCTACTGGATCATCATCACCTGCTCGAAAGGAGCCAGGGGCAATCACAAGCTTGGCAGGGTCGATGTCAGCTGGCTTGACAGGCAGAAGCTTTTTGGCTCCGCTCGGTTGGCGTTTGCTCTTTGGTCCTGACTTGCTTGCTGACTGCTGATTCAACTCATCCGGCAACACAGGCTGCAAAGGTGGGCTTTGCAGGTTGGCAAGTGCTTTGAGAGATTTCCAAGGGGCAATTCCATGCAAGGCTTTTTGTACCTCAGTTCGTCCCAACGTTTGGATAACAAGCTTGGCGCGCAAAGGCGCTTGGGCAGCTGGCACTCCATGTGTTTGCAGGATCGCCTGGGTGAGCTCTGAAACATCCACTTGGCCTAAACCCCAGCACCATGGTTTGGGGACAGATTCAACATCATGCAGGGCAGCAGCAAAACTGCACTTGAGGTCAGTATGCAAGTCCACAAGTTCTTCATCGGTGCGGGGTAGATCTTTGGACAACAGCTTGGACGCCAAGAACGCAACCACAGCAGCACCACAGCAACTTCGACCAAAGGTGCGACGTGTGCAAGCAACACTGAACATAGGACGACCCCAAGCCCCGCTGATCAAGCCATGCAACGGACAAAGACAATCCACATCAGTGTCGGTGTGTTCCCAAATGGTGACTTGGACATCGGAAATGCCAGCAGTCCACATGACAGGAATCCAATGTTCATTGACAAGCACCGCTGACACAATCTTGGACAGACCGGGGAACTGCGAAATCCAGGCACGTGCTTTGTCAATGTCGCCGGCACGCATCCATCCAAGGGCAAGCAGGGGATCCAGAAGTTGGACATCTTCACGGCCAGCAAGGCGCAAACTTGCACGAAGGTGCAAGGTCAATTCATCATCAGCCATAGCTTGGCCTTCATTGGCAAGTGTTTTGAGTCTGGCAGGGCCATGCACAAGGGACTGCCGCAGAACATCACAGTAGGCAACATCAGTGACCAACGGGGGCAACAGAGCAGCAAGTTGACCGCCAGTCAGATGCGAAAGTCCAAGCATCATGTCAGGCACAGACCCCGAAGAGACAATCATGGACCCATCAGGACATGGAGACTTCCGTACCCACACAGCCGACGGTGAGGGAGTCTGTGGTTCCTTGGCTTCATTGGGCAAATCAACCTGCATGTGTTCTGGGACAGACTCAACAGTGCTGGCAACATGGCTGGACACTTCTGAAATCACTCGGATGCACTTGCCAGCAATGCGGTCATTGGCCTCAAACGGCAAACCTGAATCGGCATCACACCAACTGCCTGCAAGGTCCTGCTGAGTCAGGGCAAGTTCAGCTTGGCACAGTTCGGCAAAAGTGGTGTCATGACCTACCTGAATGTGGACAGAGGTACCATCAGGGTGCGTGACACTAACCCAGGAAGGTTCCGCTGGCAAGCTGTTGACTGGTGGGCCCATGATGCTGGGGTACATGTCTTTGGCACACATGAACATGCGACTTCTGAATGCATGTAGCAGAGACTTGGGCAAATTGCTGGCAAGTCCAAAACTTGGTGAAACTTGGACACCACACACGCTCCGACCCACACCGCCTGGAGTGGGGACGCAAGCTGACCAATGGCACCTAGGCACAACCGCAAATCAGGGTGTTCAGGAAGGAACCACTGACGGGGTGGTGGCATGGCATTCAAAAGCCAAAGTTCACATGGGTGCAGATGCCGGTATGCAGTTGTACCATCATCTTTGGTGAATGGTATCACTTGGGCATAGATTCCACGCTGCTTCACAAGGTGCTCACTGAATCCTGTCGGCAACCACAAGGGCATTCCATTGCCTGTGAACCCCACGAGTGCAAGCCTGTCGGCAGTTTTCCATCTCCCTGCATGATATACCTACGCATGTTGGAGCCATCAAGGGTGAAAAGCTGTTCTTCAGCACTGGTCAGCACTAGTTCTTGCAAGACATCGGAAGACCACTGGCGGCTGTACAGCATGAGATCACGGATGCAAAGTCCAGGGCTCTTTGGCAAATCTGGAACATGGATGGGTCCCAAGGCCGGATGAGAAGCAACTACCCACCAATGGAATCTACGTGCTGCCCACTTGTCTTCAAGTCGAAGGGAAATCTCTGTCAAATGGTATCCCAATTGTGATTCCATAGCCTGTAAAATGGACTTCACAAAACGATTGGATCGAGCTTGGGTGACACATTCAACAATCAAAACTGGGCTTTGACAGAGATATGCAATTCGGACCGTGGCAGGACAGATGCAGGAAGGTTCCGTGATGTCTCCTGTGATCACGGGGATGCCAGCATGACAGGTACCATGCAACTTGGCGAGCTTAGGTCTCCATTCGACACTACCGATGTGATGAAATCCAGCAGAAGTCAAACCAACACTGGAACAGGACACACCAGCACACAACTCGACCAAATTCAACATGTCAGAGGCAGGGGACAGGCCATATGCAACAACCATGGTAGAGTCAGTCACCAAAAGGTCCACGGAGTCCGTCGAGAAATCCAGCACTGCATCCAAAGCTGTCAATCTACGACATCCCTTGACCTTATGGCTAATCTCACCGATTAGTCTGACTCTTTGGGAATCCGGTACAGTCAATCCCACCACCATGGTCTGAGTATGCACCAAACAGTCTAGTACCACGGAGATCACCGACCCCTTTTCTGTCTGTTTCCAGTTGGGGGCAAACATTTGTTGACCAGTTGGAACCCGATCCCATTCAGTGGAAGACATGGCGACAAAACAAGGTCACGCCGCCTGTAATGGCCCTGCTGTTTTTTCATCTTTTCAGTCGCAGATTTTTCTGTGTCGCATGACCCTCACAGCGTTTTCTTTGTCTGCTCATTTGTTCAGTAGCTCATTTTGGTCTGCGTTTTACAGTGTTTTGTGTCTGTTAAGTCGTATTTCCAATGCGTTTAATCATGAATTTGAATTCCTAAACGCAAAAA
>Ga0126342_10001665_pt1 | contig 32207 bp, 36 predicted proteins | sample Cyp1metagenome_FD_92528 | JGI IMG/M metagenome (GOLD analysis project Ga0126342, IMG submission 92528) | Coral microbial communities from Lord Howe Island, Old Settlement Bay, Australia - Cyphastrea 1 metagenome | ecosystem: Host-associated > Invertebrates > Cnidaria > Coral ...
GACACATGACTGCCAGAATGGTTTGTGGATTCATTTGTGTTTTGTTGATGAATCGTTTTATGTTTTATTGTGGATTCACTTGCGTTCTGTTTATGATGAGTTTCCGATGTGTTTATGATTCACGTGTGTTTGCTTTTATGTTGCGTTTACGTTGTTTTATGTTGGTTCTTTACGTCTTTGGTTTATGTAAGGCTCTTAGCCCTCAGATCTGGTTCCTATAGACGAAGCCCTTTGGGTTTACCTAACTTATATGGTTAATGATGGTTAATGATGGTTAATAATGATCTGATTGGTGGTAAACCTACCCCTCTGAAAAATATGAGTTCGTCAATGGGGTTGGGATTATCCCATATATGAAATGGAAAATAAAACTGATGTTCCACACCACCAACCAGCTAATGGCATCAACAGGAACTGATAGGAAACCATGGTTTTTACCATTTACCCTCTGGTTATGTCAAAATAGCGAACTAGAAAATCACCATTTTTAAGTTCGGTAAACCATCTATTTCTATGGACCATTTTCCATAGCATTTTTCCATAGCATTTTGTATGTTTACCAGAGGGTACCAGTGGTATCACCGATCGAGTTTTTAGGAAAATGAGAATTAATACATCATATTCGTTAAAATGAATGGAATGGTTTAAGGCAAAATCTTAACCGGAACCCATGGCTTTTACCATCAATCAGCGGGTTTCCCGCTTCAATTATACCTCAAGCCAATCCATTGATAATACAGAATATATTGTAATATCCCATTTATTACCATTGAATCTGATATTTTCCATCATTATCCATCACCCAAGTAAACTTGGAGTGGTAATGGCAAACGAATCCAGTTTTAAAATGGAGTCATATTGGTTAATAATGGGATATTTATTGGAATGCCCTTTGGTAATCAAACATTGCATTGGGAAATCTCCTCGTCTTTTGTCGAAAAGATCATGATCTTTTTGCTGATCACTCAGGTTTTTTTTCGCATCCACCAATGCAGGTAATGCTCCATTTGTCATGCATGATGATGGGTGATTGTAATTAATCCTTCCAAAACCGATTCATTCCCAGTAATGATCTATCTGTATGATGATGGATAAATATAACTTTCATTTTCTATTACAACGATGGATCGCTTCAAACTTATTTCCTGGATAGTTTTGTGATAATGATGATCTGGATGATGGATAATAATAGAAACATATTCAATTCTATGGCAATAACCCTGTCGTGTGTATCCCAGTTGAAAATATCCCTAAATATATGTATAATCAGATAACCAAGAGTATGATATTCAACCAAATGAAAAATGGGAGTTGACGAAGTGAAAGTCACTTAGATGAATGGGTTATATATGGGTTAACCGCATTAGGGGGTATTATGCACATCCAAGTACCCCTCAGGAAATCGTCAATTTGTTGCTTGATAATGATAGCCATCGCTTGCAGTTAAGATAGCGATTTTGTGAACCATTTGTAGGTGTTTATCCCATGTTGTCTACTTGCAATGGAAGAATCAGCCGTTTAGATTTTTCATATGTTCCTCAATGGGTTTGTTGGGAAAAATCTTCACCGGAAACCATGGTTTTTACAATGAAAAAACATTGTTTTTTACCAAAAAAATTAGGCTTTCCCGTCATGTTTCCCTACCGAACCATTGAGTTCCCGCTAACTTCCGCTCGGGGATTTCCCACCACACGGCAGCCATGGCAAACATGACCGAGATCCAATGGTTTTCCCAAATCCCCAGGTGAAGTATCAAAAGATTTCGTGGATTTCATGGATTTCATAACTGGTTGGTGGTTTCAATCCCTCTGAAAAACGATGGAGTTCGTCAGATTGGATCATCATCCTAACTATTCGGCAAAAAAAATGTTCCAAACCACCAACCAGATAAGTTTTGATCTATCCCCACATGAATATCATAAGTTGATTGAAATCTGCCGCAAGCGATCGCGCTGCCAATCCGTATGATAATTCTGATACTGAGCATGATTTTTGATGTTTGCTGGCTGTTTGGGCAGAATTTTCATGGAAATGGAAAAACATCCCATGACCATCCAAGGTTTCCTCGTTTCTGCTGGCTCCGAGTTCAAAAAAGGCCATGGGATCTCCCATCCCCCGGGGCCTATCTACATCCAATTCCTCTGGAGTCACTGGATCATCTTCCCCATTAGGGGATATCCCGTTAGTTGCGATATGAGTGACTATGAGTGACGGGATGAATGGGGATATGCCAAATTTAGACATCATCTGAAAATTGGATATTCTTAGATTGCCATTTGAAGGGATATCCCATTTTCAGACACATCTGTGTTGGTCAAATCACGCAGCCCGACTTTCCGACGGCATCCCAAGTGATGGAAACCATCTTAAAAGTAGCATAGAGAATCTGTATATACCTACTCACATATTATATATATATTATACATATATATATTATACATATATATATATATATATTATACATATATATATATATATTATACATATATATATATATTATACATATATATATATATATTTATATTTATATAATACATATATTTATATATGTAATTATTATATATACATACAGATATGGAATGGTATTTATTGATGATTCTCCACTTACTAGCTGGGATGCACATCCAAAAAGCTGCAGAACCCCATTGTCCCTCCTGGATAATGCCCTGGTTCACCATGACAATGGTCCCCTCTGCCAGCATCTGCAGAAGAATCGCAGGTTCAACATGGCAATACGTTGGTTCCATAGTGCTGTGTATACTAATTACATGTACCCTTCATGAACGGATCAGTTTTCAAGGACAATGTTGGTAATATCCGATATCCCATGGAGAATTATAGGGCACGTAAGCCTACGTAAGCCGCTAACATTCGCCACCCAAATGGCCCAATGGAGGGTGGAAGCAACGCGCTGACAGGTGCCGTAGAAAGTGTGAGTCAATCCACGTTCCAAATGTCCATGTAATGGGAAGAATGATTTAAAATCATTATATATATATATATTTTGGGAGTTCTCGCCATATACTGGATGATAGTCACATGGGAATACATTATGTAGAAGTTGTTCACAACCCTCTGTATGGACTGTGAGAATCGCCGATATATACCGAATTTTGTTGGGTGAATACCAAATTCCATGGTATGTATACATTACGTCGAAATATACCATGGTTTAATCGCGCTTTGCCCCAGACTTCCCGGTCTCCATCGGTGTTTCACCTCTGAAAAAATGTCCAGCGCTCGCTGCAGCTCATGGCCATTCTGGCGGAGTCCCATGATGGAAACATCGGCAGAAGGGCAACTTGTTGGTTTATAACTCCAATAACTATGGTTTATGATACCTATAACATCTTATAACATCTTATAACTATAGTTCATAGGGTTTATACACCAACTTATCAACCCCCATTGTAGGTTTTGGTTGTGTAAGGTAAACATTGGGGGGGTTCGGAGGTACCTTTCCTGCAACAGAAACTCCATGGCTAGGTTGTGCGAAACAATTTGCAACCGATCATGGGGACAATGATGATTTTGCATCAAGACCAACACGAGCACCAGGGAAAAGAACTTTTTTGGGGTTGACTTACAGTATAACCAATAGGATCCATGTATGGTATATATGCTAACATTTGGGGTATATTGATGGTAAATGTTACCATATATAGCATACATGGATCCTATGGGTAAGGTTTCCGACTTCATGGGTCGGTTCGCGATTCAAAATCAACCCCATGTCGTCCTCTAAGCTGGCACACCCTGGAAACATGCGAGCAGCGGTCGTTGTTAAAAGCACAACCGTCAGCAAGCGTCAAGCCTTGACTTTTGCGCACTATTAAACCATAAGACAACACAGGTAGGTTGAAAAACACCCTAACCCCCCACAATAACTCACCAACATCAACCAACAGTTTGTTTTGCTTGGAAACTCGCATGTTGTTTGTTAAAACCTTCCTTGGTAATGGTTTGTGTCCACGTCTGATTGATGAATCAAGCATTCTCTATCATTTTGCCCCAACTTTGTGGTGCTTTAACATTTTTTTCTTAGTAACATCAACGCATTTTGCCAATAATGGGTCACAATCATAACAATCCACCAAAAGCTAACAAAGCATCATAAATCAATTATACTCGTTTAAGTTTGATGGACGAAATACTTCCACATGATGGTTTCATATCTACCAATTGGTAAAACTTGGACACTGCTCATATGTATTATACAATTGAGACCCACTTGTTTCTGGTATAGTTTAACCATCTGCCAATGTGGATTAAACCTCGCTAGATACGAGGTTTCAGCAATGGAAATGAACATTTACCAAACAGAAATGGGGGACCACCCAGGAAATATGGTGGTTGAACCAACAAAAATGTGTTGTTAACCAGGAGAAAATTGGGCGAATCTAGACTATGGTTGGTCTAAGAATGGAGGTGGAGAGATCACCTGGATAAAACGTAAAAAATGGCGAGTCATAATGTTGATCAAATGGGTGATAGGATGACAACGAGGCAGACCCAACCGTTTTCTGTGGGATACGATGGGATATAAGTAGACTTACAATGAAGCGTCTTCTCCTCGCTTCTTCGCATCCAAGAGCCTAGAAGGTTTACTTTTCCATGCCGGGGATTGTCACCGCCTATTGATTGGGGTTAATAGTGGTCAATATATACCGCATAAAAAATGAAATCTCATCCATGATCATGGGATAACCATAGCCCATGTTGTGACAGTATTTGACAGTGGCACATTTGGCAGTCCGCCAGCAATCTGCATTGAAGCATTGGTTCTCAGTGCTTGCAACGATGGCAAAACGCCTGGAGTTTACCCATGTGCAGAGTCCAATGTTCTTATCAAAAGGATCAAAGGGATACAGGTATTCTCCATTAAACGAAATCTAGAAGCTGTTGTGTTCGTTTTGGGTGCCAGTCGGCTCGAGGCGGCAGAAGCCGTGCGGCAGTGCTCCATATGCAACAATGAGGTCATCACCTGGAACCCATTCTGTATCGTCCAACCACACAATGTTCCAGTCGCTCATTGGGTATCCAGACTTTGGCTTCCAAGAAGTTGAAATCGTCAAAACCGACATCTGTTCTTCGACAGATATGCGGTGGAAGGGAAATTCGCCTGTGTGACGAAAGACCTGCATGAAGTGATGGTTTTGACAATAATAACGATCCCAGAGGAAGTTTCCAGTACGTGGAGACAACGATAAGTTTCGTGCTAGTTCAACCATGGTTAACCAGCCATTTTTACCATGGTTAACCGAGTTCAACCATGGATAACCAGCCGTTTTAACCATGGTTAACTAACCATTTTGCCATCCCCGGTCCCGGTGGAACGCTGGGAAAAGCAACGGCCTCCTCGACCATCTTGGCGCATAAGGCGCCTTCAGCTTGGCTCAGCAAGACGTGCCAATCAAACTCCTGAAACGCTCGCCCCCTGGGAAAAGGATGGTGACATATAGATTACACAGCGGTTTATTCGATATACAAACATTATATATCATATATCTTTGGAGAGGTAAACATGATATGTATATATATATGTGTATGTATATGTATGTATACATTTAAAAACAAAACTATGGGAATGATAAAAGGATTATGATTATCGATGTTTTTTTGAACAATGAAACACAGTTTATCACATATGGTGCATATATATATAATGATAATGAATGGTTGTAAAATGAATACATAGGAATTTTATGGGATAATATGGACTTGGTATAATTATATAGGTATGTAATGGGAAAATATGGAACTGAGTGGGATAATATCGATCCATATTCATATTTGTAAAATAATGGGATGCAATATGGCACACCATAGTTTTATATCAATACAAATGGTATGTATCTATGATAGCTATTTTTCCATATGAATATATAGTTGTAATATGGAATGATCATGGAATGTAATATGAATATATATATACATACATATATATATATATATATATTATGAATATACTAAACGATGGGATGATATGGATATGATATGGTTAGAATATAGGCTATGATATGTTATAATATGGGTATATGATGGGTATCCCACATGGAATATCTGAATACAAAAAATGGATCTAGGGACTATATATAATGGTATAAGGCATTGGACACACCAGCGTCGATTCATGTCGATTCGCCGCAGCTGCGAGGATGCTGCTGCGGGATGCATTGGGCTACCATCAACACGCCTATGGTATTAAGCATCCGAGAAATATATTTTGAGGCTAAATCCACCAAATATTTTGAGGCTAAATCCACCATGTCTGTTGACTAACAACCATTGCCTGTTGGGTAAATATCCATGTCTGTTGGCCAAATCACCATGTTTGTTGGCTACAGTTCCACTTCGTGAAGGTCCCCAGGTGGGCATGGGTTAAAAGCATGTACCTCCCACATTTTGGATGGTTAAGCCATGACGATTCATGTACAGTAATGCTGCCAAACCACGTCAGGCACAAGCTGCACAAGCTTCACGAAGCTTGTCGAAGAGCCAAGATGGAACCTATTGTGTAGGTTGATCAAATATTTTCCAATACGGCGTGGGGTCTTGCAACACACGTGCTTCCAGACCCTTACTGACCGAGAGGAGCAGCATCGGGTTGTCTGGCTCTTCTTGGACGGAGAGCTCTGTGTTTTCTTTTGGTGAAGCTATGGTTCCCTGCACACCCTCGACCACGCCACGTAATTTCACTGATTTGCAATAGAGGAAGTTTTAACCCCCTTTTGTTTGCGTTGGTTGTGGGGGTGTCGCTAAATGTTCTGGACCCCGCTCTCGAATGGAACATTGTTGTGTGATGCTTCGTTGAAGTCGGCAAAGTAATTGATCCTCTGAGACTCTGTTTTTCCCCAACCTTCCAAAGTTTGACGCTATATGGCCAAGTGATATAACTCAACAAGGTTCCGATACGTTCCGATAATCAATAATCAACACGAGGTTGGACCTGTCAAAAACGATAACGATGTGCTAAAACAATGAAAACATGTGAGTCAATTTTGGTAACCCCAGATTACATAGCAACCCTACGTAGATGATATTAACACCCTAGGCTCTTCAAGTGGGAGATGGTACGATTCTAGTAGCAATTACCGTCCCGCAAGTCAACCAAAATTACCTGGCGGCTAATAACATCTTATATATAACCCACTTATAAGTCTTATCATTCCCAAATCTGTGGTTTGGAATTGTTTTAACCACATTATAACCCACTTATAATCAGGCGGAACTATGGCCTACTTAGATGAAACAAAGTCATCCGGGATTGACGTTCGATTCCCCTTGCAACTGTAGGTGGATCCATCCGAAATATGTTCCTCCAATAAAAACAACCAAAACGATTGGAACATATGGATTAAGTTATGCAACATACCATTAACACAATCATGAATCCAACATCATTCTGGAATAATTCAAGGGATCTTGCATCAACATAAATCACTGAAAGAGACACATCTTGGAAACATCTGAGACCCAACTCTGGTGAATCTTACATTTCGGTAGAGAAAATGAGGTTCAAGACCACTAGATTTTGTGGTAAATTCACCCAACACATCATGGTTGTATCCTATCAAAGTATATTAAAACTACAGGAAACAGTATTATTAAGCACACTAATCCATATTGAACCATATTGAACCATCTAAAATCACATGAAACGCCAACAAACCCCCATGTTTGCTCCAACAACGGGTCTGAAGGCATCGTCCTCCACGTCTCTAGAGGCGTCCAAGTCCAAGCGATGTAGCTCAAAGATCTTGGCCTTCAGAACAACAGCCCTCAAAAAGGTGGTGACAATTGTTGGTTAAATCCCATGTATTGGATATATGAGGCTGGATTCTATGGTTTATGGTAGGTATAACGAACTAGTTAATGGTTTATGATAGATGACAGTTTCATTGATATGGAGGTTTGCAAAAAAACTTCCAAAGAACTGTGGTTCATTGTTTAATGCCATAGATAATAGTAATGCCATTATCATTCTCATAGATATAATATGTTATTTATACCACTGCATTGCTTATCATGGAAAATCCTACCAAAATGGATGATTTGGGGGTATCCCCATTTTAGGAAATTTCAATATATCGCCATTACTTAATGGTTAATGCCATATGAATATCATATATGAACGGGAATATCATAAATTATTGATGGTAATTAAAAATGGATTGATGGTCAACCAATAGTTCGTCATGGGGGTACAACCAACAACAGTGGATGATGAATGGATAACTAGTGGATATTTGGGTTAGATTATGGGTCCCATTAGATTATCATATAACTGTCCATTTGTAATTGATTTACCTCTTAGAATTCGTGATTTTCCATAGCTATGTTAGTTTACCATATATCCATTCGATTAGAACAACATGTTCCATATAAAATAACTATGGGGGTAGATGTTATTTTCAGACACCCCAAAAAATGGGTTCTCATTCCACACATGGGGTTATAACTGACTACGTGCCTGGAACAATCTCATTAGCGATATTTATATCTTTAGGTGCAGGTGTTTCCTCACCCCAAATGAAAAGATGGGGATACTTGGGATCATCATTCTGCCCTTTAGCCCATGAAGTTTTTGGGAAAATTACTTCCCATTCATATAGTTTCGGTTTCAAGAAAAATATGAAGTTTAGGGATATTTCTTGAGATATTATTGGAATCTACAATATATATATATGTTCATGCGGGTTTCAATGGAGAGTCTGATTATCGGTTCAGAAGTGACCATTTTCATGTATGTAGTATGTGGTGATTGAGGGTCATCATTCGAGGTGTATTGGAATGACCGCTGGCTTCTTATTTCCACATAGGGTTATTGGAATGAATCACCATGTTTTATTTAATTGATCACCCAAGTGCATACAGTATATTTGTCAAGTGGGGTTTGTTCCTCTGAAATGGAATTTGATCAGAGTTATGTTTCTCTCACACACCACATTCCATGACATACTACAAACCATGTTGGGTTATACAAGCTGCCTCGTGCGGATGATCGACTATATAACCCACTATGGGGAATTGCCATCAACCAACCGAAGGGTATGGGGAATGATAGGGGTCAAGATGCTGGTAAACTATAGTATGAATAGATGATCTTAATCAGTAAAGTTTTTTCTGTGACTTGGCCAATCCCCATATTAGCAAACAATAAGTCGATTAAGCCCAAAAAAAATCAGTTTCCATGGCTGGCTAATGTGCTTTTGGTTTAAATCAACAAGTTTTTGATTGCAACAACCCCAAAATAGATACCGTAGAACAAATTGGACACCAATTATGAATAAATGTTCTCCATCATATCCTGAAACAAAAAAACATGTCTTGTTTGGTTTGGGACCTAACAAAAACACTATTGTGGTTAGCTAATCCTTTTTTCAACCGCCATGTTGCAAAGTCGAACCCCTTGATAAAACATGTGAGGACAGCCAAAAATGCCAGTTGAATGGGTCAAAATTGAACTAGTTGGTTTGTACGTTGGCCCGTTCGTCAAAGTGTTTAGGAACACAACACCTCTCCAATTGGGTGGGTTTAAACCCAACTTAATAATTAGCTGGAGTTCGGCAAACTAAGCATCAACCAACCATGATTTCTGGCTCGTGCACCCATATTTCTATGAAATCCACATTCTTGATTGTTCGTGGCCAATACTCAATGTAAACCAACAACTAACCATCATGTCTGTTCATCATGTAGATAAACATATATAGTTAGTCTTGAAACTTGTAGAGTTACCTTCTAATTATTTTGGACAAAAGTTTGTCAATCCAAATCTGACCACAGGATAAATTATTTCATATATATATATATATTTATTTGTATGTAGGGAATTGAATCGATATGATTGAGTGTGTGCAATGGAAATCTACATAATGGTATTCCTATTGCTACATCATGGGCATGGACAATAGTGGAACCTAACCATGTCATTATTGTAGTCCAATGGAATGCCTGGAGCTACCTGACTTCACCAAATCTGTGCCAAGCTGCACAGCGGCTCTCGAGGCAATTTAGTTTCTTGCCGATCAGGTGCAACTCTGTGCTGCTGTCTCGCTGCACCTGAAGGAGCTGCCACATCAGCTGCTGCGTCTGTTCCTTGCGTGAACAGAAGTTTATCAATCCTTGCTGCGTTTATTTCTATCATGACCCGTGAGTCAACAAGTTGTGGCTGGTGACCTTGGACAGCCAGTTGCGTGCACAGCAAACACGCTCAACATCTGAAGCCTCATATTGATACGTGCTCCCCCAGGCCATCATGATCACAATCCGCCGTCCACCCGAAGCTGAGGATGCCATGTCAGACAGCCCAACCGTTCAGAGGAGGTCAGAGGTCACAAGTCGCTAGCTGGAGCGGAACATTTCAAATCAAATGGAATGCCACGTAAGCCAAGCTATGCAAACTTGAAGCCGCCCGAACATAATTGCAAGCAAGCCGAAACTTTTCACTTTGCAGTGCCGGTCCTGTTACCAACCTTCCCTGGACAAACGCTATTCTATGCATCTGTCACTCCCTGGTGGTGCTCGTTTCAGCAATGCAAGACCTGCTGGACTGGACCCCTAGCAGTGTCCAAAACCCTCTGTCGTCCCGATATAATCCCAGTTAATCATCGGCCAACAGTGGATCTGAACAGCAGGCAACTCAAGATGAACCTTGCGAATCATTCCTGGTTTTTTAACCAGCCATCAATTGTCAGTAAAATCCCATAGAACAAACATATTAATATATAATCTTATATCCCCATAGCTTGATAGTCTAAATCCACATCAAATCCGATATAGCCAACATATCATCTTATATACCTATAGTTTGATAGTTAAAATCCATATCAAATCCATCTCATTCCCTGGGTTTTCTGTCCTCGTCCCTGACTCGGGACGTCTCCACCTGAGGAATTTCTTCGAAGGACGTGTTGCCACCGCAGTGCCGGTCGATGGTCATGATCAACCTCGGAGATGGAAATCCCTCGAATCGCTTCGCGGTGCGGGTGGAGGTGGTTGGCATGGGAAATATACACATGGAAAAGCACTTTTTTTTGAGCTGAAGTGGTTGGTCTATACGGGGAATAGCATGGAATGACCTACTTAGGATTCTTTACATTTTATGAGCCCTACTTATCGTTAGATCCCGGAACGGTCGCATACATTAGCGACATTGGTGGCAATTACACCCGCACTTTGCCAACATTGGCTGATGACAAATGATTACCATGTTTGATTCCGAAAAACAAGAGGAACAATCCTTACAGAACTGACAGTTCCAGCTATAAACGGAAATATTTCACCACAGTTCTAGGGGTTCCACATCCCAACTTATGGTTTTTTTTTCAGTGTGGTTATACCCTAAACCCTGCACCCCCCAAGTACATACCTGAACCTTATTCCACCATGAAACCAGCTGGGTCCAAATTGACTATAATTATCCCCTAAAGACACTAGTTATTGGAGTCATACACCGACTTAGCCCAAAAAATGGGACACCACCCTGTATATGAGCTTTTCCTAAAATGGTGGTACCCCCAATAGTCCATTTTTCCTTGGGATTTTCCATGAAAGAAACCACCCAGCTATTAAAATACTTCCCATTTCAACCTACCCACTCACTGGAAGTGCACTTCCAAGTCCCAGTAGTTACCTTCCCTGAGCCTCCACACTTCTCAGGTTTCCGTCGCACCTCGTACAACATTGCCTTGCCACTGGGGCAATGTTGGGTAACCACCAATGGTTTAGGTCAATGGCAGGGGATATTCAAAGTAATGTTAGTTGTGACTTGACCGAAATATTTTGGGAAAATTATTGAAAATTGCAACCAAAAAGAACCATAGGTAAACCGTTGTAATTTAAAAAAATGAGGCGAAATGGCTGAAGGATATTCGGGTAAATGGTTGTCAGCTGACTTCTAAATCAACAATATAAGTTGATACTACATAATAGTTTTGTATATGTTTACTTTACGTGTTTTCTCACCAACATTTGGAGAAAGGAGTATCCTTTAGTAGAATGTACTCTGACAATTGGCTGAATAGTTATCAGCCCAATGTTCTTAGAAAGACAGTAATTTATGGTAGAGTAAATGGTTGGCATCATGTGGTAGGACAAACCAAAAGTAGAAAATGTAGAAATGATCCAGATAGTTGAAGATATGTTTTTTTGTTATTGTGGACAATTTTGAACCTGTTTGCTATTTTGGAAGAATTTACATAACAAACATTTTGGGGATGGTCGGGACAAGGCTAAGGCAAAATCACATGTGGATGGGGTCAACAATTTTTAGAGTTTAAGTATATTCAAGTGACAAATGGAACACATAGGACTTTGGGAATTGGCTGACAGATGCTAAGAGCAAATAGAGAGAAGATTGTTCTGGTGGGGAGGCTTCACTTACCCGTCGGTAAACAAAGATGGCAAGAGTTGGAAACCGGCTCTAAAATCTATAAATGGAGCAACTATACAGGGGTGGTTGTCCATTGCCACGTTTGACTACTGGAGGGTAGGGTATCTTTGACAAAGTCCACGTGATTCAATTTTTCGACAGTGCCTGTAGCAGCAGAAATCATTTCTGGAGATCGTTAAGGTGTTTGGGATTGCATGGGAGGCATGATAAGGGTAGATCATTGAGATAGTGACGTGTCAGCAAAAGGAGCACTAGGACTAGGAGAGATTGTATGTATATATATATGGGGGAAGTGGTTCTTGGTGCAACTGTTTCGGACGTGGGACACTGGCAGGATAATCGACCCTGCGACTTAGACCAGCACAAAGATGTAGTTCCACACCAAGTCACCACTGGGATGAGCCACCCACCATGGTACAAAAGTTGGTGCTGAAACAGCTGCGAGTTCCCTGATCCATGAAACATATATGGTCCTCCATGATCAGATCTCCATAGCCTGGCAGCAACAAGGCGATGTAAGTTGCCATTAGTTGCCTGGTCTCTTCGTCTGCAGTAAAGGTTTCCCATCAGTGAACTGCAGAGTTTTTGGCACCAATCGACTTCCAAAACTCCAAGCGAAACAAGCGATCAATACCGCTATCAGCAATTGTTAATGCCACCGCTTGATTTTGATGCTTGAAGTCCTCATTTTTATTGGCTTAACATCAAAACAATCCAAGAAAACATTCCGGATAATTACTGTAGTTTGTTGCAATCCAAGAAGAACAACAATTTAACTTTATTCATGGAAATCTAGTGTTACCTTTGACCCCAAATTACTAAGGCCTTGCGTTTTGGGGTTATGAACCCCTGCCAACTCTTGTCAGTGTTCTCAGATCTGTTTGTTTATTGGGTATGCGTAACCATTTGACACGGTTGACACGGTAGGTTCGGTTGCATGACCATTTGAGATGGCTTGTTGAGTTCGTTAGAAACAAGATATGACTTGCATACATCAATTCACAAGGCAACTTTTTTCCAATCCCCATCAACCCTTCTTAGGAGCTTAACAAGCCTGTGGCCAAGCCAGAAATAGACCTGCAATCTGATGCTTTTTACCCACCATTTTTATCCCAGCATTGGCCGAAGGGAGAATTTGCAGGAGGCCACTGATTTCCACAGTGATTTATCATGATTGATCACTGGGTTTACCCTCTGGTAAACATACAAAAAGCTATTGAAAATGGCCATAGATATAGTGAGTTTTCCCATGAAAAATGTTGATTTTCCATAGTTTTTTGTTAGTTTACCACAGGGTATCATGATTTATCACTGGGTTTACCGCACATGGATATATGTGATATAAAATGACATGAAATGAAACAATATTATTTTTGCTCCACGACCCCAAAACATAAGATGGCTCACCTTTCATACAAATCAATGCCAAAGCAAAATATGCTACTAGGTCTATTTTTGGTATACTTTCGGGTTTGCGAAGCTTTCTGCGCTTTCTGCCTCATCGCAGAACCAAATTATAGGTGTATATTATATATATATATATATATTACTTCTTCAAAATTTCTGCTATAGATAATCAAATATTCTTTTCTATATATATATGTTATAATCGTCAAACATAATACAATATTTCTAGGCTGGAAAACCAGGGGCGCCTGGGCTCCGGTAAAGCCGTTGATCTTATTGATGACCTGGGGACACTGGGACGGTTGCCACGGTTGCCACTCTCCAACTATATGGGGATAGTAATGGGTATATTACCGGGGTACCAGGAATTTCTGGTTGTTTAATTCTTTAATCATTTGGATAACAATAGCAGCTAGCTGGGGACAATGATTTGTTAGTAATAATGTGGATAGGACTAACCAACTACTACCAACTACAATTGGTACAAAATAAGGATACAATAACATGACAACGGTGATAACTAGTTTTGGTTCTAACTATAACGAGGACTTACTGCAACAATGAAAACAACTTAACTATAAGTAAACAAAATTCTGGCGATAATCAATATTTATCAAGCAAATACATGGGAAGAAACTACACAACGGGAATATATGAAACTGTAATGGGTATAGAGTCCTATTCAACAGCAATTACAATGTGAATGACACTAGATTGACAATCAACCATGGGGTTAGGAATAATAATCATGAATCATGATACTAACGATGATAATGATCCAAAAGTAATGGGGATAAACCAATCATAATTGGGGTATGTATATGTATATATATTTATATTTTAATGGAGATATAATAGCATGATACGTATGATCATTATCATGAACAACATGAATATCATGAGAGCATTACCGATACATGAGTATCATAGGGAGTTCATGTAAGAACATTGCCTGTGTCCGCCTAATGAACAATACGTAATAATTTCACTACTAAGGATATCGATGCTAAAGAAAAAGGTTAACATTAAAATCAGAAATGATGACAGCAATGATAATAACGACACTACACGTACAATATGTATTTCCCGACATGTATGATGTGGTAAACCGACTGGTAAACCATCCCCAAGTCGGGGCTAATTGTTTTGTATATCCTGGTTTGGGGATAATCCATCAAATTAACAGCTCAAATGCTGATTCTACCCCAGCGACGACAGATCTTATCAAGAATCAAAAAGTGATTTGCTGGTTATCACAGCCCTGGAATAACATGAGGCATGCTGGGGAACTTAACCATCAAACATTGTGCTTTTCAAGTTTGTTTAGCTTGTTAACCTTTATGGATCAACTCCCATCGGGTGATCTTACCTGGAAAAAACATAGCTATTGAACATCACCATGTCTGGCAAGTCATCTTTGAACGGAACGTTTTCTATACAAGTAGTTAATGTAGTTATGCAATATCAATCACAAAAGGCCAATATGGATAATTACTTTATATGGGCACTTTATATGGATGGGTCTTGTGCTGATTATATGAGGGGAACGGGACTACTATGGAACGCCTGTTCAAAAGGACACAAGACAAGAGCTCAAACAACAAACCTTACAAACACAATACATATGGTTGTTTCCCTAAAATGGTGGTACCCCTAAATCATCCATTTTAATAGGATTTCCCCTCATAAACCATTCATGAAATGATAATCTGGTTGGTGGTGTCAACCCCTTCTGAAAAATATTAGTCAGTTGGGAAGGATTATCCCACATATTTGGAAAATAAAATATGGAGATCCATTAAGAGAATTGGGGATTAATGGAATTAACATGAGTTAAGTTAATTGTGTTTTTTTCGTGATTAATAGTGATTAATGGAATGAAGTGATGGTGATTAATAGTGATTATTTCATGGACTAGTTAACTAACTAACAATTATAGTGATCAATCATTATGAATAATTATGAATGGTGGTTACCCTCTGGTAATCAAACATGACAATGGAACATCCCTCATGATATATATGTATGTTTTTTCCCATTTGAACCTTTTTGTTTAAGGGATTTTCCATTTCCACGTTTCATCACCGGAGGGTAGATCCCCATGAGATCACTATAAATTCCCATTGCAGACATGTTGTAATCCAGTTGCAAGCCAATTACTGAGCAGATCTTCCCAGGCGGTCGAACCAGCGGTGCCATTTCTGGTGGTTGAGCCCTACCCCTCTGAAAAATGATGGGAAACCATAGGAAAATCATGGCTGGTTGGTGATTTCAACCCCTCTGAAAAATATGAAAGTCAGTTGGGATGATGAAATTCCCAACTGAATGGAAAGTCATAAAATTCCATGGTTCCAAACCACTAACCAGATTTGGAATGCCCCGGACATTGTCAAATTCTTCGGAAATTTGAATCAATTATATCAAGTGAAATTTTCAATGAAAGAAATTGATGTATCATGGCCTTCTAATCCGAGGTACCCATCAAAAAGCCATGCCTTTTGAGCCTTTTTAGTCACTTAGTCCATTAAAATCAAAACTTTTTATGACTTATAACCTTAAAAAAATATGAAACATGGCATTTTAACTTTTCTGACAGGAATACTCTAAAAACATAATTTCATTCATCTATCTCATCTTAGACCCCCAGGTATTCAAGACCGGTAGCCACCCAGATGCATCGAGCAACATCGCCCACTTGGATGGCATAGCTGGTGGTATAGCCATGCAACTCGAACAACTCCTGGCTTCAAAAAGATGACGAAGGACCCAAATCCTCAATGGTTTATCTGGTTGGTGGTTTCAACCCCCCTGAAAAATATGAAAAAGTCAGATTGGATCATCATCCCAACTATTGGGGAAATAAAAAATGTTCCAAACCACCAATCAGTTTATAGTATTTTAATGTATTTTAGAATCAGAGTCATAGGCTATTATGTATGTTTAATGTATAATATGATGTACATATTATTTTAATGTAACTATTATTACATATGATGACATTTAATGCTCTTCTAAAAAAAACAGAATTCATTGGGACCATAAATCCTGTGAGATTTGGGGTCTCCCCAATGAATCCCAGGATGGAAAACATCGGAACGTATCGTTTGACTTTGATTTGGATCGTGAATATCCCCTTTGTAATGCCACGAAAAAAATGTTTCCGCTATCAGAAGGATATCGATCATATATTCCTCCATTGACCCGTTCGCCCTTTCATGAATCCTTCGCCAAGTCACATTCGTTGCCAGTTCTTTTTGTTGAACTCCAATTTTTTCTGATCTGAATCATCATGACCCCAGTTGCTAAGATCTAATTCACATCCATTTTGTTTCACAACCATCCCCCAAGTAACATGACCACAGCGCCACGGGGAACCACAGAACCACATCGCCGCCTGCTTGGCATTCCACAAGTCGGTGGAAGAGCCCGGAATGACCTTGAACAAGTGCGAAGTAAATCCAATGACTTGGGTATTGACTACATCAATGTGGTATATATAAGTATATATATATATATGTGTATATCTATCAATGACTATATATATATGATATAGTAATATTTATATATTTATATGTATATATTAGTGTTACCCACCAATTGATTTAAACATATCCATTACTGGTTGGTGGTACACCTACCCCTCTGAAAAATGATGGAGTTCGTCATTTGGGATGATGAAATTCCCAACTGAATGGAAAATAAAAAATGTTCCAAACAACCAACCAGACATACTGTACGTGAAAATTAATGGTACCAATTCACATGTATATATTTATATATGTGTTCCATAAAAATATCATTAAATTTCCAGCTATATAACATAATAGTTCATGCCACTGTATTCCAATCGCAAAATATATTCCATGTTTATGTATATACAGTATATATACACATCATATTGTGCTATACATATATATATATATATATAGCAATAGTACCGCATAATCAAAAACTCCTCAAAAATAAAGACATACTATATATATAAGAAAGATATTGTTTATCCCTTTTCTAAATATTCAACCTATAGAGGTTTCCTAAAATGGGGGCGGCCCCGAATCATCCATGCCATTAGAGCATCTTAGTATTGAAACCAATGATAATCACTGGGGATCTTCCATTTTAAGAAACCATCTTCCATATATATATATATATTCTATTATATTCTATTATATTCCCAGTTGTATATATATATATAGATAGATATAGTAAAACAGTTGTAAATATAGTAAACACATGTATAAATACATTAAAACATATACATAAATAACATAAAAAATATGCTTTAATAAATAAAAAAAACTATGATATCTAATGAGAAATAGCTATATAAATACATATATATATATATATTATAAATAAATAATTACATTATATATACATATTGGGTTATATATATATAAATAATTCCATTATATATCCATATTAGGGTTATATATACATATACAATATATATATATATATATACACATATAGGGTTATGTGAATATATAAAACATATTATACTGATAACTATATATATATATATTTAAATAACATTATAATATGAATCTTCCATGATATTCCGATCATGTGGATTTGTCTGAAAATCAGGTACGCCACAACTGGTTTATGAACATGTTCCCATTAAAATAGAATAACATCGACATACATTGGGCTATCACCATTTTCAGACAATCCCATATGGAGGTCTCCTGAAAATGATGGTACCCAAAATGGATGGTTTATAAGGGAAAAACCGTCTATAAATGGCTGATTTGGGGGTACCCCCATTTATGGATACCTCCATTTAGAGAAGTCTCACTTTTCATGTGGTTGATAAACATCTATTAACCATTGATAGGCCACTATAATAGATCTTAATCCCACTTGATTTTTTCCACTGATATCCCTGGGAAAAAACAACTGGGATTAACATCGATTTGTTCAAGTTAATCCATTTTCCCAGTTGATAAATTGATCTACAATATCTGTTAATTAGATATCACACCTGGAAAAAAATCAACTAAGATCGTAACATCTATTTTGTCCAGTTAATTAAGTAGATACATATCTGGTTGGTGGTTTGAACCCCTCTGAAAAATATGAATTCGTCAGTTGGGATGATGAAATTCCCACCTGAATGGAAAATAAAATTCACGTTCCAAACCACCAACCAAGATATTACATGGATGTTAAAACCTATTAACACCTATTAAATCCACTTAATCAACTGGGATTATCCCACAGCTAATTAATAGGCAAATTATTTTTTTGCTGCGCCAGTTATCCTCACCTTCTCCACCTGCAAGAGCTTCATGGAACTTTCCGCGGGCACCAGCACCAAGCCCTCGGAACCCTCCACGCAGACCTGGTTTCGAAGTGGCGACCGACTTGGTTTAACGGGTTTTAATGAATGTGGTGATTTAATGGGTTTTAATGGATATTATATTATTGGTTTTTAATGGGTTCTGATGGACTTTAATTGGTGTCAATGGATGTTTGATGGGATAAAAGAGGAAAACAAACTATAAATTGGTATTAAGGGACCATAAACCACCTATTCTATGGAGAATTAGCCTCTGATGTCATCGAGCATGGCTGCTAAATCCCGGAACTAAATGGAGGTTTCGCAGCTTCAGCATTCTTCGCATGCAGCCCGTGGCGGCTGACACCATACTCCACTAGCCAGCAAATCACCTTCTCCACGTCCTTCTCCAGCATGTCCACCAGCATCGAATCGTGCCAGTCGAGATGACGGGGAGGGAGACGCCCCAAGGTGTTCGGGTACGCCTTGGTGTCCCGCGGGTGGAACATGGTCACGCAAATCGGACACATGTCCTGCCACGCCAGCATCTCCAGCGCAAGCTCAAATAAAACTTGTTCTTCTAAACGCCAGCAATTGATAATGCCAGCAAGTTGCTGCTAATTGCCAGCAAAATATTAATTCCATTTGAGGTCAACAACAAAAGCTTACAATGGCCAGACCAGCAGTGACACAGACACATGTTGTCTTGTTTTTTCACATATTATATATATATATGTATTATATGTATAAACAAATAAATAAATAAATATATATATATAATTATAAAATGTGCAATTGGACCTTGATCTTGTTTTGTTGGGAAGTTGCCTGGATGTTCCCCACCTGCCAGGTGAGGGTTGTTCGATTTTATCAAAGCTGTTCTCCTCATCCTCCTCCTCCTCGCCCTCCTCCTTCTCCTCCTCCTCCTTCCTCCTCCGCGCCCTCCTCCTCTTCTACCACCTCTGCCTCCACTTCCAGGTCCACTGTTGCCTTGCCAACTCTTGGCCAAGCTCTTCGCCAACTTCGGAGCTCAGTGCGCACTGCTGGACCCCAACCTGGGACCTGCCGAGCTCAGTGCGCACCGCTGGACCTCAACCTGGGGCCTTCCGAGCTCAGTGCGCACCGCTGGACCTCAAAAGTCAGATAGAATGCCAGAAGATATGCCAGAAGATATGCCAGAAGATATGCCAGATAAAGTGCCAGAATGTTTGCCAGATAGAATGCCAGAAGATATGCCAGATAGAATGCAAGAAGGTATGCCAGATAGAATGTCAGATAGAATGCCAGAAGGTATGCCAGATAAAGTGCCAGAATGTTTGCCAGAACATATGCCAGAAGATTTGCCAGGTAGAATGCCAGAAGATATGCCAGATAGAATGCCAGAAGATATGCCGGATAGAATGCCAGAAGGTATGCCAGATAAAGTGCCAGAATGTTTGCCAGAACATATGCCAGAAGATATGCCAGGTAGAATGCCAGAAGATATGCCAGATAGAATGCCAGAAGATATTCCAGAGCATATGCCAGAAGATATGCCAGGTAGAATGCCAGAAGATATGCCAGGTAGAATGCCAGAAGATATGCCAGATAGAATGCCAGAAGATATCCCAGAGCATATGCCAGAAGATATGCCAGGTAGAATGCCAGAAGATATGCCAGGTAGAATGCCAGAAGATATGCCGATAGAATGCCAGAAGATATGCCAGATAAAATGCCAGAAGATATGCCAGATAGAATGCCAGAAGGTATGCCAGATAAAATGCAAGAAGATATGTCAGATAGAATGCCAGAAGATTTGCCAGATAAAATGCCAGAAGATATGTCAGATAGAATGCCAGAAGATTTGCCAGTAACAAAACCTATAGATGTCATGGTGGGGATAACTCGAAGTAAAGTAATTTTTGTGAGATCCGAGATCTGGTGCTGGATTGACTGGATTCATGGAGACTGTTGGCCACCGCAGGCAGAAATATCACAAGCTAAAAGGTGTTTCACCTCTACCAATTCTTTGGGATATCTCACCTGAAAAAAAGGTTGCTTATATCACCTATATCCCAGCTCCACCAACGTCTTTGCTGATTATATCCCAGGCTAATTATATCCCATCTGGTTGGTGGTTTCAACCCCTCTGAAAAAGAGTCGTCGCTTGGGATGATTATTCTCAATATATGGAACAGTAAAACATGTTCCAAACCACCAACCAGCCATTATATGACAACAAAGGTTTGGTCTTTCCCGATTGTCATGACATATTGCCACTGGAAATCCCTAGTATCCAATCAAATCCTTGATTGATCCCATCAAAATCCCATGATCTCGCTACATCAGGCCACAAAAACAGGTCTTCGTTATGTAAATTGAATCAACATCACCACAGGTTATGTTCAATCATAAATCAGCGATATAAATCCTAAAATCATAATGTTTCTTGATTAAATCACCATGTTCTCATGGTTGTCCTATGGTTTTCCTATGGTTTTCCCATGGTTTTCCCATGGTTTTCCACGCAACCATCATGAAATCCCCTGTGTCTGGTTCCACCACACCTCCATCCGGAGCCATCGCTCATTGCTCAGCAAATCTCGCGGCCCCGCACCTAGGCGGTTTAATGGGACTTTAACGGGGTTTTAATGAAATATTTGCAAGATAATTGTCAATTAACGGGACTTGATGCGATATGATAAGTGTTGAGACTTAATAGTGATTTAATGGAATGTTAACGGGCTTTCATGGGGGATATGCATATAGGAATTGAAACACAAAGGTAAAACATGGACATACTACACATGTTGATTAAGTTATTGATAATGCTCATGGTCAATCTAGACTCCCTCCGAAGTTTTTTGTTAGTAAATAATCCCAGGGCACAAGACAAGTCAGACTTGGTAACGGGGTAAAGCCAATAACAAACCGTCCCCAATGGAGGTTTATGAACTTGTGTAACCACTAGCCCTGGGATGATGAAACCCCAAATGCTTCACGGGATTGGAACTAGCAGCAAACAAGGGGGCTGGAACTTCGTGAACGATGAATAAACATGAACAAACCAGATCTAAGGCACAGTAAACCCATCTTTCAGTGGATTATGACTGGGACTATTCATCACCTGTCAACTGAGATGCACATACTATGTTTCCCTGTGATCAATAGTGAGCATCTTGAGCCTTTCCCACCTGAGACATCTAATAATGATTTAATAATGCACACGGAATGGAGGCGTGATCAACCAGTGTTGAAAGTACTGTGTGAAAAGGCCTTGGGAAACGAGCACTTTGCAAAGGGGCCAGTGAAACGAGAACTGAGAAGCTCAGGGACATGAAATATGATCAGATCGGGATTGTCGAGGCGCTTTCTGAAATTTCACAACAAATGTTGCTCCCAACACTCCAAAATTTGAGAGGAAAATTGATGAAATTAAGATGTAACCAATCACCCATTTGCCTTGGAATCCTTCACCCGGCTTCTAATCGCACCCAAGATTCTAGGCTAGGGCTTATCTCATCGGACATATCCAATGTGGGGTGACTTCACCATGGTTATAATCAGAATGAACGAGCGACGTCACTAGCCTGGTTGCAATATCACAGCTGGTTGGCTGAGCCCATTTGAAAAAAGGCGAGTGTAGAACCCCAATTCACTGACAGTTAACCTTAGTATGTTTTAGTGTTTCTGCTCACGTGTGGATACACATTCCGTATGTCACATAACCATGAAGACGACCCAGAAACCAAAATCAAATATGGTAAAACACTCGGACATGCCTCCAGAGCTTGAACGCCGCGTCTTTTGCGCAAAGCGTCTCCAGAGTAACGCGGACTCGAATTCGAGCGCGCTGCGTTGAGCTTCGCAGTCTGCTCCTCATCGAGCACGTTCATGGTTTCTTGTGCTCCCGCAACGACCTCTCGAGCGCTGGCGCCATCTGCGAAGGAGCCTGACGATGTAGTAGCAGAAAAAGAAGTAGTCGTAGCCACCGACGTGGCTTTGGTGAAAGTCATTGCAAAGCTTCTCAGCATCTCTGCCCATGGCATCAGTAGTAGTAGTAGTAGTAGTAGTCGTAGTAGTAGTAGTAGTAGTCGTAGTAGTAGTAGTAGTAGTAGTGGTAGTGGTAGTGGTAGTGGTAGTGGTAGTGGTAGTAGTAGTAGTACTACTACTACTACTACCACTACTACCACTACTACCACTACTACTACTACTACTACTAATACTACTACTACTACTACTACCACTACTACCACTACCACTACCACTACCACTACTACTACTACTACTACTACGACTACTACTACTACTACTACTACTACTAGTACTACTACTACTACTACTACTACTACTAGTCCTAGAACTAGTACTAGTAGTAGTACTTGTTGTTCTTGATTTTGATCTTGTTGTTCTTGTTGTTATTGTTGTTCTTGTTGTTCTTGTTGTTCTGGTTCGGTGTTATGATCAATTTATCTGATATGTCTATATATGTATATGTATATATGAATATATGTATATATGTAATTATACATGTAGCTCGACCCTTGTTACTGGCGGCGAGGCTAACTAATCAGCTTGGTTCAATATCACATGGGTCTACATGAATCAAAAAAATAACAATAAGATTAGTAGCAAGCAATATATATATATGATACTAGTAGACATAAATGCATGTATAGATATAATTATACGCATAAATATAAATACATATATAAATACATATATAAATATATATATACATCCCATATTTAATCAAATGTTCCAAAATCATGACACATCCGAAGCCACTGCCGCAGGGCCCCTGGCGCAGGGTGACTGGGACGGATGCGCCCGGCACGATCTGAGGCAGACGAGGGACTGAATCCCCCCAAAAATGGCAATTTCCAGAGGGAAATATAGGGAAATATAGGGAAGATGATGATAAACTAGATGATGAAATGGCATTTTTTAGGATAAAAACAAAAACGGACCATCCCTCAATATTATCAATATCCTTTTAATGTCTGAATATGGGAGAATCACAGAAGAAAAGAATCAAAACAATTAAATCATTAGCTATTCCTTATCTGGATAATTCAGCTGGCAAGTATCTGAAGATTTCTTTTCAGATGGTAATCTGAATGACCCTTATGACTGGTAGAGAAGCCTCTTTCATGGTTCATACCACCTTTTTTCATGTAGGTTCTGGGCACCCTGTCACCAAAGGTTGGCCTGCTTGAATGGGATGAATCTCCAAGCAATTACATATATATATATATATAATGGTCCCCAAAAAGATAAAAAAAAAACAGATGTTGGAAACCATTTTTTACCTATAGGTTTCCATGTGTCCAACTTTTCTTTTGAGGGATGCCATACACTAAATTCAAACCAGATTTCAGTGCATTTCTGTTATTTTTGTTGGAAAATTTTCACCATAAATAAAATCATATTGGTCGGCCATGGGGTGTGGTCGATATCTTGCTGGGATCTTTACATCCCCCCCTCCCGTGAAAAGTGATTTAATATAAACCATGTAGCTATTGTGATATATCGTGAACCCTGGTAAACCTTGGTAAACCATGGTAGACGCAGTTCCAAAACAACAACTGACCTTTTGGGGGGCCCACATTGCAAGTGGTTTGTATTTGACATGTATAAGATAAGACAAAGACACGCCACGCACTAGCTAGCTATGCTGGGCGGCAGATTTTGCTTCCCGACTGGGAACCCATCATACCCATATATGAAAATCCATCGTATATAAACCCACATCATTCCATTGAAACCAAACAAAACAGACTCGCATGCCAACTTGCAAGGACTCATGTGGAGGTATATTTAACACTAATCCACCCACGCTTTTTGAAGTGTTCCCTCCTGTTGAAATCTCCGGAAAAAAAACAGCACACCTTGCGAGGGCAGGCGTAGCGCGGTCGCTGCTTCCAGTCGTCATCTTCGGGGTCCTGCGCCGCTGCGCCGATTCGGAACGAAGAATTCCATCCTTCCATTTGTTCAACACCCCAAATGGTCCCAATAAGTGTATATATATATACATATGTACTGTGTATAAATTTATATATATATACATATGTACTGTATATCTTTTTTTTCCATCCGGCCCAATTATGCTCCCGGCAGCGGCCTGCAAAGTGAATTCCAGCTTCATGCCTAGCCCTTGAAATCAGCACCAATGACATCGCCATAATTTTGTACATTGAGGGCTTTGTATTGGCCTAAACGGGCATCATCAGGCTCGGGGACCTCCGTGGCAACATGTGTCTGTGCCATGCCACGTGTGATCGACAGAGCAATGTTACGGCAAAACGCCGGTGCGTACTCTTTCAGAGCCGTTGTCTTTCAGCATCCCATGTGGTCCTTCCCTATGGCAATCTTACCAGGGAGTTCAGTCCGAACTCTACACGCATGGAGGTCTATCATGAGATCTGGTAAATTGACAGTAAGTAAATGGGTTGGTTTCGGTGTGGCCGATCCCATTAACCCCTGTGCTAGTCTAATTCGCTGTACATTTGGTAGGGCAAGCAGTGTTCGAACTACTGGAAGGCGCCAAATTGACGCAGCAGTTGGAAGATGCTCTGGCTCAGCGGGGTGTTCTAGTATTGCGAATCCGTTGATGAGAATGATTTCCAGAGTTGCAACCAGGGCGAAACTCAAAAGATAGTTTCCCGAGTTTCCCGTGTAGAGCTGTAGTAGCTCTTTCAGTCGCACACTGTTGAACCCCCACAAATGGTCCAGGTCGCGAATGACTCGGAGACCAAGAGGTGGGCATACTTCACCTTCTTCATCAAACACTTGGTCATGATGTCCGCGCGCACACGACCAAGATTCACATGGTGGTCCCGCGATGAATGCAATCACGTGCTTCATGCGGATGGATTGGAACCAAAATTCCCATGTGTCCAAATTCATGGCATGTCCTTTCACAGGGTCAACGATCACGTCCATGGAAACAACGTGCAAAATATAGCCATCATGATGAGCAGCTAAATGATCCAGGACATATTGTATGTCTCCCCTTCTCCTTCTTCCTGAAAAAGCTTGGAGAACAACTCTGTGTTTTCCAAAGGCCCTAGCAGGAATGTGAAGTCCGGCAGTCTTCAGTGTTTGTTTAAGACATGCGCACTCCTTCCAGCGTCTGAAGGTTGTCCTGCTGTCGCACCTTCAGAACATCCCTTAGAAAGGGCCAGTTGTGAGGACTGCTCAAACCACATAGTACCGCTTTGATCTTCTGCAGGTTGAAGCCAATCTGCACCTCATCATTCTCGTCCAGGGTGTCCATGAAGAAGAGGAAAGTGCGTCGCAAACATGTCCATGATATAGCAAGCCCCGCAACATGGCTGCGTACACGATGTTCAAAACTGTTGTGATCTGGCAACTCAATGAGCGCATCAATCAAAAACTGATGCACTCCATCATCAATATTACAGGTCTCCCATCTTCTCTGCGGAGGGAGGTGTGGCCCATGTCCAGTGAGTGGGGGCAAGAGCCTGTCATGAGCTTTGACTCTCTCTCCATCCTGTTTGGATCCAGCTCCAGGAACAACTTGACAACGCAGGTTTCTACTTCGCAGAACTTCCTGACATCTCTCTGTGTAATAGAGATGAGCTTTCAACTTCGCCATGGTGTGAAAGTTCTTGAGGCAAGCACTGCAAGTGGGTTCATCTGCAAGAAGTCGGAGTCCAGAAACTTGTTGGTGTACACGGAACATGTGCGCAGCTTCGCCAGCTCGCGTACGGCATTTGCGTTGGCAACCTACACATCCAAAGACAGTGTCGTCCTCATTGTGGCAAATCCTCATCATCGGCATCTGGATCCTGTGTATGGATCAGAGGACGCAAGCGTCCCAGCACTCGATGATGCAAATCACAAACTTGGTGTTCTCGTTGTCGTTGAAGCACACTGTGGTGACATGCTCGTTTGACAAGTCTCTTCCAGAAACCAGGGCTATGCTCAATAATGGCCAGCCACTGTTCATAGTGCTGTCGCGGATCCTTGAGTTCTGATGCACCCTTCAATTGTTTCCACATCCAGAGCATGTCCTCTTCCAGCATACCTCTCCAAAAGATGTCATGCGCCAGTAGTGCCCAGATGTCTGGGAGCTCTGTGTGAACAAGCGTGACAATGTACCGGAGACGTGCGCGGCGTAGATGTTCTTCAGGACTCGGAAGTCCAACCATGACTAGTACCTCCGTATCAGAACAGTGATCATCACGTTGTACACCTGCAAGACGTTTATATAGGTTGATGACCGTAGTGTGAAACTTGCGCTCTGTTTTGGAATTTGTGGCTACCCAAGAATCAGCACCATAAAGCAACTTAGATAACACAAGCATGTTGAATAGCTCCGCTCTCTTGCCAAGTGGTATCTGTCGGTTCTGGTAGATGACCTTCTTGTGTTGATTCAGAGCCTGGTGCGCAGTTGCAGCACGTTGGTTGATTTCAACTTGCGAACCTCCAGTGTGATGTACCAACGCACCAAGGTGCTTATAGCGCTGCACCAGTGATATGTGTCGTACCCCTCTTTCACACACTACTGGCAAAGTAGATGGTGCATTTGGTCCGAAGAGGTTGACTTTGTGCCTGCGACTGCCTGGTCCTCTCAAAGCCAGAAGGATTTCTGACTTTCATTTCTTCAAATTTGGTGACATGCAATGTTTTTTCACAAACATCTAATAGGACGCCTGCAAGGTGCCCTGTTTTTGAAATAACCTCTTCGGCTGTGCTGGCACGTACACACAACGCAAGATCATCCATCCACGTGGGACCAATGAATGGAAAAGGACTTCTTGGTCTTCTGCTCTCTCCCAAACATCGGCAACATGGTGTGCTCCTCCAGCTTCATGATCATGTTCTGGGCGTACATGAACTCTTCAATCTCTTTAAGCACACGGCTCCATGCAAAAGAGAAAATCCAATCAGCAAATGAGTCTCCAGGTCTCGTCCCTATACGGGTTCTCGATGCCTCTTGTCCCCGGATCCAGACGTGAGTGCTTGTGTGCATAGCACGAATGGCGTTGCAATCTCTGGAGTTCATTCCGGCTTCACTGAAAACACAATCTTGTTGGAGCATTCTGTGGATGTCATGACGTGAGTCAGGAGGTAGGCCCAGTTTGTGCATGATGTGCGCAACAACCGAATCTGGAGTCTCCCCACCAAGTGGAATTTCACGGAGCAACCTATGAAAGGCTTCAGTTAAATCGAGGAAGATGATGCCCGTTGAGATGCCGCGCTGTTGATTCATCCTGAAATAAGCTCTCAGTTGGTGCAGTGCCAACTGAACCGGCACATGCTTTCTCCCTCCTGTCTGTTGATGTTGCAGAAAAGCATGTAAGAGGGAGGAATGCTTCTCACGCACCGTGCGGTGTAGAGCTTTACCAAGATGGTTGCTTACAAGCAGCGATCTATATGACGAGCAAGATTCTGTTGATCCACGACCTTTATACACAGGTGTCAATCTGCCTCCTTTGAACCCAAGATGTTCATGTCCATGAATGAGGATCTTCATGAGATGAGGATAAAGGCGTCTTGCGATGTCTGTGGCGCGGTGTCTACAGATTTCACCTGGGATACCATCCGGACCGCAAGCTCGTCATGATGGAACACGTCGTAGTGAAATCTCTGAATCTGTCAGAGTTGGGAGGTCTTTCAAATCAACAGCAATCTGATCATATTGGAAGTGGCACAATTCTTCGATCCATGTCTGTCGCAAAGCATGATCTGGCATCCTTTGTCCACATTCCATGTCCTGAAAGAACTCTACCCATGTAACCACAGTTTCACTATGGAGTGTGCATGGTGATCCATGTACATTGTGGATGAGCGGTAGCGGCTTGTGCTTGTGTTTCTTGGGATTGCTAGGTCCTGTGAAAGGCCGCAATCGCCTCAGAATCTCCGATGCAGGTAAGTCTGGTTCCATGTCATTCATGGTGTTCATGAGGACTGTTTGCTTTGCCACCACAAGCAGTCGTTTGAGTTTCCAGGCAAACTGTCGGAGTTGTGCAACTCTGCAGACTTGTGCGCAATAAATGTGTGTTCTAAATGTGCTGTCATATGCTGCAGGTGGCATATGGTGATGATCAACAGCAGCGTTCCATGCAGTGAACATCTGCTTCAGATAAGTCTTGGCCAGTTGTGTTCTGTTGTATTTGAGTCTCCTTCTGAGTTCAAGTTTGACCTTTCCCGACGACCAGATCTCATCTGTGATGTAAGGGTTTTCGCCTCGTTGGTTTCGCCAAAGTAGGGGTCACCAATTGGCGGAGGTAGGCAGTGAGTGTTTCCGCTTGCTTCTCCACATTGGTTTTCCACGGTGGTACTTGTAGTTGTTGAATGCAACTGCGTAAGTCTGGCCTCTGCACATAGCATGACATCATCATCTCCACCTTCATGGTCTCCAGTGTTTGGTACATTTGGAGGATCAACCACGTAGTCATACCACCCTAGCATGTACATTGTGTGCCGGTCCAGGACATCATCAGGTGTCATGCCTTGGTAGTAGGCTGTTGCCAAACATCTGGTGGCAATGTGGTCCATATCAGATCCAGGTGGTGGTAGAGCAACACGTATATAGTCACCGTCATAGAGCTCCATCAACGTTGAGCTCAGTGGGACCAACGCATTGTTTCTCCATACAAGACATCTGTGCTGCACGCTAGAGCAGTATTTGCTAAGGCCCAACTGCCTCAGTAGTCTTTCACGGGAAATGGGTTCAACCAATTTGTATGCTTGCCGTACCACTTCAGGTTGCAAAATTGTCCTACTAGAGAGGAACTCCACGTCCAACAAGACCAGTCGTTCCATGGAGCCAGGTCCGATGTCTGTAGCACGCTGCGGAAGGACAGGTTCAACATAGGCACGAAAAAGGTCTTGTGGTGGATATCTGGCATGATGTACATGATATAGGTCACCAGGTAGTACTTGTAGTTCTCGAGCAATGCTTGCGTGCAGGAGCTCATAGTCATTCCAGTCAAGTCTCATAGTTGTTGCTTGTTCATTCAGTGGAAAACTCAAGGTTGTCTGCCAGTTACTTCGAACTGGACGGACAATGGACCAAGAGTCCTCTGAACTGCTCTCAGCATCAACTTGTAGTGGTTCTTGCTCTGGGTCATCACTTTGCTGTGCAATTTCTGGCTGATCCAAAAGAAATGCTTCAGGATGACGAATGGGAACTGGGGTAATGTCCGGGACATTGATCGCATCAGCAACATTTGATCATGGTCAAATTCAGAATGAGGTTGAAAACTATGAGCATCTAGGTGAGGAACTCCTAGTGCATGAGGCCAAATCGTGAAGTCATGGTCGCACTCAGATCCCACATAGAGTTCGACTGTTGACACAAAAGATACTTTTGGAGTAGTGGTTTTGGGAGGCTTGAATACGACTGTCTCTGCAATATCAAACTCAGAGAATCCAAGTTCAAATGCTAAGTCCAGTGCATCAGTGCTCGCTTTCCACTCAGGAACAAAGTAATTCTTGTCCAGGATGCTATGGTTCCAGTAGAGCACGTTGGCATCGCTCAACTGGTCGATCTGCGGCGCTCGACAAACCTCTGTGAAGTCTATTTGTCCGCCTTGGCAAAAGGCTCCAACATCCTTTTGCCACCAAGAGAGGCACCACCAGATTGCCCATCTTCTCCAGCATCTGTGCGTGCTCTTTTGGCCACCTGTCCGTCTTCTGAGATCTCCTCTGTTTGTGCAACTCGAACTGCTTCGAGGTTTTTCACCATGGTGTTGAGGCCTGATGCGCTCCGAGGTCTCTACTTTGGGCTCTCCTCCATGTCTGAAATCAACACCTCTCCCTGTAGGTATTCTGCATCTCTTCTGGCTAGACGTTCCTTCGTCTCGTCTAGCTTCTGTCGAGCCTCTTGTAATCGTTCTTTCGCCTGGTCGACCTTGGTTTCGAGATCGCGATCTTTCTTGCCGAAGTCCTCTACAAAGGATTTCCATCTTTTGATGGAGGCATCTAGGTACTTGCTCCAGGAGGTGTGCAGGTTCTGCCTTGCTTTGTAAACACTTTGCAATTTGCTTCGTGCTTGATCCAGCTTGTACACAGAAAAGTGCATCTGTTTGGAAGATGCTTCTTTGGAGTTGCCCTCTTCCATGATTTGCTGTACCTCTGCAGAGTTCTCTTACTTCTCCAGTGCAGCCATCAGCTTGTTGAACTTGTGCTCTGCCTGTGTCTCCACTGCAGATGTACTCGCAGATGCTGTCGCCTGATGCTTAGAAGGTCCATTCCACGGTGGGTCCAACTCTGGCGCCATGATGCGCCATGGTATCCTTCTTGTGCTTGTTTTTCTTCTTTGGCTTCTGGGCACGTGAAGCTCTCGGAGATGCCGACGTCTTCCTTGATGAACGATCGGATTGTCTGTCCGAATCTTCTTCGTGCCATCCCGTATAGGCCTTGTAAGAATCTTTTTGTACTCGTCCTGCATGTATAAAGGAAAAATCTATGCAAAGATGCCAAGGGTAGTCGCACCTTCCACAACGAAGCGCGTTGGCTTTGTTGAGACGCATGCACCATTTGCAACGCCACGGCGTTTTGTCCGCCATCACTGCTCTGATCCTTTGCAGATAGTTCTTGTCTCTGGAGTGGTGAGAATCCAGTCTGGCGTAAATGGTCTCTAGGCGTTTGCGATCTAGAATGCACAGTCCACTGCTGTGCAAATAGAAAGCTTTCCTTGCCCGTGCCCTCTGCTGCCTGGCTTGTCTCCTCTGGCCCAACGTGGCCGTCTTTGTCAGTGCGAAGCTGATTCACAGTATGCTGGATCAAAACGAAGTAAAAGTAGATAATCAACCACCGACACATACATTGGGATTCCGTTAGTCAATGTTTGCCAATGCAGAACACCAAAAGGAATGGGCAAGTAGTGAAGGCAGTGAAATGTTTTATACGGCTATGCACTTTCCGTTAAGCACACCTGACCAGGGCAAACCAGTTAAGTCAGGGCCGCAGCACCACCAAATGAGGTGATAAAAAAAAAAAAAAACGTATAAATTTGCTTATGCCGCTTTCACCTTATCGTTTTTTTCTTCCTTATCGTTTTGCAGGCTATCTGCACTTATCACAATCAAAGAGGTTTATGCACATGCGGCCGCCATCCAAAAAATCATTCGTTCAGCTTCCATTGACCTCGGGCATTCATAC
>Ga0126342_10001666_pt1 | contig 32205 bp, 34 predicted proteins | sample Cyp1metagenome_FD_92528 | JGI IMG/M metagenome (GOLD analysis project Ga0126342, IMG submission 92528) | Coral microbial communities from Lord Howe Island, Old Settlement Bay, Australia - Cyphastrea 1 metagenome | ecosystem: Host-associated > Invertebrates > Cnidaria > Coral ...
ATATATATATATATGCGTGTGTGTGTGGTATATATCTATAGTATATATATATACATACGTGGTGTAGGTGGTCTCTTCAACCACCTTTGTTTGCTTTTGGAATGCGGAGAGTACAGTGCTGAACGCTTCAAGTGTTCAATGGAACCCTGACCCCCACTTTGGTCCTCGGGGGTTTTCCCACAGCTTCCAGGTGGCGATCTTCGCCTCCACGGCCTTCTTACCGTTCTGTTGCCTGCGGCAATTAGATCCCCTGAAGGAGATATCTGCAGCTGCCATGCTGATCGTTTCTGGGTGGCGTTTGACGCTCGTTGGGTCTTGCTGTAGGACTTAAGTCATAAGTCATAAGACATTGACGATGGACGCGCTGTTACGGCTGACGTTTTTCGTACGCTATCACAGGTTTGAAGGGGTGATTATTGGTTAATATAGTTATTAGTTGCTTTCCGTCCCGGCAAATTGATAGTGTAAGACATCCTCTTTAGAAGTTGTTTGAGACATCGGCCGGTTCGCTGTCCGCTGTGGACCCAGGTCCTCTTCCTTTTTCTCTACATTTGTTTCGACCTCCAGGGAGACTTTGCACAAGTCCAAGATGCAAAGTTCACTCGTCAAGGCTCCATGGGCTCAAATGATTCTGTACAAACTCCACACATTTTCATTAAAGAATGTACAGAATCTATGAGGTTTAGGATGGTTTAATAAAGCCCAGCCGACCCCTGTTCTGCAGCATCTCGCCTGGAGGCTTTGAACATGCATATCCCATCATTTCTGTGGCTTTCACTGCACACTACAATGGTCCGCGCTACTTCAGTGAGTTGGGTGATTTGGATCAGTTCTACTGCGTCATCCTCCTGGTTTTGGTCTCCTGTGGCCCAAATGCTACAGTGAACTTTTGGACGCGGAAAATGTCGGGATTACTCTCCCTGGTTCTTGTTTCCACTGTTTTTTTTCAAACAATGTTGATCAGTCACCCATCTTCTGGGAGATTTTTGGTCACCTTTGCCCATTGGGCCCAGGCCTAATTGTCTACAGCCTTTTTGCAGTGCGTGGGGTGATGATTTTTGGAAACCAAACGAGACCAGACCTTCTGAACAATTTGCATGCACCTTGGATGGGAGACTCGGCTCAACCGGCTGTCATCACGATTGCGCGACGTGCTGCCCAATAATCCAGACACATCCACTCAAACAAAGATATCAAAATCTAATCAAGGTTGAATAGTGGCAATCCTTTCCTGGTTTCCAATATGTAGAATCAGAGACATGAGTAAGATGAACCAAGAAAGATACCACAAAAACTCTATCCAAAACTTGCTGGCAAACATTGACCGAGTCAGCAACTCCGAGTCAGCAACTAAAACGCGCGGGTCAGCAACTATCCATGTCACATGTCTGAGTCAGCAAGTACCCAAGTCAGCAACTTGTATAACTGCGCGACGGTTCAATTGCAATTGCACACGGGTTTGATGCTATGTTACAGATGGGGTGGCGTAGGGTGGGGTGGGCAATAACATTCACACGTTGACAAAAATTAGCAGGTCACGAAGGTTTCTCCAAAAAAACGCCTTTTGCTCTGTGATCCTAGGCATGCTATACGGCTATACGCATTAAGGTAGCAACTCAGGTCCTTCAGCCGTAACTTTGCAGCACGGACTGCAGAACTTTCCAATGACCATTGCCAAAATGTTCTGCGAAGTGCAAACACCTTTTGAAATTTACAGAGCAACGTTCGGTACTGGTTGCACATGGGTTTATGCTATGCTACAGATGGGGCTGTGGTAAGGCCAAGTGCTCACTTGCCCCTGCGCACGGGCCTGGTGTTGCGGTAGACGTTGGGCGGGGCTGCGTGCGGTAGGCCAAGGCAATTTATTCGCATTTGGCAGGTTTGGTGCTTGCAAAAGGACTTGATGCTCTGCTGCACACGTTTGATTCTTTTTGATCCGGTCCTATTTGCTGACTCGGCCACGACTATATATAGTCTTGACTTGCTTGGGGGCCGTAATTATTGAGCAAGTGTTGGCAGCCCATTCAACACCGATCCTCTTCATGTTCGCGCAAGATCGAGACAACATTTCAGATTCACAAAGCCAGGCCCCTTGATTGTCCCGACCTGTGAATGTTGAACCCTTGCTTTCCAAGCACGTCTGACTTCCTGCGCCAACCCATCAGTCTCCAATCGACGCTTCTTATTTTCCCGTTTTTTTCCAAGGTCAATTTTGAGTTTGATCCTTTCAGACACCACCAGGTTCTGCTTCGTCTCTGCCTCTCCCTTGTTTTTGAAACTCAACCGTTGGTTTATTGTTGCCAACTCAGCCCTGGTTTCCTTGCCAAATCATGGTTTTACAAGGGAGCTGCAAAACCATGAGTGGACCCCAACCAATTTAATGTTGCAATTTCACCTAAAAGGTCCAAATTCGACTTTGTTTCTCCGAAACCAAGGATATGGATATTTGCTGATCTTGGTTGCAGGTTTTCCAAAGGGTTTCAATGGCGTGCGTGAAGCAGTTTTGCAGCTCGGGTTTGAGGAAAACAACGACACCACTTCAATCAGAAAGCTGCTGGGGGTTTCAGGCTCGGCAAAGACGTATTGGACGTATTTCACCGGGGCATGTTTCTTCTAATTTTTGTGTGTTTCAGATTGCCTTAGCTGGGTGAAACTGAATAGATCACGTATCTTCTTAGATGCATTGGAGAACATGGGTTCTGCCACTGCTGTGTAATTTCCTGCAGTTTTTTGGGGATCATCAATTGAATAATCATTTAAGAGTAATAATTATAATGAGAAAACCAGCGGTCATCATGGCATGATCCAATGATCCACTATCTTATTCTGTTAGTGAATCATGATGACTCCCAATATTGTTGATTAGAAGCATGGTCCCAAAGTGTAGAATGCCATTCCTTATTAGGATCACGCCAGGGTGTTTTGGGAAATTCCTTCATTCCCAACTTGTAGAGGTATGCTATTCCTTTCAATGCTTGGTATTACTGCTCTACTTCTGCATTTCAAAGAGAGTTTGGGATCGATCCTGGACGCGAAAGGAAAAATATTCGGATTTCCCATGGTGTACCTGAGCCCGGCTTTGTTCAGTTGCCGCTTGCAGCAGAAGGTTGGCCTCGGTGACAGCCTACTCATTGGCATTTTTCTGCTAATGTTTGCAGATGTTGGAATGAACATCGCAGAATATCTGGATGGCGCCCACTAGGACGACCCTGTTGTGGGCACTAGCAAACACTGACAGTGTCCATGGGAAGCCGAGACTGCGGACAGTTTTTTTTGGTTCAGCACGTGCCCTTCGATTGCAAAGTTGCGACGCTCCCAAACCTCAGCATACTTTGACACACTCAACGCCTGCCTGGAAGCAGCTCGTAACGCTCGTATCCCTGAAGGCATTTTTCCAAATTGCCTTGAGAGAGGTCTGGTGATTGAACCTGCACCATTGCGTTCAGGAAGTTCAGGAAGTACTTGCACTCTGGGTTTCAAGTCGAAAATCATTGTAGTCAACAGCGAAGCAAAAACAACGACCAGCATGTGACAATGGAATGGCAAAATACTTGGTGGGCGAAGCTACCGGATCAGACATGTTCCGTGCCCAACGGCTGGCAAAAACAATGCTGGATGGTCTGAAGAGCGTAGTTGAAGACGGACAAGGGATGAAAGCAAATCATCCAGTTTAAGATGCTACCTGCAAGACCCCCTTGAAGAAAAAAGACAAAAACAGTGAAAGATCTGGAGCAGGGCAAGGGGTTTGTCTCATGTTGCGCCCACCAGGGGTGTTGGTATGATATCCTCTGGAGACTGCAGATCCAGCACTTCCATCAATAGCCATCTCCATCCCAGGTTTGGTTTCCAGCCATCCTGTCCAGACTTGGTAGGTGGAAAAGGTCGAAAGCCTCACATCGGATGCGCTTCAACTTTCCTGAATCGTCGCCTCGTGCCTTCCTGGTCTGGCTGAAGTGTGAAGTCCTTGATTTCCTGCAGATCCAACCTGATAGAACACTTTGGGCTTAGCAGATGATTTGCATTGGTAGTACACAACCTAATTTTGTCTGTTTGATTATTTTGATTCTGCCCAGTTTGGTTTGGTTTTGCGCAATTTCAGAGGTGCCATCCATGCCCCAGGTACCACCAGTCAAGGAGGCGTGACTGCCAGCTGCCCCGGTCCAAGGCTATCCTGTTGTTGCCAGGTGGCTTTACCCATGGACATGTTGAAGGCTTGTGTGGAGGACACCATCCGCTGTATCCAACGTCGACGGAAGGTCCAATGCACCAATTATGTTCGGGTTTGGAGTTCAAGATAGTTCAAGTAGGGTTCTGACTACTTAAGTTATGATTCATCTCTTTTTTTTTCAAATCGCAATGTCGCCATCAATTCAGCTACAACTTGGTGTTGGCTCATCTAGACATGTGGGTGACACTGTGGGCGCTGCATGCTGCACTATGTGGAGATCTTGGGGTCGCAGTCTGACGACCACCAGGATCTACAGATCATCATTGATCGCCTGAGCGCCCATCGGCGATCACAGGAGCATGGTGGCCCCGGAAGATTCCATAACGCCGCTGTCGTCCCGGAATGAATTCCAAACCTGCTTGTTGGGTCCCCGAAACATAGTTGGATCTTCTGAAAGCTACTTTGTTTTCGAATCATGGTTCAAAGTTGTTGTTTGTAATCATTGTTAGGCTTTGCAAATGAGAGATGCCGGACTCCAAATCCTTCAACAACTGGCACCAGGAGGATGTGCTGTCCATGGCCGTGCGGGTCGCAGGAAAAGAGGAGCCAGTGATGGGAAAGCTGAGACCCAAACAGGCCATGCAGTCGAATGGGGAGGTCAGAACCCATGAAGGAATCGGATTGAGAAAGTGATGTCGACTCAAGTCTTGGGACATCTTGGGACATCTTGGGACATCTTGGGACATCTTGGGACATAGGTTTCGCTGCCACAGATCACTTTGAAGAATTTTAGGTTTGCTTCGTTGACATCATGTTTCACATATCCATCATTGTTTACATGTCTCACACAAGCTTCCATCCGGAAAGATAGGCTTTGCAGCGTGAATTTCCATGGCGTTATGAATAGTCAAGTTACTGTAGCTGTAAATCCCTCCGTCATGGATGATGACATACTGTACTAGGTGGTCAAAGAATGTGTCCCTCGCATGTCTTCAGCGCCTGGAGGTGCTTCAAGGTATTCGATCGCTCCTAGCACCAGAGCCATGCAACCGCACGATGGTGGTTTCCTGGTGAAAAACCTGTTGGTTGGGATTCAAGTTGGGGATCCCCATCACCCAAAAAGGTGTCTCTTCAAAGGATAACTGCGGAGTTTGCCGTTGACGAATCCAGCCTCAGGAAGATGTTGTCTATCTGAGACAGTGAATAGATATTGAAATGACAAAATGGCAAGAAATGGAAAGAAGTCGTATTCTATTGGTCAAGCAACCAAGGCAGGCTTGGGAATCATCACGTCATGATGCCCAGATATTCCTGATGTTCAGCCTGCAAGTCCCGGTATGCAATATCTCAGCAAAGAGGCAAAGCATGAGATCATTCAAAAAGCCAAATGTTGACCCCTGTTCCTCACAATATGTCTCAAATATCACCAGTTTTAAATACCATGATAGCAAATCAAACTTCTTCCCCGGTTCATAGATTGCCATCAATCCATCCTGTGTATTTGAAACATTTGAAACCCTTCACTACCCTTCACTACCCTTCACTACCCCGCAGCTTTACCCATCCTCTCTTTCTCCATGTTTCTGAGGCTTGGCAACATCTGTTGGCACGGCAACACTTCGAATACCTGCAGACATCCTTGGAGGATCCAGGGAATGGATGGCTGGGACAGGAAGCTGCGGGAGATTCTCCGGGTAGGACCGGTAGGAAGTGAAGACAGACATCGATGTTTTTCCCATGTAGCCATGGATGGCATGAGGCTTCGCACATCGATGTTCAGTTGCCATGGAATGGCTACGGAGTGCAGTGGAGCTATTCACCATCACCGGGATCTGGACTTGTTGTGTTTCTGCATCAAAAATCATCAAAATCATGGTCAAAGAGAAAGTCACCATGTCACCGTTTGCAGTTGATTTTGGAGACCATTTCCCCATTCCAACTGGAACTCCGATGGTTTTGGAGAGTTGTTGCTGCCGAGCCTGCGATCTTTTTAAGACTCACTGGTCCTGCAGAGCCGCGTGGGGCGGCTTGGAAGGTTGGACAAGACTGGGCGGCTGTGGGTTAATGTTTAGTACAATGAGACAATAACGAGCACATAAGAACCGATCCAATTCCACTTTCAGCCACATCTGAGGAGAGTTGAGCAACTAGTGACCTGACACTATCATCAGGGTATGTTTTCACACATCTTCTTGGTGTTCAGCCCTCCTAAATCATCCTAAATCAGAAAAAGATTACCCCAACTGACCTGCTTGGCATTTGTCATGTCAGTCGGGTCATTGGACCCATCCAAGATGCCATGCCACCAGGCGGGTCATGGTGCGCAGAAAGGTCAAGGCCAAGGAACCCAAAGATGTCGACATGACGCCGAAGGACGTCGCGGATTTGTTCTCCGATTTAAAGAGACCTGTTTCCTCAAGGGAGGTCATTGGTCATCATCTTTGAGTTTGGCGAAGGTTGGTGAAAAGACACCGATCCAGTTCATGTTCATTTGCTTGTGAATTGGGGGCAGGACAGCAAAGTCAAAAAGACCATCAACAAGAGTTTCTTGGATGAGTGATGGCAGTATATCTGCCCTGAGGATGTCACTGTTACCCTTGTTTTGTACTGGGCAGTTGGTATCGCGGATGTCATTTTGGTGGTGTTTAGAAATGCTCACTCCAAAACACTGCGGCCGAGGTTGCAAACTGGAATGTGATCATCCGGTAGTAGATCAAAGACGGATCATGTTCCAATGTTCCGAAACTCGGGAACGGAATCTCTAAAGTTGAAAGGTTTGAAGGGAAACTCCAAGGTTCAGTGGCAAAACACTTGGTGACAAACTGAAAAATCTTTTTGATCATAAATCAAAGCCGAGGCCAACGGCGCAAGAAGGCCAAGGCCACTGGAAATCTGGGTGCCCGCTTGGCCGAGAGCCGGAAGCAGCGGCGTGCCTTGGCGCGGATGCCGGTTATATACGGACCCCTTGGAAACTGTGGATTCCAATGATCAAAAGCTGAAGTGAATAAATGGATATAATATATATATATATATATACATGGTATAAGATAATAGTGAATAATATTGAGTAAGATCATCCAAGTGATAAATTCTTTCCAAATACCAGGAATATGATAGTTGCACCACATGGGAAAATATCAGCAATACTCATTCCGATGTGTGCAACGGAACGGAGTTGGAGTAAACAGACTCAAGCCTGCTGGACCTTACCACAACCTGCATAGATTGTCAGTTGCTGTCAGTTGCTTTGAATTTCTGTTCCAACATCACAAGAAACACCAGCTATTGGCCAGCCCCTCCATCCCACATAGCCTACAAATCCTTTTTTCTGTCGGCCAGTTTTTTGAGCAGTCCAAGTCTGCAATTTGCGCAATTTATTAATTCTCCAAGTCCATGAATCAATGAACTCTCAAAGTCCCGAAAAGGAAGTGATCGACCCTTTTCCCAGGCCCTGGTGCCTTCCAAAAAGAAATTCTAAGATTCTAACCCGATCACGTTAAGCATCGAGCGTGTCTCACCTTCACCAAGGAAAGCGCATCGCTTCGTCTGCTGGAGGCGTGACCAGCCATGGCTCCAATCACCAAAATATGACGCGTCACTCAACAGCTGTAACTGGTGATCATCCAGGCAACGTATCATGGGTAGATAAAAGATGGGTTCATTATGTTGGTCATTGTAAGGTTTTTTTGGCAACACTAGGGAGAGCTCCTTGGAGCATGCTAGCCAGTGTCTTGATATCTGAATATCCACAGTTGGGATGAAATTCCAAATCTTTGCCATAGAAGCTTCGAGACAGGCCGCGGGGAGTCAGCTGAGCAGTTGAAATCGCGGCAAGCGACGGAGTGGAAAGAGATGAAGGACACTATGATGCACTGGGCGCACCTGATGTGCAGATTTGTAGTGGAAATTCACAGATTTCAAAGGAATCCTACTGAAATTGTCCATGGATGCTATGATGTCGATGATGTTCATCGCTAGTGAAGTTGTTTGCATTTGCTTAGCATCAAAGCCAACGTCTCCGAAGTTTTAGCATTCGAAACTCTTTGCCAATTTAGCAATGACAAGATTTAAGTGCGGGAAAATTTCGCCATGCTTAGACAAGGCCCTGAAAATTGAACGAGTAAGGAGTATCGGGGTATCTGGTTTCGTCCGATTTCGGGTGTTTCAGTGTTTCACCAGGCCCAAGTGGCACAGCTCAAGAAGGTGCGGCAAAAGTTGCCGCGACGAGGCACTGGGAACATGGGCTGGGCCATGCTGGACCATGCTAGGCCCCAGGACTTTAATATGGCTGAAAAATATTGAAAAACCACAGCTGTATGTCGAAGAACAGCCTGATGTGGACTTGGAGACTTGGATCATGTTTTGGATGTCCCACCATGCAGTGATCTTTCTCATTTGGCACGTGATCTCGGAAAATGATCCTGCAAGACCCTGTATCAGAGACCACCAGCTTTTACACTATCAGTATTCATATCCAATTGTGAGCACACCCAAAAAGTATATTCCACATTTCCTTGCAAGGCAAGCAGACAACAGATTCCAGGTGACATAGCACAACTTTGGCACCAATTTGTGCTGCATATTGAGATCTCTGAAACTTCTATTGATCTCCATCTTCCTTCCTCTTTAACGTTATTTCGATTGATTTGGAAGAAATTCTGACATGTTCCATATGTCCATCAGCCATGATATCCAGAGAGCCTGTTTGCCACCCATACTATGGAAGATGAACAGGAGGATTAATTCTTTTTCGGGTGCGTTCAACACATCGTAAATGAAGAATCTGACCTTGTATCATGTTCATCTCTCAAGACATCTTCAGACCATTCCAGATCTGCTTTCCTTGTAGAATTGGTGTAAGATGTTTTCCATCAAAAAGCTCTTGATTGAGTTATGGCTCAACTCATTGATCCTTCGAATATCTCAAACCAGATAGACGCAGGCCACATGTGTGTTTATAGAGCAGTTTGATTCGACCGAAGCTAATCATGTTTGCAGATCATGCTAGTGGTCCTGCCAACTTCATCTGGGAAGAATTGCAGTTCCGATTCTTCTGCCCTCAGGAAGCAAAGAGCAGAAAGAGGAGGTGTCGAAACAGATTCGACAACTGCAGGAAGACATGCAGGTAGCGGTGCACTCCCTGGGTTGGTTGACCTTAAGGCTTGCCATCAACTCAATAATACTTCACCATACTACTAGTAAAAGGGATACAACTGTTTGGCGTTGCATGATCTGGAGCCTGAAGGTCTAGAAGCCAAGCTGTATGCCATTGGAACCCCTTCATTCTCCTTCCCCCACTGTGGAAAAGCCATGCCAGGTAAGACATGTAGCTGAATTGAAGGCGGCCGGTTTGGACGCCGATACTGGAAAGGACAGGGTTCGGAAAAAGGATGGAAATTGGTTCAAATTGTTGAGGCAATCTCAAAGCAGAATGAAATCAAAGAATATCAAAAAGTGGAAATCATATGAAATCATGTTCATTTGAAAAAAAAAAAGCACCTTTTCAAAGTATTTTCACAAGTGAGGGATTCACCTGAATGATGAAGCTCAGCGATGTTGCAAGTGTCAGATTGGTTCTTCCTTGTCCGTCCTGCTTTCTCATGCTTAATCATTGTCATTGACATCAAGATGTTTGTCTTGTCTCTTGTCCTTCTTCTCTTTCTTTGTTGTCTCTACCTGTTTTCAACATCATGTAGAGGGGGGGCTTGCCCGTCGGCTGCACGGCACCACCAGGAGGACATGGATCTGTGATTCCCAACCGCCCAAGATGGGCGTGGACACGTTTGGTGATCCTGCGAAAAAGGCCGAGGAAGTGGGTGATTTCAATTGATTTTCTCAATATATCGAAATCACCTGAGCTTAGGCTTAGGCCAGGCAGCGCCACCGTAAAGCATAAGACGGCCATACATGCGAACCATCCCTTTACCAGTTTGACTGTAGCCTTCAGGTAGGTGCAGCGTGACTCGCTCATGAACTGTTGTGGGGACGGATCGAAAAACAAATCACAACTGGTTAACTACACGTGTGTGTGTGTGCGTGTTCTACACAAAGGGGTCTATAAGTTTATTGGAGGCCCCTCTGAACAACTCGCGAACATCACATCCCAAGGAGCCCGAGACGCAGAATGAGCCAGAGAGCTGCCAGGAGCAGTGGCAGGTTGAACCCTAAAGGTTGATAGTTCCATAGGTTCCGTAGGTTCCATAGGTTCCACATTACTATGGTTTCTATGGTTTCCATGCGTCCCAATCCTTAGCCTGTGGAAAATCTTAAAGGTTTCGTTATCCTTTGACCTGGACACATTAGAAACCATTTTTTTCTGGGTGTGCACCGCGGAGTAATCCTGCCTTGCCTCACCAAAGACAGCAAGAAATTCGGAGTATCCCGTTTTTTATCGAAGAAGAACCTTTTTTTTGGTACCTTCCAGATTCCAGATGTTGATCTACTGGACCGCAACAACAGTGTCCTTGCCTATGGTTCGATGTCCTTCCCTCTAAAATAAGCTGAATCCCTGCTGTACCAATTCATTTCATGACTTTTCATGTTCCATTTGCCTTGGTCCACTGCATCCGCCTTGGAAGCCACTCAAGTCACAAACTGTGCAGGATGCCAGTGACGACACCGACGTGTTGGACGTGTTGGAAGGATTGGATTTGGACAACCTCTTCGTTGATGTCAATGAGGACACCAGTCACCAGCACACAACAAAGACTCTTCTTGTTGCATGGGTCAGTGTTTGTGTTTTGGCATTTCCTGCTATTTCAATCCTTGACCTCCCGCACTGACAGGTGTATTTTATAGGGATACTTGTAAATGGAAAAAGTCACCTCATCCTCAAAGGCATCGGGGTCATTGGCGAATCATGAAGCATCGCTTGTATGCTTCAAGTTGATGTGTTGCAGCCCACCCTGGACGCTGGATTTACAAGCAAGAATGCTATCCATATCCGTGTATTCTGCCGGTTGAAACACAACGACCCCTGTAGAGTGGCAGTACAGATGAGTTTCCCAGCGTCCTAACAGGAAGAGGAGGTCGAGACCCTCACTGGCATAGGCTGGCCCTGGAGTCCTGAGAAGTGGTGATTCAATCAGATTCTTATGACTTTATGATACTTTATGATACTTTATGAATTATTTCATGATACTTTATGAATCTATGAATTTCGAGATATTTCGAGACCCGCCAAGGACCCAACGCCTCGTTTGCCAGGTCCCTGGTCCGGTACGCCAGCGCCCTTCACTTGGGATCCAGGAGAGCGTCCTCAGGAGGGCCAGGGAAGGTCGCATCCCCAAAATTGGCACCGAAAACATCGCTGGGAAAATCTGAGACATTTTGAAACATTTTGAGACCTTTGGCCAAATAGCATCAAATATCCCAAGTTGGCCAATGATTAATGGAAATCATGAAATCCATGTCCAATTCGGATTGACGTTTTTGTCCATGGCTGGATCCACAATGATCCACAGCAGAAGTGCCAATAAGACTGGTGTCTTCTGAAGTTGCTGCGCGTGGCGTGGGCTTTTGTGTGGGCGGTTTGAAGAATCTCCCATGAGCAGCGATGTTTTTGTTGGATCCCTTTGATGGGTGTCCGGCTGGTGGCTGTGGCTGTTTGTTGAAACTACCAAAGAAAGCTTGCACATTGACCACCTCGCATTTTTGCACACTATCATTCGTTCATGTGGAGTAAAGTTGAGCACGGTTGCTGGATGTTTACAAAATGTGGAGATCCTTTTGATCAGCAGTTCTCTGACAGTTCTCCCAGGAGCATCGAGGTGAAGGCGGACAATGTGAATTATCTCCGCTGATTTTGGTTGTTGACACTCGCTAAACCATCGATGTTGCATCTGCCAATAGTTTTGATGTCTACTTGCATGACAGCCAAAGATTTCTTGGGGAGATTCTGCCACAGATCAGACATTGCAAGCGTATGAGAATCCTGCTGTGGGTGCAATGGGTGCAATGGGTGCAACAGGGAATATGGATGAATATTGGCTCAGGGTGGCCTTGCTGCAGCTTCGCTTCTTCGGTGTTGGAGATCGGTTGTGCCAACGGTGCGAACGGGGTCGAAGAGAGGGTAGCAATCCAAGAGAACATGAGGCAGGTCAATCTAAAGTATCTACACCAGTATACTCAGTATCCTTCATGGCATCAGAAAAAGAGATTCTTTCTATAAGTCAAGTCACTGCTTTGCCTGTGTTGCCGGCTTGTCAGCAGGCAAGATCTGTTTCATCCAATACAGAAGGCTTTGAAACCATCATACCGAATCATACCCAGCAGAGACCATCAATGCAAACTGAACCTGGAAGTAAAGTGTGAAATGTGTGAACGTCCCATGATGTTGTAGATTTTATGATGATTTATTAAAATTTATTAAATAGTTTATGATGTTTATGTAGATTTCTGGTTTCTTGGCGCTGGTGAGATGCATACCTTGGATCAGGTACAGCATTGCCAGTCCAGCCGGCTGACGAGCACCGGGTGTTGATCACCACGTCGCTCGGATAACAAGATTCATCAAGATTCATCAAGATTCCAATGGTCAGTAAATGATGACCCAAAAAACGATGAACTGCCAAGACACCAGTAAGAGTTTTTTGTATGTCTGTCGTACAGTTAAATTCAAAAAAACAATTTCCGGAATTTTGCAACAGTCCAGAAGTCCATGGCTTGTACCAAGTCACACCTCACCAAAGGTATGCCACCGAGCACGTTCACAGCTTTGCACGCTACACATTGCCGCTGAATGTGACTCGGACACTGGGAAGATGGGGCATTCCTTTGGATGGCAAATTTGCCTGTTGCTTTGTTTCTCATCAACGAAGCCAGAGTCAAAGGGTCCAATTTGGGAAGATGTTAATTACTGCATGAGCGGTGCCAAGCGCTGTTCGCTCTTACAGTTTTGTTGGGTTTGCGTCACTTCTCACCCTATTCTGAGTTCTGGATAATCAATCAAAATTTGTCATTGGTTTGCATTGTCCATGATTCGCACGGGGTGGCTCATATTCAAGACTGCAATTCCCATCTTTGCCTCTAGAAACATGCAGCAACATGAACTATTGAATGCTATTGATTGTGTGGTCCTTGTTTTGTTAACTTCCCACTGGAACTCTGTGTCATGTCATGTAGTCGTCATGTAGTCGTCATGTATGTCATGTATGTCATGTCATCCTGGCATCCCGGTCCCATCCGGTCCCCAACTTGGCCAGGCTCATTGGGCCAAACGCTTCAACCATTCCTTCGTAATCGACACCCGTGCGCGGGCAACTGGAGGTGCCATGGCAGAATCGGAGTGGAGGAAGCACAGACACCAGCTTTAACTGACAAAATATGGAGCTAATGGCGATTGCTCATGATTGCTCCCTGTTTCGACCTAGGTTGCCACAGCTGATTGGAATGCACCCATGCGATTGGACATTTGAATGAATTGAACTATGCGATTGGGTGTGACCCAAGCATGTCAGTATGCGGATGGTGTGGCAGTTGGAGGGGACCGTACCTTGTGGTTTGCTCAAGGGCTTGGAAGCCCAGGTCGGGATGATGTTGACCTTTAATTCTATCAGATTAAGGATTATATAAATTACAAGTCAATGATAAGTAATAAGTGATAAATATGTTCAAATAATCCCCCGCCCTAGCCACAGGAAGATGCAACTCCATGCTTGGTGTTCACTTCAAACATGTTCAAACACGAAAAAACGATGTTTCAAGTCGTACCCAAAGAAATCGTCACCTCAGGGTGTGCTCACCGGTCCCTGTTTCCAGCCCCATCCGTTGAACAATGAAGCTGCTCGGCCTGGGGATCCTGCCGCTGGTCCTTGCGCTGAAACGGCGCACGGAAGGCGTCCGGAGCCAGCCTGGGTTCAAAAGTGCCCTTTGTTGATTTCATATCATGAAACAATAACAAAATGAAACATGCTATTTCATAAGATTTCATATGAATTCATAGGGCTCACCACAGCATTCGACATCACCATTATCACTACCAGGCACACCCCAGATGCCCGAGACTTTGGAGTTGGTGTTGGGCAATGCTGCAGCACCCTCCCGACATCTTCCTGAGCAGCTTGCCATGTGAAATACCCAGGTCTCAGGGGTTGGTAGCGCAGGAATGGGCATGGATACCTCATAGATCGATGAAACACTAGTTGCAGATCAGTTGCAGATCAGTTGCAGATCTACGTCTGAAGTCGAGATGTTCTCAAAAGCTTGGTGACTCAAACCCTAAATCCACAAAAATGTCGCAAGAATTCAGATAATTATCCTAGATGTTGTCACATTTCGGCACTTTTGGGTTCCCACCGCAAGAACTTTCTCGGAGCCAAGGAAATTTGTGAACCTGAACGCACAGAGAATCAATGCAACTGGGCGACAGGTGTGTGACCTTTTGGAGTTGTGAGCTAAGAGCAGATGTGGTGCCCACATTTGCCCCAGCCACTTGGGAAGGTGAACCCATATCAATCTGGTTCTGGCTAACAACTATGTCAAAACCATCATTCTCAGGATATGATGAACATATTCGTCTGAAAATGAATACTGTAATTCTGCTGAAGGGACGGAGAAGTTGTCAAGCTTCCCAAACAACCCTATTTTCATTGCTCATATAACCTGATTGGTATATTAAAATGTATTAAATATACCAACCTTTATTTAGAATCCCATGCAATGATTACAATATCCATTGGGTCGTGCAATGCCGGTGTCCCAAGGCAACAAAGCTGCAGTACCTTCGCTGCGACCCCAAAGCTCCTCCCTTGGCCGATGGCGAGCGCTGCCGTCCCTACAGCGGGGACTGGGAGAGCGCTATGCTCTGGGGATGGGAAGAACCGGAAGAACCGAAAAACGTGGTTTGACTGATTATTTCAATGATTATTTAGTATATTTCAATGATATTCAATGATTCTTGTCCAGTTTCAGGAGGATATTTAACCCATACATGGTGCTGCCATAACTTTCTGGGCTGAACATTGGAGGTGATTGCTATGTTTCAGAAACGACCAAGATGTGGGGGGGTTGCAGACCACAAATCATTTTGCACCAGTGTGATCTCTCCCATCGTTTCATCAGATTCCATACTGAAAAAACGCAGGAGGAGTTGCACTTTACCCCGCGGCCCTTGAAGTTGGTCCTTGGACACTTGGACAAACGGATCCGTGCCAAAAGGTCCTAAGTCGACTCAGTCGACCTGAACAAAACTACGACTCCACATGCAGCATGGAAGTCTAACGGACTACTAGTTAACATTAGTTCACCTTGATAACTTTCAAACCGCTTGGTTTTTTCTATCAGACAGAATGCGGTCCAGAATGCGTGCAATTCTAAATAGTGAAGTTTGGCTGCAGATCCCGGATTTGATTGCTTCATCGCCTACTAGGTATGAGATACACTAAAAGGGCCAGTGTCGCATCACGTGAAATGTGTCATCTACATTGCGGCTTGGAGGATCATCCCATGAATCGCGAGGGATAAACCAAGATCGCCACTGCAATCGCTGACAGCATGATTCTCAAAGTAGATATGCCACAACTCTCCATAGGTGCGATTCAGACAATGTGACAATGATCCTCGCTCATGTTTTTTTCCTCATCTTTCTAGGTTTTCCATGGCCGAGGCTCTGTTGGGTTGCCACATTTAACACAATCCAATGCCAACAAATCACATTTGTACAATCAGAATTGCGCTATGTCCGCTTTGTCTTAAAACTTGGATGATTTATCTCAGTTGTTTTTCCGTCAAAAGGACCATCCAATCCGCAGCCGCCGAATCGCCAAGTGATCTGTGGGATCGCCCAAGGTGTGATGGCCATGACCAGCCAGAGTGCCATTCAGGAATCTCACCGCAGCTCATCTGGAAATGTTGGGAAGATATTTGGAATCCTGGAAGCGTAAACTGTGAGGACCAAGGAAAATCTATAATCATCATATTTCTTAGTTCAAAAAAAAATTGGGAATTACTAAGCATTGCATGGTGTTTTTTGGGGTTTGCCTCCACAGCCCTAGGTGAATTTTAAGCCACCCCTTCGGAGGGTGTGCTGGATGCCGACCGTCCATTGGATGGCCATGGGAAAGCGACAGGGAATCCTCACGGAATCCAGTGAACTAGTGAATCATAATGAACTACAATAAACTATGATGAACTAATTATCTCATGAACACTATAGTCGTAAATGTCATTAAGATTCAAGTTGATTTAAGTGTTTTGACTTCGAAGCTCGTAGTTTTTTGTAGCTTTGCAACAATCCATGTGCCATGCCTTTCACGAAGTCCCCAGCTCAGCGCAGGTAATACGTGGATGAAAAATCCTGGAGTTTGCTCAATGTCGCAGCACAAGGACCCCAGGCACCTGAGTTTCTGATGTTTCTGAAATGTTGCTAATTAATTTCTTCCAAAATCTCTCAGTTTGGACGTTGGCAAAAGGAATTGAAAGAGTCTCAGCCTCTGTTGTTTTCTTCAAGGAAACCCGATCTGCACATCGCAGATATGCTATGCGAGGATAATTGTAGAGGTATCCTTCCCTTTCTTGTGGATTTTTCTATATTTGTATTCAGATGCCACCGCAAAAGAAAGCACCTTGTGATTACCACAGGGTTTCCGTCAGCGGGACAGGTGCAAGATCTTTCCCGTCTTTGTTTTTGGGGATGCCGGCGGCGCCACAACGCATCTCGGTAGACGGAGAATATGTTGGGATCACTTTGAATTTTTGGGGTTGGGTGGCACCACATTAGGTCCCCATATGCCATATGCCATATACATGGTAAACTCCTAAATGGATTAAATGGTGACAGAGACCTTGGATCAGGAAGCTGCCAGATGCTGTGACGCTGGAGAATGTCCCGGAGCCACCACAACAGTGGGATGCTGGGCCATAGGGCCGCGGTTTAGGATCCCAGCCGGAACCCATGGATGTGTAGGACAGTGTAGGACAGTGTAGGACAGTGTAGGAGTCTTGGGACCTTTTTATGCCACTGAAACACCACATGATTGATCCTTTGATGATTATATGTTCGGAAAAGAGAATCAACTGCGACCATTTGCTGAGAATTAAAGCAGATCGAGTTCGACAAAGAGTCAGGCATTTGAGTCATTTTGTGTCGACCTCGTTGACCCCAGCTCAGCGTCGGGTCGCGCTTGTCGCGATTCCACACCATTTGGGAGTTTGGCAAAGTCCAGTCGAGATGCTTTGCAAAAGCAACTAATGAAGCACAATATGAATCACTGAATTGCCGGAAAATCTCAGAATATGGGATCAAACTGTGGAACTGTTCTCCGAAAACGTTTTGGCACTGCAACCATCTGCAACCCCAAGGATGGATTCGAAGACACCAAGCATGAAGCTGCCACTTGGTCAAGCTAAGCTGACCTTGAGACCTCATATCATGGGCAGTTTGAAATCAGTACACTGACATCACTGAGCCACTCCTTATTGCTTGATTTGCTTGGCCTACAATGCCACTGAGAGAAGTTTTGAAGTCAGCGTCAACAGCCCCAGACAGGTTTTTTTGACAAAAGGGGTTCACAGTGGATGAAATGTCCTCAGGGATCCCTGTGGCAGGGGTGGAAAAGGAGTTGGTGGACAAGCCAATTCAAAACTCCAGCTTGGCCCCTTGATGCACCATCATCATGATCTTGGGAGGGTTGCTGGTTGGTGTGACCAGTTTGGTAGCAAATCCATTCTGCGTTTGCCTGGAGTTGACAGAGAAAACTCCAGCTGATAAGACAAATCTTTCAGCTTGGTTGAAAACAGAACTTTACTTCTAAAGGTCTCTCTGACACCCATCACACCGAGACAAGGAACCCCAAGATTGTTGGTTCATGCTGCATTCATGGCTTTGTTTTGTCCATTCCTACCATTCCTACCATTCCTTTCCTACGTGTGGCATGGATCATGATGTTCCTCTGTGGAGCCCATCAAGATCAGCCTGGATGGTGAAACAGCCAGCTACAGTCACTACAGTTCTATGTAGGGAGCCTGTAAATCCTGTAAATGTATTGTAAATGTATTATGATTCTTATGGATCATATATATATATACACATATCTCGCATATCTCGCATTCTCAATGTTCACCTGCTTTCAGAAAAAAAATCCAGCAGAACCGCTGCCCTGATATCAATTTGGTGTTACCATTGAGGCTGGCATATGCCAAGCAGTTCCACTGGGCCACTCATGTTGGGAAGATGGATTCTGACACTTTCCCAGCACCTCGGACCTGGACCTGCTAACAAATCCAACTGGCATGACATTTTCTGGTTGAAAGGTCGAACCGATGACTGTTGACTATTGATCCACAGATTTCCTGGGAAGCCACATCGGGATTCTCTTTGTGAACTCAACCTCACATAGAAGTCACATAGAACTCACATAGAACTCACATAGAAGTCACATAGAACTCACATAGAACTCACATAGAACTCACATAGAACTCACATAGCTTCCATTTCGACATATTTCGACCCTTTTTCAGGCGCAACGAATCGATCGATCATAAGCCAAGCTATGCCGTTCCGTTGTCAGGACGTGCTGAGCATCATGGAGGATCTCGCCTCGAAGCCGGTGACGCGTTTCGGGGAAGAGTGGCCCGTCGTCTATGGGAGGCACCGTCGGAGCAAATGGTTTGGTCCAAAACATGAAACACTTTGAAACACCATATGGAATATATTGGAATATATTGGAATATCATATTGGAATACCATGCAAATACTTCGAAATCCATTGGTATATCATATTTTATCATTATTTACTTTATGAATAATGCCATGACTTGGGTTATACAGTAATACAATATTTTGGGGGGAAGCCGAAATCATTTGCTAGTTCGACGTTTGGAGGCACTTCATGGGTGGCTACAATGGCAAAGGCGGTGCACCCCTCAGCCAGTTTCACTTGCAGCATCCAGCTGCATGCTACACTGGTTTGAAGTCACCAAATTCACAATCATTTGGGGCTTGGTTTCAACAGTCCATGGTGCAAGTTCAAGAGCTTCCAGCATCAACTGTTGGTAATTCTCCCTGATACTTGTAGTTGAAGTATGTTGACTTGAAGAGTTCTATGGCGAAACCAACAGGTCGGTGATGAAAGTTTGCACAGGGTTTCTGTTGCAAATATACCTGCAGTGCTGTTAGCTGTTTCCTCAGGGATGTTCGGTGAGTTCTATGCGATCAGCTTTCAGCTGCTCGAATGCTTCCTGAAGGAAGATGCCAAGAAGCACCCAAGGCTCCAGGGCACGGTATGCAAAAAATGGCTACTTGAATGGCTACCCGGCTACCTCACTATGCAAAAATGATGATGTCATGGAAACAGATGATTTATCGATGTGATCAGACTCCGTCTATTTGTATTATTTGTTCACCTGCCACTTGCAGTAACCGCAGACGTGGGATGAGAGGATTTGAGCTGAACTTCGAATGATTTTCATTTCAACGCGGCCGAAGCGGCATTTATTTGGATCCTTTGTGTACCACACCCTGGGTGTGAGAAACTTTAACATCTTGAACCTCAACCCCAGCTCGCTAGATTCCAGCTCTGAAATCCTTCACCTTGAAGTCATCAACTCTGCTGAATGGGTAAAAATCACCATGAACTTGAAGCTTCAGAGTGCTCTCTGCCATCATGTTTGGCAATTTTCTGTTCGTATTTCGATGCCATCAACGGCCAATTCGCCTAAATGGCCATTGTCGCGCACAAATTCGCTCTAACAAGTAAAACACGCGCGATAACACTAGATAGGACAACAAAACGATTCAGGGAGAAGCATTTGAGTTTTTCTCAATTGCGCAGTAAACTCATACAAATTCAATGTTTGTAGTTATGTTTCCCAAATTGTTTGACCACTTGTTCATAGGGACGTGGATTCGTGGATATGAGAATCAAATTCATGGTTACTTTCTGCTATGCATGTGGATGGCCGTGATGGACTGGATCCATGGGAATTCAGAGAACCCTGTTTAGTTTGTTTACTTTGTCCCAATAGTATACAATTGTATGCAATAGTCCCATTTATCATTGCAAATTGTAATCATAAATTGTGTGGAAAAAGACTATCTCTACAAGACCACATGCGATGTTTCAGGTGTCGTTCGCAATTCTGCCAGGGAATTCCTTGAAACCTCGAACAGATGCAGCGCCAGGAGCGGCATCATCAATGGGCGCAACAGCACGTGGGGCGCAGAATGGTGGGCCCACGCAGAGGACCAAGTGCTTCGCACCACCCTTTTCCATGCTGAGGCGCCCGGCTGTCAATGTGGGAAACTCGAATGACGAATGACTAGAAAGGGACGGCATAGTGACGGCATGAGACAGTTTGAATTGGCGCTCACAAGGCAGAAGTTCACGAAGTTCATGTTCAAGCCGTTTCTAGTTCACTTGATCGAAGCAGGGCCCACAAACTTATCCACTTGTTTAGCCTGTCAAAGTATAGTTGTAAGATTTTGTAAGATGTTCTAAGATGTTGTATGATTGCACGACTTACATTCCAAGTGAAACCACGTGTGCTTGGCATGAATTTACAATTGTTGGCAATCCATAATAGTTCACACGTGTGCAGCGTAAGTGTGACACACTTCCAACATCCGCGTGGCACAGGAGGAACACGTTTGCCCCAAGATGCTGGATGCAAACGCTGATCGCTGGCAACATCCCGTGTAACGCGGGCACAGACTCAACAGTCTCAGTACACATTTCCTAGATATTCCTTGTATATTTTGTATGAGATACGTCACAGATATTTCCAAAATCAAGTTTTGCATAGTTTTGCTGCTTAGACCCCAGGGATGAACTGACGGGGAATCAAAAGTGGCTCGCTCGGGGGATGTGCAAGCGGTGGATTCCAGAGGCAAAGTTCTATAAGTTCTAAGAGTTGTTGAAGAGTTTGTGCTGAAAATCGTTGAAGGCTCAATTTGGTTTGTAGTTTTGGAGTAGAGCACCTATTATACCACCATACTACACATAATTTGTGTTGAATTGATATATTTTGTTCTACCGATATCCACGAAGGATAAAGTAAAAGTCATGTTTAAGTGGATATAATTGGTGTACCATCCTTTTTGCATTAGCATCCATTGGTTTTGTACGTAATTTACCTGTAATTTACCTGTGAATTTTAGTTGGTTTTAGCAATCCGCAAAAGTGTCGAAAAACAGATCAAGATAAGCCGCGAGGCATCGACGTGAAGAATGCGAAAGTCATGGTCAAGAAGCTTGGCAAAATTTGAAATGTACTGTCCTACCGATCACTTTCGATTGATAGAGTCAAAAATTATGACCTGGCAACCCCAAGTATCAGTCATTTCGAGCACTACCCATGTGGTTTTGGGCTCCGGCTGAACGATGTCCATAGGGCATGTGAGGTGATGCAAAATGGGAACCAACAAATAAGTATAAGTATTTTAAGTAAGTAACAAAGAAACCAACAAATATCACTCATTTACCTCTTCCTGGGCCAAATTTTGTTGATTGTTCCGCGTTTGAGATGAACCCGTTGGTTGAGAAATGCCAGACATCCCAATTTTAGCAGAAAGGGTTGGGTTTGCGAAGCAAGGTAGCGTTTTGAGTTGCTCTTCTTGGTGGTGGTTTCGTTTTGGCAGGTCCTAGGTAGTTTGCACTCAACCGATGATGGTCAGACTCCAATCACTGGAATGTACAAACAGATTTCCAAACAGCTTGGGAAGTACTTGGAAGATACTTTCCCCCGGCACACAGTTTTAGCTTTGCCCTGAGGAAATTTTGGGTTGATCATCCACAAATCACAGATCCTTGGCGTGGCAATTTTTGAGGAGATACGTTCAAAATTGCCAGGATTCCAACACCGCTTGAAATCATGAAATCGGAAATTGGTGCAGGAGTGACCTCTGGAGAAATTCCTTAACATCTTAATCTTAGAAGCCAGCAAACCTCGTGAAACTAATGATGATTCCGAATTCTACACAAAGTTTTAGGATTTTGGAGGGAATCCGTTGAACAGAGGTGGTAAAAAGTTGCTTTTGGCGTGAAACTCTTTTGTGTGGTGAAGATCTATAGATGGTGGGCGTACCATTTATCCAGGAATCAGGCTGTGAGATGTGCAGCTGAGATCAACACCGCATTGAAACCACAGGCGTTTGCTCAGAACTGGTTCAATGTACAAGCCCCAAACATCCCCAAACATCCCCAAACATCCCCAAACATCCCCAAACATCCCTAAACCGCCTAAACTTAGACCCTATGAAAACTATTGAAAACTTATGACAGGTGTTGCAACAGAGCAAAGAGATCCAAACACGACCAGATACGACACAGCTCTCCTGTCGCTGTGAGGAGCCCTGGTTGTTGTGGATCGGTGCCGACGCTGCGATCGTGGACTTTGGAGCAGATGTGCTGAGGCAGCTGCTGCGGGCGACTGACAGCCACGTGCAGGCCAGATATGGCCAGATGCAACCCGGATCACCATAGCTGCCATAGCTAAGGACTGCTAAGGACTGCTAAGGAGAGTCGGAGATAAGGATAGCAAACCACGGAGAGGATTTGATGTGATGATCATGGTAAACCATGGTACACCCAACCAGCACTACCTCCATCATCGTCGTCGTCATCGTCATCCAAAACCTAAAGACCTCTCGAAAGCCAAAAGCCTCCTGGTTGGGAAATCAGAGATTTGTGATGAAGATCTGAAATCGGCCAACCAATGCCAACTTGAATTTATCATAGTTACTGTCATAGTTTATTGCGGCAAGCAGATCATACCCATGGAGAGAGTGGCTAAATGACCTGGTTGCAGAAGGCAGATCTTGGCGAATACCTCCACAGCTGGGGCAGCTGGGCATTTGACGGCTGTGTTTTGACCAAAAAATGGCCCACTGTCAAATCTCCGGAGGTTCTCATTACCCGCGATCCACATGGCCGAGCTGGAAACTCAATGTCCCTCTTCAATGCAGATGTGATCCTCATCCGAAGGAGCTGGAGTTTGCTGTTGCCAGGTACATTGTGTCTATGCATTTGACAAGTTGCTGTCAAAACTCAGTCTGATTGCAAACTTTACGGCCCCCGATCCAGCTGCGGTCGCGCTTGTTTCAGATGTTTCAGGAGCCCCTGGAGTTCCAAGTTCCTTCAACGTTGGTGGGACGACCCTCGAATGCAGCAGGGCCTCACCGATCAGGAGGCCAAGAGCCGGTCGAGATGGGTCGAGATGGGTCGAGGTTCCTATGACTCCAACAACCACAACAACCACAACAACCACAACATTCCGAGAAAGGAAAGCCATGGGATTCAGGAAATGTCGCGCTTGGCCGAGAATCCCATGGCTTTAGGTGTGTCGGGTATACTTTATTTTCGAACACCCTGCTGGGAGAGTTCAGCATGCATATCTCTTTATCTAATTTTGGGTCTGTTTGAAATGAAAGTAGACCTAGATGTTTTTTGAATGAGTTTGTGAATATGAAGAGGGCAGTCAAATTGCATGATTCTTTGAATCTACGAGTGCAGTTCATATAGGTGATGCATGACGGGCTTGATGATGTGACAATGAGATCCACCCAAATCAGAGTTCACAAGCTGCAATTGGAGTTGGAGGATAATCATATTAATCATGTATGCATCAAACAAGACAAAAGAATCATGGTTGATGCAGGTCTTGGAGCTTCTGTACCAGGAGGACTGAAAGTGACCGACTACGCCATGAGCAGCCGGCCTCACAATGGGGAATGGTTTGGCCACGTAAATCGCGAAGGGAGGGTGGAAAAGCGTGTGTTGACACCGCTGTTCATCGCTCAGCCACAGACGCAGGACGTGATGACCTGTCGCTCCAAAGGTTCGTTGCAGCTGCTGCCACCCATGACTTTGAACTCGGACTCCCTGAGCATCGTGGCGGCAGCGCCGCGAACGCAGCCGGTGGTGCATTTAGGAGGCTGGGATAAGAGACCGATCCTTCGATCCTTAAGACGTGGAGCATTGGTACAACAAGAAATGCGCTGATGATATAAAAACTTAAAAACATGGTAATCAATAAATCACTACATATCACTATCAAAAGTGTGTTGTGTTGAAATTTGTTGATACAGGCAATCAAGAATGGGGAGATCTACTAAATTGAAAAGGTCGCATACAGAATTGGATGATAATGGGTGTATCAAAAAAAAGCTTGGCAGTTGCCCAAACCTCCAAGGACCACTTTGTAGGGTTCAATTCAAAATATTCAAATTTCCCACGAATGACGTCAGTCTCTCATCAGTGAGCAAACTTGCTTCTCAGTAGACGTTTGCCCCCTTTTGTCAAAAAGTTTCAAATTGAGGTAGTCTGAAACGAACCATTGCATAAGGGATTCCAGTTCTTCCATTACCGTGCTATCTTGCAAAACCATTCTGAACATCCAGGTAGTTCACTTCTGTTGGAGGTCTAAACGTGTCATTGACCTTGATGTGCATGTCCTGTAGATATGCAAGTTGAGTGAGGAGCAAAATGAAAGATAAGGTTTCTGGCAAAAAGTTGAATTTTCTTCTTCTGGTGCTTTGCCGGTGTTTTTCAGCACAAGGAGTTCGTCAAAAGGGTGTTCTCTCAAGTCAGTTCTGTGCGGTTTTCATCCCGCGGGGTCGTAGCATGCCGTGGCCCCAGTAGCGACTGTCGTTTCGGCCCCCATGAAGGCCATGGTGATACAGTGAGAGCGCAGTTCTTTCGAGAGGCTTTAGCACTGCAGTGCCAGGCACGCCTTGCACACCTTGCACACCTTGCACACCTTGCACATTGACAGTACAATATGATATTGATAGGAAAGGTGGAAAACCTATGGCTACTCTTTATTTAGTGGCGTTTTATCCTGATCTCGTTATTGCGTTTCTTTCACTATTTCGTGAAGACACACAATGCAGACCACCCCACAACCTATCCTTTGGTTCACAGGTGCTTTTGCACATGGCAGAAACAAACACGATGACATTGCTGCAGCTTGCTGCATGCTGCAGTAAACAGTTCTCTTGTAGGATTTGTGGGGGTCCACATACGCAACTCGTTCAACTCGTAGTGTTTGAATGATTACATATGATTACCCACTTTGAGAGCTGTAGCTGAACGCCATTTGTCAGACGTCCAGGCTCCCTTCATGTCCCTTCAAAAACTCAAGGATTGGTTGTTTCGTGTTGGATTCTGTGTTGGATTCTGCAGAATGACCCAAGAAACATCAAGAAACATCAAGAAACCAGGATCCTGCGGATGTTGTTCATTTTGCAGGATGGCTTGCATCGCGACTCTCTGAAGCTGCAAGATATTTATGTGGAATCTTTGAGACAAGCTATCAAGAATCCAGAGGCAAGTGGCCATGGATTGGGAACAGCGGTAGCGGGGGGAAATTTGATTAAATCATAGGTCCTAGAATGGAAATACCCAACAAGTACCCATGGTGATTGATGGTGAGTCTACAGATTCAAGAATGGCATAAGAGTGACTACAATGTCGGCATTCACTGTAGTCAATATTGAAGATTGAGCTGGTGATTGACATGTGCACAGCTGTTGAACCCGACCTCTTGTCCATTTGCAGCGTGGTCAAGACCAGGATGAATGAAATGCCAACGGCCATTGTAATAAGCATAGATTTGGATGAGGAATCTGTCCATAGTGGTCTCCAGTATAATGGAAAACCATGGAAAATGTATGAATTGAAATGAAACATCATGGCAAAATCATGGCAAAATCATGGCAATCGGAAACCGTTTGGAAGTTCGAGGCTGTCAGTTCCCTGCCAGGGAACCAGCTCGGGACATGTCCACGACAGCGTCAGTGCTGGCCACTTCCAGCGCTTGGCTCGGCAACTTGAGGCCTGGATGGGCAAGTTTCACTTTTGTAACACTGCAACATCATAGTAATATACAGAAGTATACAGATATATATATATATATATGTATATATATATATGTGTATATATATATGTGTGTATATATATGTATATATATATATATGTGTACAGTAATATGCCGATTTCATAGGAGTAGCAGGGATGGTGGGAGCAGTTTCATTGGGCCATGTACCATTCCAAAACAAATCTCTCAACAAATCTCTCATGACGCGCTGCCTCTGCAGGACCCCAAGTGCCTAATCGACCTGATCCTTGAATCAAATATGAGATTCCCTGGCATCCTTTGAAAATCCGAGAACAAACTCACAGAACGAGATCAGAACGAACTGGTGAAGTTTTGGAAAACTGGTCAGGCGAAAGGCCGCACCGCGGAGGCCGTGGACGTGCACCGTGCCGCGCTGCGGCATGCCACGAGCCTTGGCTGACTGAACGGGCGTCATGCGGCATGGCGTGCAGCATGCCGAACCCGCTACAGCCGCTATAGATTTCAGATCTAAATGATTGGATATGAATGTGATATGAACAATGCAAAAGATCGTTTCCATTATTCTTACCTGAATTATATGAAATTTATAGTTGGTTTGGATAACCTGGCTCCCTGGTTTCGCGTGACCTTTGCAGGAGACTGCAGGATGTTTGCAGGATGTTCGCAATTGGTGTGTTAGTAGCAATGCAAGAGCTGCACAGAATCTGGATAAATTCGGCTTGCATCCCATGTATGCACTGTTTCTGCTCGGGCACCATCTAAAAGCGCCGTTATTCATTCCATGCAGTTCTCCTATGTTCACCTTGCATGGCAAGACCTCAACTTCCCAAGGCAGAACTTTGGTCCGAAGAACCATCAGACCATCATGGCCCAAGTGGCTGCGTCCTCAGTGAATTGCCCATGCCCACCAGCATCACATCTGGGGCATTCCATCGTTGTTCATCGTTCTTCAACCTTTCTTCAACCTTTCTTCATGGGTGTTTCGGTTGTTCCTTCGTTTCAGCTTCCTTTCAGCCTCTTTTCAGCTCGAAAACGACACGATTTTCCTAGGCCCTGGGCAGCGCCCTCCGTGCCACGGATATGACAGAGGCATCGGCCGTGCTGAAGCGCAGCTGTCGCAAGCTGCGAGGACGTGACCCGGCGTAGAATAGAGCTTTGAAGGAGGAGAATTAACCGATGGTGAGGGAGTTGAGATTTTCTTGACGAGATTTGCATCAGAATCAGATCAACAGACTGTGTGAGAAGTTGTTTTTCTTGAAAGACAAAGTTTGCAACCTTGCTACTGTGAAAGGGTGAGATATTTAAGTTGGATCGAATAGTTTTTGACCTCCAACAACTCCGAATCTTTTTCAGGGTTCAAGTGGTTCAAGTGATGCCGAGAGTCCTGATAGGGTATGTTATTGACAGTCATCGCGATTATTCCTTTGACAAATCCAACACTTTGAAGCTGAATTTGAGAACAGCGCATTGGAGTTTCCAGCTGAATCAGTTTCCAATTTGGCAACCAAGTATACTAAGTATACCAAGTTGTGTTTCCAGCTGAGGCGACAGATTCACGTGTTTCAACAACTTGGCCCTGGCTTTGGACTCATTGGATCACCACGTCGAGGCGGAGGTGCGGGGTCACGTCGGTCACGTGGTTCTGGGAATGTTCAGATGTCCTTGGGATATCTTGGGATTGGTTCAGATGGCAGATCCTCAATTCTCAACTGATATTCCTTGCTGTAGTCCTTTTGAAATTTGGAACGCCCTTTTCATTGAAATCCAACCCACTGAAACATTCCGATGCATTCTCTTCGTCCCCTGCGTTGATTTCTTCCACAAGACAGGCATCCCAGGCAGTTATTGGCCCCTCGACCCTATGTGATACAGTTCAAGTCAAGAACTACAACTTGGATGTTGTTGAAATGTTGTATTTCTTGAACTGTCAACAAATGGTTTGAAATCCTGGAGTCACACCATCCAGCTGGTTCACAGTGACCAATTTGTCTTGGAAACGGCTTGGTGTGTAGCTGGATTCGATTCCTCACCATCTCCGTGTCATGTTCAGGTGTATTTCCGCAAGGCCCATGTCGGCATGGTGCGGGGTCCTAGGACACCTGAAAAGCTCCCAGCAGTTGCGGATTCGAATCCCCAAATTAGGCCTATGAGATCCTCACATCCATTGGTTTGAGAAAGAATGAAACGCCCTTTCAACAGGGGAAAAAAATCAGATTTGAAAAATAACATAATATAACTTTCTTACCCAGCAGGAAGGATGGGACACAGCGATTTTCGCACTGCGGAAAACTGAGTAGACAGGTTGCACAGCACACAGACCTTTTGCGAACATGTTTGAACATTGTTGAGTACTCGGCCACTAGAAGTTTAGTTCAAAAAGTTTGGTGGTCGTTCCTTTGCTGGATTAAAGCTGTCAGTGAAGCTGCATCATCAAACCAGGAATCCCACCAGGCATCATCATGTCCCAACAAAACGGGCATCTCTTCTATTTCTGCCCTCAATCCCACCAAAGCTGTTTGTTTCGGGCATCATGACAGTGAAACCCAATAGTTTCAAAAAGTTACAAAGCAGCAAGGCTTTTGACATCTTTTGACTGTTTGGGGTTTCACCAGTTTTAGCGTTTTAGCCGAAACATCTGAGTTTGGCATGGCGAATCCATGGGATCACATGGATCACAACACGTTGCACAGGTGAAGGGCCACGACGGCCACGACAGTTTGGGCACGGCCAATGTGGCGGCCAACTGGGCGCGCCAGTTGCAGCGCCACAACCGCCACGCAGAGGCCCGCTCCAAGTGGAATCTATGGCACAAGACTTTCCAAGGCCCAAGAAGATCCGATAAGATCCGATAAGCCAACAAGGCAGATCAATGGCCGGCAATGGGAGCTTCTACAACCTACAATGTGCTTTTCTGTTGCGTTGGGTATGTGGGGTTAGAGGGGAGTACTTTGGAATTTGAGAAAGCTCAAGACAATTTAATTTCTGAGGAGAATCTTTTTACCTGTCTAAACGTCTAAACGTCTGAACCCTTGTTTACTTGTGGCGACTCACATCGCACGTTGCTGAAGGCAGCAGCTCTGTACCACTCTGCGTTCACCACTCGCAGGGCTGCGCTAGGCGTAGCACACCCTGAGACTTTGGAAGTTCAGGTGCTGCTCCTGGGAGTGGCAGATCAAAGCCAACAAAAAGCAAGAGTAAGATAGAAACTTGAAGAAAACATGAAGAAACATGAAAAAACATAGAGATCATGCTTGAAGTTCAGAATCACTGAGGGTCAGAGAAACATCTCGAGTTTGTTTTTTCTTTGGTCAGGAATTTTGAACAGATCACTGGTAACGCATGCCACGTGCGCCACCTCCACGTCAGGCCTCATGGGCAGCGTCTTTGCTGTCACTGAATCGTTTGGCGGAGGCTGAAGAGGCAAATGAAGCCACATTTGTGGTGCCATGGACATCATAGACATCGCAGCCATCTCAGAACTGAATTTCGATTATGTCCCAACTAAGTGACTTGGATGACAAAACTTGGGTTCGTTCGATTTAGTTCGACAGAACCTTTATTATATCATGTCCCCATGCGGTAAAGTGATAATGGAAAAGTCTGTTGCCCCGTGCCACTGCCAGGTGCTACAGGAAGCTTTGCCGCACCACCACCAGCTTTCCGCAGCTGCAGCCCAGGCTGATGGCGATCCGTTCCAAGCTCAAAAGCAATACTAGTAACAATCCTTGTCAGCCTGATCTCAAGACTACATCAACCGATCAACCATCATAATCTACAGAATGGTATCCGGGTGGTGGCCTACCACTTGTTTCATGCGGCTACCAGCAGAGCTTGGCACTTCCCCGAGAATCGCGGATTCTTGAACACCTGAGTGTCATTCTTCCTATGATGATATAAGGGATGACTTAAGGGTACCGGGGCCAAAAGACGAACAGATCCACTTGGTGCAGCGCCGGAGACAGGCGCACAGCACCCTTGGCCAAGCACTGCGACTTCAGGGCAAGGTGTGACCCAATTGGGGTAACCTCGGTAACCGTTAGGTAACCTGGTCACCCAATGAAATCATTGAGACGAAAATGGGATGCTTCCATCAGGTACTCTTGAGTTCTTGAAGGGAAAATTACTCGTTCTCATAGGGTTGAGCATCTTTCAAGTCTCATAAATGTATCAATTTCAAATAATTTCAAAGAGCAGGCCAGTTACCAAGATTTGGGGGACGAGGCCAAATGAATTCCGGTCGTTTTTCCAGGACTGACATGTAAGGAAATGTAAAGAAAATCGGGAAGTGGCTGTGAGTGATATGCAACGGCCACTCACCTGGTGGGGCAGTGCAATGCCTCGAGAAATCTGTCACAGCTATCTTCCAAGCATACAAGAACATGTTTCAATCAGCCTGATTTCAACCCTTTCTTTTCTGTATCGGAGAAAGCAGAATGGTTTCATCAACTTGCCCTGGAGTTGCAGTTTGCCTTCTACTATGGTTCTACTGCCGTTGCAAAACCATTGGAAAACCACTGGAAAACTGCAAAAACCCAAGAGTCCATTGGCTTGGCATTGGCTTGGCATTGGTTTGGCATTGGCTTGGCTGGGTTATTTCTGGGTGATTCCTTCTGTTTCGGTTTCACCTCCAGTTGTCTGAAGCCCTGGAGCATTTTCGCTTCGCCTACCAGTGCCTTGCCTTGACATTGCGTTTGGAATCGGAAGACTCATAAGACTCATAGAAATCATGGCAATGGCAATAGAATCTTCTGGTTAGCTTGGAAGTAGTGAGTTGTGCCCTTGCATTTCCATGAAAGAAGATGTTTTGAGATTATCACAAAATTCCAATCTTTGTCCCAGCCACAAAGTAAATGTCGGCTGCAGTCTTGCACAAGTGGCGCAATCTCAAATAGATGCAAACAAGATGAAGCATGGTTTTGAGGCTGTATGGAGTGCAGGAATATGCTTGGACTCCAGCATGTTGCTCAAGCGATGTAGCGGTGCTGCATAAGCACCTACATGGTAACTACAGTGACGAACTATTGGAACGTCGAAGTATGTCGAAGTATGTCGAAGTATGTCGAAGTATCTGGTCAACCGGGGTTGACTGCCGCAATGCATCGCAATCCTGATTTGCCACTTCCCAGCCTGGCCCAGGATATTCTCAGACCAGCGAGGCCAAGCTCCAGCTGGGACACGTCGAAATGACATGAATCTTCGATACTTCGAGCTTAGCAAATCTTAGCAACAAAACCAACAAGATCAACCAAGATCAACCAGGCTGTTCTCCCAGCACTTGGCCCCCAATCATTGGTAGCTCCGGCGCTCTCATTGTGGCATTGGCTCCATATAGGGTCCATATATCATGAGTTTCATGTTTGCTTTGTTTAGTCTTGGATGCAGCAAAATTTAGACATGGCAAAAGAAACCAAGGCAGCTAAAGCAACATGTTTTCATCCTTGCCGCTGGCCCAGTAAAAGCGATTGCCCTCCCTGCCTTTACCTTGATCGTTCACGAATCCCGAGCACAGGCAACCATGCAGAATCCAACGTGTTTGCTGCTGCAAGCAATTTGGCGTGGGATCACCAAGTTTGCCCAAAAAAAACCTCCTATGATCCATGATGATCCATGATGATCCACGTGTTTCTGTTGTGATCTGTTCCAGTTTGATTTTGCACCACATTTCCCGGACGACAGCACTACAGACAATTTGGGTTTTCAGTGAGTTGCTTCATTTGCAACAAGATTTGTTGAAAGTGGGTCACATGGTAAGCATCAAAAAAAGAACTTGTTTTTTGCTCTCCGATGTTGATGACTTTCGCGAATAGAGAGCGCAATAACACGTTTTGATCCGTTATATGTTTATTTTACGTTTCTTGAGGACTGTCCTAGTTTCACTGAGCATCTTGTGGGAAACTACGCCTGCTGTTAGGTCGATGTTGCATGATGCAAAACGTTGGGAGGAGGCAAAAACTGGGCCCGGTGATCAAACCAAAATACACTTGAACAAAGAACATCAGAACTGGTTTGGTTTGAACAACTAAGCTTATGAGAAGTTCAGAGCCACAGACTGGTGATGTCAAAATAGGTTTATTATCATTTTTTATCTTTTTTTTTTTCATTATGGAATTTCCCCCATTGTCATTTATTTATCGATTTTTTATCATTTGTGGATTGACTCTTCAAACGTGGTCGTTCTGTTGATTTTGCCTTTTGCCTTTGTACAATTGTAGATGAGTATACATGGAGAGAGAGAAAGATCGA